>Ga0129333_10002963_pt1 | contig 15899 bp, 18 predicted proteins | sample CPB6_08_DNA_FD_94474 | JGI IMG/M metagenome (GOLD analysis project Ga0129333, IMG submission 94474) | Freshwater to marine salinity gradient microbial communities from Chesapeake Bay, USA - CPBay_Sum_0.6_0.8_DNA | ecosystem: Environmental > Aquatic > Marine > Coastal | place: USA: Chesapeake...
CAAAGCCTTTTATGGAGAGACATCCTAATGTGATTCATATTGAAGGTACCTATAACATGCAACATAAATCAAATTATATAAACACGTGTGATTATATGCTACATGGTAGATATATGGGAGAGAGCTTTGGTTTAGCTCTATCGGAGTTTTTATTTCACGGTAAACCTGTTATAGCTTGGACAGGTGGTCAAGATCAAAATCATAGAGAAATATTGAAGGATGAGGGCTTGTGGTATAATTCTAAAGATGATTTAACGGACTTGTTATGCACACTTAAAAAAGAAAATAACAACGCATCTCGTTACAAAAATTTAGTAAGCGAATTCGCTCCGGAAAAAGTAATGAAACGATTTAATGAAATGTTTCTAGTATGATAGATGTTAATTTTTTTCTTGTAACTTACGATAAGCTATTAGATAGAGCTCTTGATAATCTATCCACAGAAGAGCTATCATCTGTATCTTGTTACGCTGTGCAGAAAAAGGTACCTAAAAATATTTCTTCAAGAATTATCAAAACATATGAAGAGTGGAATCTACCTTGGAATGATTTTTCCTATCAAACAAAGCAGTATTACGAATACGGTACTATAATTCATTTATATAAAAATCAAAATTTAGTATCTAAAAATACACACATTGGACTCTTGCACTATGATGTTTTATTTGAACAAAACTCTATTAAAGATATTATCAACTCCCTTGAAGAAGATCCTGACACTATCTTTTATCAAATGATAAGACCGCCTGAGCAAATGTCTTTATTAGATTATGAATTTAGAAAGCTGTGCGAATTCATGAGTGCAAGACTAGGTATGCTTATCGACCCAGACTACATTAAACAGAGTGGTTGGATAAGTGAAAGTTTATCCGTTACTCCAAAAGAAGTTTTTTTACGATTTGGAGAATTTTTATTACATCATGGAAAAGAAATAGAAACAATTTTAAAAAACAACGTATGGGGTATAATGAATCACTGCCCACATCGTATATGCGGTATTATCGAAAGGATGTGGGGATTTTATTTAATGTCACTTCCTAACAAAAAGAAACAAATGAATATAGTTCATGATTGGTATTCTTATGATCATCACCACATGAACTCTAACGGCACAGGAGCAAAAAATTTATGAATACTATACTAGAACAAATTAAAGGGGTAACTAATCAAGAATTAAATTTAATTGATACAAGTAATATCAACAACTATAAGATGTATGGTAATACTGAGTGTTATCATGTGTTTAGTGGTAGAGAACATTATAGATTATTAATGTATGTATCGACTCTCTTTAATGGTGAGGTTTTATTTGACGTTGGTACAAACGAGTGTAGATCGGCTATTGCGCTTAGTTATAATAAAGCTAATAAAATAAAATCATATGATATTGTTCAAATTAATCCTGAAAATCCAATTATTGAAAATGTAGAATTTATTTTAGGTGATTCTACCAAAGATGAAGAACTAATCCATAGTCCTTTTATTTTCTTAGATGTAGATCATGACGGTACTTATGAAAATATTTTTTACAATCATCTTAAAGAAAGTGGCTGGAAGGGGCTATTAATGCTAGATGACATTCACTTGAATGATGATATGAGATTATTCTGGAATAATATTACCGAAGAAAAATATGACCTTACTTCTATAGGTCATTGGAGCGGAACGGGGCTAGTCGTATTTAAATGACCTTCAATATATCAAATATATTAAACGCCTATAATTACGAAACCATATGTAAGTATACTTACTTACCTACATATGGTAAATACTTATCCTCCGATACAGTTATTAGTACCGGCAATATATTTTGTAAAACAGATTTTGTTTTAGAACTATTTTCGGAATTAATTAATTCACAAGGTAGTTATAATTTAATAACACATCACTCCGACTATCCTATTACAGAGGAATTATTTTATAAGAAACCTAAATGCATAAAAAAATGGTTCGCATTAAATCCTGTATTTCAACATACTGATTTAATACCTCTACCTTTAGGACTTAAAACACACGCTGGTTATTATGTAGAGCCTCAGTATATGACAGAGTGGTTTGCTTATAATATTAACAGACTGAGGTTAAAGCCAAAAATAAAAAATATTTACTGCAATTGGAACTCTACAAATATAGAGCGAAATAAAATAAAGGGTCAGCTAGTAGAATCTAATATAAACTTTACATACAATACTAATATACCGTTTAATGATTATATAGAAGAAATGGCAGACCATAAGTATGTCATATCACCTCCTGGTAATGGTATAGACTGTCATAGAACTTGGGAAGCTTTATACGTAGGATGTATACCAATTGTAATAGAGAATCCTATCTATAATAGTTGGAAAGATCTCCCTATTTTACAAGTAAAGGATTATACTGCAATAACGCAAAGCTTGTTAGATGAGTTTAGTTCAAGATCATTTGATTTAACAAAACTTAATATTGAATATTGGAGAAATGTAATTAATTAATTTTATGAGTAAACTTAAAGTATTGGTAGTAGGTAATTGCTGCTTACAACATTTTCCTATTATCGATTACGGAGGAATAGAATCTTGTGTAGAGCACCTCTGTACAGGTCTTAACAGCCATTATAAAGATCAGATAGATTTTACAGTAATAGTTCCGAAAATATTAGAAAAGAGAGAACTAAAGGAAACCTACGGATTTAAAATAATTGATACGCAATACATTGGATGTACATATTCAGATGTACATCCATCATATTTTGCTCTCGAAGTTAGAGATATTATACAGCGCTCAAATATGAAGCCTGATGTAATATGGGCACAAGGTGACTGGTCAGTAAAAGTTCTCGGTGATTTAGATATTCCTATTATTACTACTATTAATGACTCCGGTCCGTGGGTAGAAGGTAAATATTTTTATAGACCTAACGTCTATTATAGGTTCGTATCTGAATTCTTATATAATTTTGTTTTACAAGATGCTGATAAAAATGAATTAGTTAAGCAGGTTAAGTCGCAAAGTTTTTGGCTACATACAGGTTTAGATGATTACGAATATAATTTCGAGGAAAACAAAGAAGATTATATTCTATGGGTAGCTGGTCTTAACTGGGGATTCGATGGTAAGGGACTTGGCGATTTTATCGAATTAGCGAGAAAAATTCCTGAGCAGAAATTTGTAGCTTATGGAACAGGTAATAAAGAAATAGAAGCTGAGCTAATTAATAGAGTCAAGGATCTTCCTAATTTTGAATTTAAAGGTAAACTCAATCGCGATCACACACACGTCGAAGCGTTTAAAAAGGCTAAGTTTTTTGCCATGTTTAGTAAGATACCAGAGGCATTCGGTAGAACAGGCCTAGAAGCCATTTCAAAAGGTACGCCAGTATTAGGATCTATGTGGGGATCTGTTCCTGAGCAAGTTAATCATCCTGATGTAGGGTTTTGTTCTGATAATCTCGACGAAATAGCAGATGTAATTAGAAATAGAAAGTTTAATTATAAGAAGTGCTTTGAGTTTAGTAAAGAGAAATATCATGTAAAAAATGAAATAGACGGTTTAATAAAATTTACAGAGTCTATTATAAACAGATAGTATACTTTTAACGTGAGAGTTAGTATTGTTGGATCAGGTTTAAGTGGTATAGTAGCTGCAAGATTGTTAGCTGATAAAGGTCATATCGTCAAAGTATATGAGACGCGTAACCATATAGGAGGTAACTGCTATGATAGTAACGTATGCGGAACGGTAATGCATAATTACGGTCCGCATATTTTTCATACTGATGATGAAGAAGTGTATAATTTTTTAACAAAATTTACTGAATGGATTCCGTTTGAATTAAAACCTATAGGTAATACATGCTTGGGCAAAATACCACTCCCGTATAGTAAGAGAACTATTGATACACTAGGTAGAGAGCTATCGCAAGATGAAATTATCAATTTAATATTTGTAGATTATTCAGAAAAACAATGGGGGGTAAAGTTTGAAGAGATTCCAAAAACAATTACTAATCGTATTCCTAAGACTAAAGATTGTGAAGATCCGACTTGGTTTGAAGGGCAAAAATATCAGTGCATACCAAAAGATGGTTATACTAGAATGTTTGAGAGAATGCTGGAGGGTATTGACGTTGAAATAAATTGTAAAGGAGATGACTGGAAAGAAGAAGAAGCTGATCTCACAATATATACTGGCAAAATAGATGAATTTTATGAATATAGGTTTGGTGAATTACCCTATAGATCTTTAAGATTTGTACATGAAGTGACACCTACAAAACAGCCTACTTTTATAATAAATGAATGTAATACTATTCATGATTATACCCGTAAGTATGATCATAGTTATTTTACTCCAAATCATAAAGGTGTAACCATTATTACAAAAGAGTACTCTAAAAAAGCTACAAAAGATGATATACCCTTTTATCCTATACCGTGGGGTGAAGGACAACAAATTTACAATATGTACGAACAATTAGCTAAAGAGGAAAAAGATATTTTGTTTATAGGTAGATTAGCAACGTACAAATATTTAGATATGTGGATGGCTATAAAACAGGTATTTTTAAAGTTGAGAAATAAACATTTGATATCATAATAATAACATGATTATTGAACAACCTATCTATAACGGAGATTTAATTCACAAGCGGTTCGCGTATCAGTACTTTAAGAAAGAAGTTTCACCTTATGGTAATGTAGTAGCTTTTAGGGCTCCTATGTATGTAAGTGATAATCTTATCGACTTAGAAGATTCTCTTTCGAAAGATTTTATCTTCAGTGATGACGCTATTAACTTCTGCTGGGAAATTCCTAACCTATGTCCATTTGGTGCTGTAGCGTTTCAGCGTTACTTTAATACTATTATCGCTAATTTTCTCTCAGGTACTATTAACAAGCCTATCGAAATGAAAGGCGATGATCTAATGGTACATGATAAATTTATTGGTTCAGATAAAAAGGAATATGAAGTAGGCAAAGTTAGTGTATCTATCACTTATTCGAAAGATAATATAGCTATTGGTCATACAGGAATTAACATCAACGCTGGCAAAAAGGCTCCAGGATTTGCTTATAGTTCTAAAATGTCTGATCAAGAGGCAGAAAGATTTATGACCTCTGTTATCGATTATTTTAATACTGAGGTTAAAGATATTCAAATTGCTACGACGAAGGTTATTGTATGACGTTTTTTGATATGCTCCGGAATCTCTTTTTCGTAAAAAGAGATTCATCTAGTTCTTTAGATACAGAGGAACAAACTCACTTTGTACCTTTTCTTCTTAATAGATGGCTTTCATTTTATAATAAAGATCAGTGTGTACTAGTTAATGAAACTATAAACAAATACACTGGGTTGTTTGAAGATAAAAACGATCTATATAAGCTCTATTTTAATTTTATTCCTAAATTAAAATTTAAGAAAATAGAATACATTAAAAAGAAAAAAGAAGGTAAAGAAAAAGAAGAAGAAACGTATAATATTGCACTAATAGCCAAAAATAATAATATCTCAAAAAGAGAGATTTCACTATACATTGACTTATATAATACAGTAGATAAATAACCGAACATGAGAGCAAATATTGATCAAATTGCACCTACTAGAAGCTTAATAGATTTATCTTCTCATTCAGAAGGAGATTTCGGAATACGTGATTACGAGTTGAGTTTTATCTTTGATGACATTCTTTTAGTAGAGTATATTGATTCTACTAACGACGGTGATGGAGTTATTAGAAATGGTATATACGTACCATCTAATGCTCTAACTAAAGCATGGCGTAAAGCTCGAGTTATTTTAGCAGGGCCTGAAGCTAAATATACTAAGGTTGGTGATATAGTAATTTTTCCTAATAATCTGGGAGTAACTGTCTCGAATATCGATATTGAAAATGTCGGGCCTATTAAGAGTGGAGTTTTCTTGAACGAAAATAGAATATTCGGAATTTGTAAGCCAAAAAATAAAGATGATATCAAAGGAAGCCTTGGAGCAGAAATTGCTGAATAACGTAGTTGATCTACGTTTTGTAAGAAGAATACCTGTACCTGGACGACCAGCTACGCGTAGAATGCTATGCACTAAATCCTCCGCTCTTTTAAATTCAACCAATGGCAGAATGTCTTTAAATTATAAGCCGCCTATGGGTGGTAAAAGATTTAATGAGGTGAAAGAAAATGCGCTTATCGTGTGGGATATTTTTATGCAAAGTTTTAGAGTTGTATCGCTAGAGGGCGCAACAGTGATAAACGAAATACCAGCTAACGATGAGTTTTGGAAATATTACAATCAGGTTTTATTACCAATGTCAGCAGAACAAAAATTACAATTTATGAACTCATGAGTATTGAAAATTATAACAAAGTACTTCAAAAATTTTTATTGCAAAAAGTCATCTTTAAATGCGACAATAAAATACTTAAAACTGGTAAAATAAAGCTTTTTAATATTAAGCAATATTTTATTAGATTTAATATTGAAAATGAAAAGGGTGAAATTAAACAGCTAGAACTCCCATATCCATTTATTATACACGATAATGGAAATACATGTACTTTAAATTACCACCTCTCGAGCTTTACGCATATCAACAGAGAAGTAATTACAACAATTAATAACATAAATTCTGATGATAGTATGCGAATGTATAATAGGTTAGTTCAAATAATTCCAGTGTAAATAAAAGGAACTATCATATAATGAGGTATGTTTAATACTCTCCTTGAAGGATTTCCTGATAAATATACCCCTAACCCGCAGCAATTAAAATTACTTAAAAATATAGATCAAGCATTCGAGGATGGTTATAAGTTTGTTGTGTGTGCTGCGCCTACAGGCTCTGGTAAATCGTTTATATCTAAAACTCTAGGAAATGTAAGTACTCCGCCTACGGAAAGCTATACAGATCTTGTAATGAGCTATCTCGCATATAAGAGAACGCAAACAGGAGCTTATATGTATGAAGATGAGTGTGAAGATCAAAAACCTTTTGGTGCTTTCGCTCTTACGATAACAAAGTCTCTTCAAGATCAATATAGAGAATTGTTTCCTGACATTAATGTATTAAAGGGTAAATCTAATTATCAGTGTAGTGTAGATCAGAGCCTTACAGTAGAGCATGGTCCATGTATACACTCGTCAAAATTAAAAGATGAGTGTTGGGCAAAAAACAGATGTCCTTATTATGAAGATAGAAATAAAGCTCTTGTATCAACTTTTTCTACTTTAAACTATAACATGTTTTTTGCGCTACCTAAACATCTCAAAAGACGTGAATATCTTATTTGTGACGAGGCCTCTGAATTAGAGGATCAGATAGTGAAGGAGTTTTCAATTAAGTTAAATTTTGATTTCTTGAAAAAATGTGAAATTAGTATTAGCCCGTTTCCGCAAAACGATTATGGAAAAGTAGGAAGATGGCTGTCACATATCTCTGTATCTATTAACGATAGAATGGAAGATCTAAAATCTATCATCGGTAATAATAAACACGCATCTGCTATTTTTCTTGCAGATAAAAGAGCCGAACTACTCTCGCTGAAAAACATACACAGTAAGATTTCTGCAATTACTTCTACGTGGTGCGATAGTGAGTATCTTTATGAAAGGGAATCTAATGGGATTTCCTTTACACCTCTTAAAGTCAATAATCTAGCAAATCACCTTTTTGAGAACGGAGAGAAAATAGTATTAATGTCAGCTACTATTATTGATCCAGTTAACTTTTGTAAAACATTAGGAATTACTAAGTTCAAATATATCGAAGCTGAATCTACCTTTGACTCAGCTAAAGCTCCTATCTACGTACAAACAAAGATTAAATTAAATCATAGTAATCTACAAAAAAATCTTAATAAAATAGCAAAGCAGGTAAGCGATATTTGCGATCTACATTCGCAAGATAAAGGTATTATCCACACTCACTCTAACTATATTACAGAGTACTTAAAGAATAATATTTCAAATAATAGAATTCTATTTCGTGAGCCGGGTGTTAATAACGAGCAGCTTATATCGCAACATACTATTTCAAATGAGCCTACTGTATTAGCCTCACCTTCTATGTCTCACGGAATAGATCTTAAAGATGATCTAGCGAGATTTCAAATTATTATTAAAGCACCTTATCTACCTCTAGTAGATAAGAGAGTAGAACGAATGATGAAGCTAGACTTTAATTGGTACCTAAACAAAATGTTAAGCTCGTTAATTCAGAGCTGTGGACGTGGAATACGATCTCATAAAGATCACTGTGTTACATATATTCTAGATGGTGCTGTTATTGAGCAAGTCATCAGAAATAAGGATAAACTACCAAAATACTTTATAGATAGGTTTGTTTAATAAATATATTTAGGAGGTTTATATTAAAGACTACACTTATAATTTCGAAATTAAAGACTTACTTACGCAATTTATAGCTGCGTTTGATGATGTTGTAATTAAAAGGTACGATAAAAATCGAATACCTAAAGAGACTGTTGAAGTAAGATATGTACTAGCACCTAAACAGCGTGTTATGTACGATATAGTAAATAAAGCTCAAAATTTAACCTTGCCGGTTGTGGCTGTTGATGTTACATCTGTCAGCAGAGCTAATGATAGAGTCTTTAATAAGATTGATAATTTTTATACCCCATATACTAAAAATAGTACGAGTAATATAAAAATGCCTATCCCGGTTGATATATCTGTTAATATGTCAATTCTTGGAAGGTATATGCAAGATATAGACCAAATACTTTCAAATTTTATTCCTTACAGTAATCCTTATATTATTCTTTCTTGGAAAGAACCTACAGAAATACCTAACCAGGTAGTAGAGATAAGAAGCGAAGTATTGTGGAATGGTAACATTTCTTTTAACTCACCTACTGATACAACATATAGTGATAAATTTAGAATTGTTTGCGATACTTCATTTATTATAAAGGGCTGGATATTTAAAAATAAAAATGAAATATCAACTCCAATTTATTTTATAGATGTAAATACATACGCTTTAAACAGAAGCAATATACTATCATACGATTCTCTATCAAGTCTAGATCTTGAGAATTCATCAGATACATATACTTTATCTGCACAACCAACCATAACTAACGTTTTCTATTCTACTACTGGAAGTAGAATACCAGTAATTGAAGACATCATACTAAGTAAGGAGCTACCATTTACAAATAATTTCGTAATATATGGCAATAATTACAATTATACTAATGCGGTGTTAATTAGTAGTAATAATCCAGCTATTACAAACAACTACACTCTTACAACTATTAGCTCCAAATATACGGGTAATGTTACAGGATTTGTTCTACCAGGATCTTCTTACGAAGTATTAACTGATGAAGTTATGTCTATTAATCTTCCTTATCTAAGTGGAACAGGTAGCATAGATATTATAGTAAATAATCCTGCAGGTTGGGCAACTTCTCATACATTTGGAGGCTTTACTTTTATAATACCTTGATTAAATATATAATAAAATGGCTGATACGACTCCAAATAACAATAATAGCTACGTAACTAATAACGGAAAAACTTCTACCTTTGGTAGAAACCTCGTATCGTACATTCAAAATAAGCTTCCATACTCTAATATAGTTGATCCTAATAACGATCAACTAAATCCGAAATATAGAGTATTTGCTAAAACTGGAATAAGAAGATCTGAAGCTTTAGCTCGTCAGTCAGTTTCTATCTCTAATGAGTATAACAATATACCTATTGGTTCAATGGGTAAAGATACCACGTTTGGCGACGTGATGTATGCTAATATTCAAGAAAATAAAGATGCTAGATTAAGAGACTATAGAATAATGTCCGCATACTCTGAAGTAGCTGATGCTTTAGATGAGATTTGCGATGAGACAATTAACCCTGACGAAAATTCAAACATTGCTCGTTTAAACTTTAGAAATATTGATCTTACACCTTCCGAGAAGGAAGACCTCGATACAGAGTTTAATAAGTATATTGAGTTTTACGATTTAAAAAATAGAGGGTGGCAGTATTTCAGACAAATGATGATCGAAGGTGAGCTCTTTTTTGAGCAAATTATTCATAAAGATTATCTAGATGAAGGAGTATTAGGTGTTATAAACCTACCTGCTGAATTAATTGATCCTGTATATAATAATATACAAAATATGATGGTGAAAGGATTTATATATAGAAAGCCTATATTTGACCCTGTACATCCCTCTAAGGTGGTTAAAACAGAACTAATACCACTAGATGAAAATCAGGTGGTTTATATTAATTCTGGAGTAATGAATGAGAGCAAAACAATGGTTGTTCCGTTTTTAGAAAACGCTAGAAGAGCGTATAGACAGCTTTCATTAATTGAAGATGCAATAGTAATATACAGATTAGTTAGAGCACCGGAAAGATTAGTATTTAATGTTGATGTAGGTAACATGCCTGCGCCAAAAGCAGAAGCCTATCTCCGCAAACTAATACAAAATTACTGGTCGTCAAAAACTTTTGATATCGATCAGAGCGATGTAGTTAAGAAATTCAACCCGCAATCAATGCTTGATGCATTCTGGTTTGCAAAGCGTCAAGGACAGGAAGGTACTACAGTAAGTCAGCTAGCTGGCGGACAAAACTTAGGCGAGCTCTCCGACCTAATGTACTTTATTAAGAAGTTATATAGATCACTTAAGGTACCTACCTCAAGATTAGATCCTCAAGATGCTTTTAGAGACGGAGCAGAGATACTAAGAGAGGAATTAAAGTTTGCACGATTCATTATTAGACAACAACAACGCTTCTCTTCTGGAATAAAAAGAGGTTTTATTACTCATTTAAAATTTAGAGGGCTTTGGGATAAGTATGAATTAAAAGACATACATTTAGATGTTGAGCTAAACGTACCAACTAACTTCTATGAAATGCGTGAAAACCAACGCTTAGAGCTTAAATCAAGAAACTATACTACATTGGCTGGTAGTGAGTTTATTTCAGCTACATATGCACAAAAGAAATACCTTGGCTGGAAGGATAAAGATATTCTCGCTAATAGAGAATTCATGCGCAAGGATAAAGAGATGCAGTGGGAATTAGTACAGATTGAGACAAATGGTCCTAACTGGAAAGAGATTGCTGTAGCTGCAGCATTAGGCGGCGGTCCTGCTGAAGGTGGTGGAGAAGCTATAGGCGGCGGTGGAGGAGGAATACCCGCTTTTGGTGGAGGACCGGCTGAAATAGGAGGTGAAGGTGCTGGAATTGGTGCTCCAGCAGAAGTAGCTCCTGAAGAACCTGCCGCGGCACCTGGTGAAGCTGCTCCTGCACCGGTACAATAAATAATATTATGTCGGATATATGCGAGGTTAAGCCAGTTTCAGCGTTTCAGTCTACTAATTTAAACAATAAGATTGAGACATATAATGATCTATCTGATAGAATAACTAGATCATTAGGAGCTCCACTAATTACCCTTGAAGTACATCGCGACCAGCTCTACCAAAATATACAACTCGCTGTAGAGTACTTTACAAAATATGCAGGATTTACTAAAGAATTTTTAATATTCGATTCTAACCTATATGAAAAAAACAAAGGTATTCGTCTAGATCATCTGTATACCTTAGCAAAAACAGACTTAACAGATCCGGAAAAAATCGCTAAGGCATCTAGATATACCAGTCCTAATTTCGTAGTAGAGAATCCAGATACTGTTTATATCTCAACCACATCACTTCCTAATAGCTTCTTTTCTAATTCTTCTTCTTTATCTACTTTGTTTACAGAAGGTCTTTATGAATTAGAGATTGTTGATAATACATTATATAATTCTCTCACTACTTATAATACTTCTTTAACAAGTTCTTTTAGAGAATCGCGTAAAAAGGTACAAACTCTAGAAGGTACACCTACAACTGCCACACAATACTCTAACGTATTTGATTACGATGTAATGGATTACCGTAAAGTTATAGCAGTAACAGATTTCGAAGAAGGTTCTAATACAGGCATTAACACTTTATTTACCCTCGAGCAAACTTTAGCTCAGCAAACATATTTCAGCTACGCGCTTGGTAACTACGGCTTTGATTTAGTATCTTGGTATTCTTTAAAAGAATGGTTAGATACCCGTGAAAAGATTCTAGCTACTAGAAAGGATTTTAAGTTTGATGAAAGAACACAGTATTTACAAATGTATCCTCAACCGGGAAGTAGTAGATTTTACGGGGTTATATCTTGCTATGTAGAGAGACCTATTAGAGATGTTATCAAAGAACAATGGGTATATGAATATGCTTGCGCTCTTACAAAAATAATTATAGGTAGAGTGCGTGGTAAATTCACCAATGTCAATCTACTAGGGGGTGGTGTTTTAAACTCTGCTATTCTCGATGAAGGTATTAGAGAGAAAAAAGAACTAGAAGAGAAGCTGTTAACAGGAGCTTCAGCCGGATTTGGAGATGCAGATCCATGCTTATTCTTTATAGGGTAATGAATATTAAGAAAAATTCTAAGTACCGTCAAGGAGTTTTTACACCTATTAACAAAGATAAATTTGTAGGTACTAGTGCTATTTATAGGTCTGGACTTGAATTAAAATTCATGAGATTTTGTGATAATAATCCTAATATCATAAAATGGGGAAGTGAGAACGTTGTTATACCTTATATAAGTCCTTTAGATGGACGAGCTCATAGATACTTTGTAGATAATTTCGTTGTAATAAGAGAAGGTACAAAAATAGGTAAGTATTTGATAGAGATTAAACCATTTAAACAAACATTTGCTCCTACAACAAAGTATAAAAAGAGAGAGCATCTAATTTACGAGCAATCTATGTATGTAATCAATCAAGCTAAATGGAATGCTGCTAGAGAGTTTTGTAAGAGAAAAGGTTTAGAATTTTTGATTTTGACAGAAAAGGACTTTAAATAGTAACAGTTTTGTATAAATATAATATATGTTAAAACTTAATCTCTTAGTAGAAAAGCCAGCGCTAGAAGATCAATTCGAGTACGTTGTTGAAGAGAGTAATAGAAATTCACCAGCTACCCTTTTTATTAAAGGGCCTTATATGATGGCTGAAGGCGTCAATAAGAACAAGAGAATGTATCCTATTGACGAGCTAAGAAGAGAAGTTCAAAGATATAATGAAGAAATGGTTATGCCAGGTCGCGCAATGGGAGAGCTCAATCACCCAGCAACAGCAGATGTAGACTTAGAAAGAGCTTGTCATATCGTAACTGATCTTTACGAAGATAATAATGTATTTTACGGTAAATCAAAAGTTCTTTCCACACCATGTGGTTTAATAGTTAGATCTCTTATTAATGATGGTGTAAAGGTAGGAATGTCTTCTAGAGCACTTGGTACCTTAGAAGAAGGTACAAATCATAATGTTGTTCGTAATCTCAAGCTTGTTGCTATCGACTGTGTAGCGGATCCATCTTTCCCTAAGGCTTTTGTAAATGGAATTTTAGAGTCAAAGCAGTGGGTAGTAGCTGAAAATGGAAAGTTTGAAGAAATATATGATAAGTTTGAAAATAGTATAGCTACCCTTCCTAAGAAAAATTTAGATGAAGTATTAAGAGAACATATACTAAAATTCTTACAATCTATATAAATAATAATAATATGCCAGCAAAGACAGAAAAGCAGAAAAAATTCTTTGGCGCTGTAATGGGTGCTAAAAAAGGTCAAAAGGGCGTAACGGGGGCAGCTAAAAAGGTAGCTAAAGAAATGCCTAAAAAAGAAATTAAAAAGTTCTTAAAAAAGAAGGGTGAAGAGGATGAAGAGACTCTCAACACTCATTCAAATATTTCTAAATTTATAACATCAATTTCTTCAAAAAATTACGCTGCTGCTAATAAATATTTAAAGGCGGCTATTGAAACTAAGCTTTTAGCTAGAATCAGTAAAGCTGCTGATCAACCTCTTTTCTAACTTATGAAAGTAAACGACCTACTCCCAGAAAATGCAAAAGAAATTCTTACAGAAGAATCACTTACTGCAATTGAACAAGCTTTTAGCAGCAAGCTTAAGCTTACTGTAGAATCTGCCTTAGCTCAACAAGATGAACTCTATGCTGAGAAATTAGAGCAGTTAATAGCAGCTATCGATAAAGATCATACTGCTAAGTTACAAACCGTTGTAGAGGCTATCGATCGTGATAATACAAAGAAACTTTACAATGTAGTTAGAAAGTATGAACAATCCCTTACTAACGAAGCTAGTAAATTTAAAAATACACTTGTTGAGTCAATTTCTGATTACTTAGAAGAGTTTATTGACGAAGCAATTCCTTTTGAAGCTATCCAAGAAGCTACAAAAAATAGAACAGCAAGAGAAGTTCTCACTAACTTACGTAAGGTTCTTGCAGTTGATTCAGCTCTAATGAGCGAGTCGGTTCAAGGAGCAGTTATTGATGGTAAGAATCAAATCGATGCTCTTTCGAAGCAAGTTGAACAACTTACTAACGAGAACAACGTTCTTAAAGAAAATTATCTTAAGACCAAAGCAAATTTACTTATTGAGAGTAAGACAGCTTCCTTACCAGAAAAGAAGAGAGAGTACATCAAGAGAGTCTTAGGAGACAAGACACCTAAGTTCATCGAAGAAAACTTCGACTATACCGTTAAGCTTTTCGACAAGAAAGAGCAAGAGCGTATTGAAGTTATTAAAGAAGAGGCTTTTAAAAACCGTAAGGTAAAGTCTGATGCACCAATTTTAAAGGAACAAGTTAGCGCACAACGTCAAGTTAATCCTTACGTAAGTGAGCTTTCAAAAATGAAATAATTTCCACCCTGAACAATGAGGTTTTATAACCTGAGGTATTTTTTGAAAGGAAAAAAAGCAATATGAAAATTCGTCCGACACAAGCATTCGTAGATAAAAATAGAGCAGACGCACTTCTTGAGAAGTGGGCACCTGTTCTTGATTACTCGTCTGATTCGGTTAAGTCCATTGGTGACGAAAACACACGCTTAAATACCGCTATTCTTCTTGAGAACCAAGAGCAATGGTGTATGCAAGAGTCCAATACCTCTGGTACTGGTGGTGTTTTCGGTGGCGGTGGTGGTCAGTACAATCCTGGCGGCGGAGTTATCAACTCTACCGACTCGTATGCACCTGGCGACTCACGTCTTCCAAAGATTCTTATCCCGATGATCCGTCGTACATTCCCTGAGCTTATCTCCAACGAAATCGTAGGCGTTCAACCAATGTCAGGTCCAGTAGGACTTGCATTTGCTCTTCGTTATACCTACAACTCCGCTAACTTAGGTAACGGAATTGACGGTACATCAGGCCCTATCGGTGCAACCACAACTGGCGCGGGTAACCCTCCAGGTCTTAACGCTGGTTACACTGGTACTGTTGCTAACAAAGAGCTTGGTTATCAGTTCCTCGACACTCGCTTCACCGGTTCTAGCTCAGCTAGACTCTCTGGTGGCGGTGGCTGGACATTCTCTGATCAAGATCGTGGCGTTGCCCAGATCTTATCAGCGTTTGAAATCACTGGTAACATTCCACAGGTTGAAGTTAAGTTCGAAAAGACTGCTGTTGAAGCAGGTACTCGTAGACTTGGCGCACGCTGGTCCGTTGAATTAGAGCAAGACCTTAAGAACATGAACGGTATCGATATCGATGCTGAGATCACAAACGCTATGTCGTATGAGATCCAAGCTGAAATCGACCGTGAAATGATCGTCAGAATGATCCAAGCAGCTCTTAACGCAGGTTACGGCGCTGGTTATTCGATCTGGTCCCCAGCTTCTGCAGACGGCAGATGGCTCGTTGAGAGAAATAGAGACTTCTATCAAAAACTTATCATTGAAGCAAACAGAATCGCTGTTCGTAACAGACGCGGTGCTGCTAACTTCATCGTTGCTACACCACGTGTTTGCGCGATCCTTGAGATGCTCCCTGAATTCCAGTGGGTACCTGTA
>Ga0129333_10002965_pt1 | contig 15897 bp, 27 predicted proteins | sample CPB6_08_DNA_FD_94474 | JGI IMG/M metagenome (GOLD analysis project Ga0129333, IMG submission 94474) | Freshwater to marine salinity gradient microbial communities from Chesapeake Bay, USA - CPBay_Sum_0.6_0.8_DNA | ecosystem: Environmental > Aquatic > Marine > Coastal | place: USA: Chesapeake...
ATAGAGGAAGTAGAGGCATATTTGTCAGATTTATTTGGTGGTTATTCATCAACGAGTGTAGATGGTGGATACATGAGTACCGATAAAGGTCTTATTAAAGAAGATGTGGCAAGGGTATCTACATTCGGGCAAAACGATGGATTTGAGGGAAAGTTTAATACCCTTGTAGATAAAATCATATTTTGGTGTGGCAAGTGGGGGCAAGAGTCTATGGGTTTTGAGTTTGAGGGAGATATGTTTTACATAAGTGCCGATGCAAAGTTTGAGGATGGTGGAAGCGTTGATATACGCTTGATGGACACAGTTGGTCGTGTAGATACACAAGGATTTGCCGATATATCCCAATATGGTAAAGGTGGATATTCAGATAAGGCATCTCAATTAAAAGGAGGTATTAAACACTATTCAGTTGATATAGATTTAGAAAATGGGGATAGTGTTAGAGATTTAGAATTTAAGAGTCTTGAAAAAGCCAAAAAAGTTTACAAAGATTATTCTAAATCTATGGAATACGATGGAATAGGTATTGACGATATTCAAATTATCAAAGTTTTCAAAAATGGTGATTATGAAAAAGTATATGATGAAGATTTGATGGCTAAAGGTGGTGGCGTTGGAGAGTTTGATGACATAATGAAGGAAAACGTCATAACCGAGAAGCAAATCAATTTAATCAAGCGTAGGCTCAATGCCAACCCTAAAGATGCGAGTGTAGAGAAAATCGTTAATTACATTTGGGATGAGAAGCCAATGCTTACATCTGACCAAAATAAGAAGGGATTAGAATACCTTATGAACCTTTGGAAATCACCAAGTGGCAAAGAGAGAGTAAACAATCCATTCGGATATAGAGAGCAAGATGCCTTAGAGAATTTTGAATCCATGCAATTATCGGGATTCCATGATATATCAAGGTATGGTCAAAAGCCATTCTTTGTTCCCTTATACATTGTAAATGGAAAGGGCGATAGTAGTTTTGAGTATTACATTGATAGTAGTGGAGTCAATATCGTTGGAGAACGTGGTATGCAAGTATCAGGCGAGATTGATGGTGATAAACTTTATCAATATGGTATTACTTATGAACTCGTAACTCCCGAAAGTGCTGAAATGGGCGACTTTGAGGAAACAGGTTGGGAAGTGGAAAGAGAAAACTCACCTTTGGAGGAAATACTTAGAGATGCCTACTTCAACTATGGTATCTATGAGCCTACCGATTCTTTTCATACATCATGGTCAAGCACATCGCCTGACAACAATAGAGATTATTTTGAAAAAGGGCATGAGAGATACTATACCTTATTCATAAACAATGTAGATGGCTCTGAAATCAGCGATGAGGAACGTGCTTTCATTACTCAAAAGCTAAAGAGTGGTCGTAAAATGAATTGGGATAGCGATGATAAAGAATGGTGGATGGATGGTGGCATGATGGCGAAGGGTGGTAGAATACAAAATCAATATGAAGATAGAACTCCACAAAATGTTTGGGATTATGGTTGGAGCAAAGACCAAAAAACACACTTTCTAAGCGACCATTCTAAAAAAATTGAAAGAGCATTAGGGCGTTCATTAGAGTATTACTATCGTGATTACAAGTTCAATGATTTGATGCCACAGGTACAAAAAGTAATTGCAGACCATGTAAACGATGGGCAATATGCTGATGGTGGCGTGATGGCTATGGGTGGTGGTACTACTTTCAAAAAAAAAAGTGATGCCATAGCCAAAAGACTTGTAGGTACTAAAGTGCCTAAGCGATTACAAGGAGATTATGGCAAAACATACGATAAAGACGAAGCCAAAGAAGCAGGCAATCGTATCGTTGGCTCTATGATTAAAAAATACGAAAATTGATTTAGAACAACGTAAATTTGTGTAAAACCAATTAAACACTTATACTATGACTATGAAATGGAAAGAAAAACTTGCTGAATGTAATCTGAACGAAGAAAACATCTCACAAGGGTTAAAAACAAAGATTAAAGATTTTTATGAAATCATTGAAGGTATTGAGGAAGCAAAAGAAAAACTTGCCAACCCAAGCCTTAACGATGACGTAGAGGAAATTCAAAGCGATTTGGAAGAGTTGGAAGAATCATTAGAGGTGGCTGACCAAAAATTAGTTAGGGCAATAGAGTTGTTTGACAAAAACAAAGATAAGTACGCAGAGTTAGCAAGAAACCTATCTAATGGTCGCCCACGCAAAGATGGTAAACCAAACCCTCCAAAGAATGTGGCACAACCTCAAGCACAACCTCAACCACAACCTCAAGGACAAGTGGCTCAACAAGGTGGTCAGACCAATCCTTTGCCATTAACTCCTACCGAAGAAGTGCCTAATGGTGATGGGAAAAAGGGTTCGGGATTAGCTTGGAAGATTTTTGTTGGCGTACTTGCAGTGGCAACACTCGGTGTGGCAGTAAAAATGTTCAAAAACGATGACTAATAATGGTAAAAACTATATCGGGAGCAGTCAAGGGTGGTTATGGCAATGCCATATTATATGCAGGAGCAATAGGTCTTTTGCTTAGTGATATTATACCCACCCCTGCCGATGCCCTTTATTTTTACTTACAAAGAAAAAATAAGGAGCAACTTAATAGTGGAGCAATTACTCCAAAGAAGTATTGGACAAAAAGTGCTATCTACTATTATGGATTAAATCCGATATGGTGGTCAATCGTTCTTGGTGCTATGTATTATACTAAAGGAGATTATACCAAAAAGGCAAAAGTCGGATTAGGTTTACTCGCTGCGGGAATTGTTGTAGGAGTATTAAATAAGAATATAAAAAAAGATGAAGAACTATTAAATGGAAAATAAAAGCGATTATGTTGTTCTATCTTGGAAGCCATATAAAAAAGTAACTAAAGTAGATATGAATACTTTAGACGAATATGAAAGTGCCGAAAAGTTAGCAAACAATAAGAGGATGCAAGGATGTGATGCTATAATAGTTGAAAAATACGTTACTATAAATAGGTTCACAAATAAAGAAGAAATATGCTATGAGGTCAAAAACTTTGGTTACTATAAAACCTATAAGGTATTGAATTATCTCATTGGTCTATTATCTTTAATTTTATTTGTTGGATTTATTTATCTTTACTATAAAATTCTTAAATAATGAATAACATGGACTCAAAAAAACTAATCGGAGGTGCGATAGGATTGGTCGTATCACTTGCTGTACTTTATGGTACTGTTTACTTAGTAAGTAAAGCATGGCACAAAGGACAATCATAATCAAATAAAAGATTTTATTAACCCAAAAATCAATTAAAATGGCAAAGACACAAGGTCAAAACAAAATCACTTTGATTTCAGCAAGAGCAAAAAAAATTTACAAGCAAGGTAAAGAGAAGTGGAGTGATGCTATTTCAAGGGCGACCAAAGAGTTGAAAAAAGAAGGTAAAATATAAACCATGAATAGAGCAAATGAAAAGGATGTAGTAATTACATTTCAAGGCGAAGATGATTTTATAGTTAATCGGGGTAATGACTTGTATAGTTCCGATTCTGATTTCGTAATGGTTAGTGGTACAACTACTCAACCAAAAGTAGCTACACCTCCTAAACCTGCTCCAAGACCTTCGGTTGCTCCGAAATTAAGCAACCCAAGACCTATTAAGCCTTCACCCAAACCCCCCACTAAACCCCCTGCCAAGCCTCCAACGAAGCCTCCAACGAAGCCTCCTACGAAGCCTCCAACAAAGCCTCCTACGAAGCCTCCGATAAAGCCTACGCCTAAAAAGGATGAAACGCCTAAAATTGCCATTCCTAATTGGGAGTCACTTGATTGTGATAAGCTAAAATCTGAAATTGACAAGTTATCTCAATTACTTGCCACTTCTAAATTTGCTAATCCAACAATAAAGAGTAAGTACGAATCTGAATTGGCAAAAGCGAAGGAGTTACAAAAGACTAAATGTTCAGCACCTCCACCATTACCAATGGGAGGAGGAGGAGGTGGTGGTGGTGGTTCTGCTCCACCTCCCGAAGAGGAAAAACCTCAAGAAGAGGAAAAAAAGCAAGAGGAACAACAAACCGAAGCACCAAAAGAAAAAAAGTCTATGGTTACTTGGGTTGTACTTGGTGTTGTAGCTTTAGGTTTAGTATATTTTATGACTAAAGGTAGAAAGTAAAACGATTAAATGAAAACAAACGAAGTTAGTTTAGATAGTAATAAGCCGAGTTCTAACTATAAGAAAACTGAATGGAGCAAAATGTCTTGCCCCGAAGTAGCATCAAAGATTAAGGAGATTAAAAACACCTTAACTACATCAAAGATGCCAAAAGAGGAAAGATTAGCTATGGACAAAGACTTAGAGTTGGGTGAAAAATACTACAAGATAAATTGTAACGTAAAAGTAAATGTAGAAAAACCTATTGATATTATTAAGTCGGTAGAAAAACCTGATAATGATTTAACTACTAAACAAATAAAATCAATAGGTAAGCCACCTAAAATAATTTCTGAAGAAAAAAAAGAGATAAGTAATGTAGAATCAAAAGCAAATCTCATTAAGCAAACAAAAAAGGAAATTAAAGACGATACTGAAAAGGCTATAAAAACATTATCTACTTGGAAATTATTTTTGCTTTTGGGTATAATAGGTGGTGGAATTTATTTGATTAAAAGAAAATGGAAATAAAATGGATTTAGGAATAAGTAAAGTCGTAAGTAATGGTAATGGCAATACGCTAATATACACTGCCCTTATCGCTGCTGCGATTGCAAATACACTACCTACACCATTTGATGCTATCTATTTTAGAAGAATAAATACCCTACAAAGAAAATTTGACGACAATAAGATTACTGCCGAAAAATTAGAGTATCACGTAGCAGGTGAGTATTACTTGTGGACTACCTTATGGTATGTAACTCTATTCTTAGGTATTTACTCATTTGGAGGCAAGTATCAAAACAACGCTAAGATATTATTGGCTCTATTATCGGGTGGTCTTGTAATTGGTGCTGTGAATAAAAACATACAAATAAATAGAGATATACAAAAAAGAAAAATAGAAAAGATATGAGGAGGGTATTACTTAAAGAGATGGATGGTAAAGAGTCGGAGGCTTTTATACCCGAAAGTGCCGATGAACTACAAAGCCAACTTGCTAACACAAGGAAACAAAAATTCAAAGAACATTTGTATATGGCTTTTCTATCTCTTGGAATCGTATCATTTAGTATCGGAATTATCATGTCAATAAAAAGATTCAATGGAAACTAATTATGGAATCAACAACTCAAATATCAACACCTCCTATGGTGGATGTATCAACTACATCAGCGACTTCACCTACCCCATCTCCATCTCCATCTCCTTCGTTGCCAAGTACACCAATGACGATGAGTGATGGTGGAAGCATCGGTGGTTTTTTTGATGGATGGAATTGGTTAGAAGTCGGACTAACTGTGTTAGGAGTGGCATCTATGTACTATGTGGTATATTATTACCGATTTAAGTTACAACAAGACAAAATGATTAATAACGAGTTACAAAGGCAAATAGATGAGATTAAAATTAACCTAAAAGGTAATTTGAAGGATAAATACCAATCCATTTAAGTCAGTAGCTAAATTTAAGAACTAAATAGAACGATTACAAAAAAACATGAACTTAGATAACATAACTTATGGCAATCCTAATCAAAATCAATTAGATGACCTTCAAAGAGAAAGTTATCTTGATTCCCTATTGCCAATGTTTGCCGAATATACACCACCACTAAATTCATCAGAGGCTACAAAGCAAGAGTTAAATGTAATAGTGGACTACATTAACTCTATGAATGAAGAGGAAAATAAAACCTTATATTTCAATAGGTATAAGTTATATGATAAAAGCCTTAGTGATTTTGTCAAAAATGGCTTAATTAAAGGTGGTCAAGACCAATTAGCTACTAATAAACTAATAGATAGCATTATTTATGATATTAAGCCTCTATTGTTGAAGCTAAAATATCATTTCCAACGCCCAAGACCATACCAACTCGCACAATACTATAAACTCAAGTTATTTCCCTTCCCAAGCGAAAGTGCTGATACACCAAGCTATCCGAGTGGACACGCTTTTCAAGGTAAAGTTATTACCGAAGTCGTAGGTACTTTGTATCCAAGCACATACTCTTTTATGAAGAATCTCTTTGATGACATTTGTTATTCAAGGCTATATTTAGGATTACACTTCCAATCAGATATTGATATGGGCATCTTATTCGCTGAATTTGTATTAGAATCAGAAGAATTTAGAAGCAAGTATCAGATTTGATTAAAATATAATATAGACTTTAATGGATAAGCAAATCATCTTAGGGGTATGCCCTTCTAAGAGCAATAGTTACAAAATAATAAAAGTAGGCAACATAAGTTCTTTAGGCAAGACTAATGCTTTGAGAAAGTACGAGAAGGATTTTTATATCCAATGTAATGTGTATAGGGATGCCGATATTGATGGATACTTTGAGTTCTATATGGATGTATTTTATCCTAATCAGAGAAGTGACCTTGATAATAGCTTAAAAGTTGTTTTGGATTGCCTTCAAAAAGTAAAGGCGATAAAAAATGATAACAAGTGTGTTAAGATAGTCGTAAGGAAGTTCTTAGATAAGGACAAGCCAAGAGTAGAATTTATTTTGAAGAAAGTTGATGGTTTTTAGCAATAAATGTGTTTACTTTGTTGAGTATTTTAGTCAAAGATGAAAACTAATCAAACCGATTTAATTCAAGAATTGCTCAAATCAGTAGAAGTATTGGGTGTAGATGCTACTACCAATGCTTTGAAAATGGCAAGAAGCAATACATTGACTTTGCAAGATAAGAGAGTTGAGTTTGTTCTAAAGATGGTAGCAAATCAATATAATCAAACCATTGAGGACATCATAAACTCACATAATAAGTCATACAAAAGAATGTTGGCTTTGAAATTTTCAGTTTACTATTTATACGAAGTGTTTGATATTTCCTTTGGTGATTTGAAAATGATATTCAAGAGAGATAAATCACTCCTTAGTCGTTCTACCAAAGAGATAAGAGAACTAATAAAGAACAATACAACGATTAACAATGTTAAGAATAGATTTGATTTATTGATAACTGATTTCAAACTACAAAATAACTTATAGACATGAATAACGAAAACGAATACCAAGAACCCGAAGAAAAGGAATTGAATCAATCAAATGAACCTGATTTTATTGATGACTTTAATCCTTTAGATGAAGCCATTGCTGAAAAGGAGTACACTAAGCCTAATGTAAGGCTTAATGAGAAGGATATTAGTAATCCTATACCCGAACCGAGTTTTACGCCTCCACCATTAACTGAACCTCTTAGTCAAGAGCAAAAGGTAAAGAAACCCGAAGAGCCATTCAATCCACAAATGAATAACTTATCCAAAAAGGATAAGCATGACGCTGCTGAAAAGGTTTCAAAGATGATTATGAGTGCATATCGTTTCAGTAACGATTATGTAGATAAATTACTCTTGTTCAATGAGAGGAAGATTGCTAAAATGCAACAAGAGGGAGAAATAGACTTGAGTGTTGAGATACCCATTTCGGCAAGTGTGAGTATGACTGCGGGGGAGTTCATTCAAGATTACAATGACCAAAGCGTAGGTACGATTAAAGTAAGTAAAGAGTTTGAAGAAGAGGTTACTCCAATACTTACAAGAGTGCTTGAGAAAAAAGGTATTGGAATGACTGATGAGCATTACCTCATCTATCTATTCGGAAAAGATATTGTAACAAAAGGTTTTTTAGTGTATCAGTCATTGGCAGTAAAAAAAGATATACTAAATCAATTAAAGGAAGCTACCTTGCTTATCAGAGGAACTCAAGTAAATCAACCTATTGCCCCACCATTTAATCCATCACCTAATGTAAGTAATAGTGGTGTAACATTTGATATGGAAGATTATGGTATGGAATATGACGATGATTATGTAGAGCCTAAGAGAACAAAAAAGAAAAAGAGGGAAGAGAGAGAGGAATATGAAGAGCCTACATTCAAAGAGCCTAATGTAAATGATATTGTAAATCAGATGACAGGTGGCGATGTAGAAGAAAATAAATTTAGTGTTGATGTAGATTCAGAGGATGATATATTTAATCTTGATGAGGATGATTTTACTTTTGAAGATGACCAAACACAACTTGTAGATTGGGAAGAGAACAAATCAACCGATGAGGTAACTAACGATGAAGAACAAACGAAATCAGAAGTAGTAGAAGATATTGAAGAGCCTAAATACGAACAACCATCAGTTATTTTGAAAACCGAAAAAGTAACAAAAGAGAGTTTAAGTGAAGTGGTAAAAGGTAAAGGCAAAAGAGGTCGCCCATCAAAAAACAAAAAGTAATTGAAAACTTATACAATCTATGACAACATGGATGGTGGTTATAGTATATGGTATCAATACTATGACACAATAAGTAATTGCTATGTAAAGAAATCATTTTATGCTTATAGTAAGCAAAAGATGTTAGCATTTACTAAAGACTTAGAGTCAAGAGGGTATAGGTTTGTTGGTAAAATTTAAGAACGATGCGTGAATGTAGAATTATCATAGCTTGTGGCAAGAGGGGTGTTGGTAAGACCATTGAAACAATCAGAATGATTGATGAATACGTTGCAGGTAATCCTTCAAAGGGTGTTCCTCCACGCAAGGCATTGATATTTGATGTGAATGATGAGTTTAGTTCGTTTTGGTATTTTGGTCAGCAACGCAAGATTCCATCAATAGCCATTAAAGATATTTTAAGGTTCAGCGTACATCCTAAAGTAGAAGTAAGAAGGATACGCCCATTTTGGGATGATGGAAAGAAAATGACCATCAATGATATGGCTGAAGTATTAGGAATAATTCTTGATAATTATAGGAATGGCTTACTATTAGTAGAGGACATCAATAAATACTTGAGTGATGCTATGCCATCTGATTTGATTGGTAGCCTCGCTACTTCTCGCCACATAGGTCTTGACATCATAAGCCACTTTCAGAATATAGGTAGAGCAGGTAATCCAAAGCTATTGGGTAACTTGAATATGATTCGTTTGCACAAGACTAATGACACTGTGGAACGCCACAAAAATAAGTTTGAAGAAAAAACTGAAATACTACAAATAGCTGAATACATCGTAAATAAAAGATACTTTGATGGTGACACAAGGTATTTTCTATATGTAGATGTAGAGAACATGAAAATAAGAGGCAAATTCACTAAAGAAGAAGTAGAAGATGCCATACACCAATACATAAGCGAGAGATACAAGCGTATCATTACTCCCATGCTACAATTAAGGGATAAAAAAGGCAAGAAATTACACACCGAAGAATCAGCCTTAAAGTCAGCTAATCAGCACTTGATGAAGATTTACTTCAATCAATAGTGCAATATCCCATAGTGTTATCCACATATAATCGTATAGACTTATTGAGTATTATGCAAATAATCAACGAGTAATCGTTGATATATGTGCATTGCATATTGAATATGTATCAAAATGTGTTTCTAAATTTGGATGTCGTTTGCTTGTAGGCTCGTGCTTGTATAAGTAAAGACAAAATAAAAAAGAAAATTTAGAAAATGGGAACTGAACAAATCAAACAATTAGCGATTGACTTATTAGTGGTTACGGCAGGTGTATTAATTGCACTCAAAATCAAAGAAAAAATGGATACTGCAAAAGTAATGCCCCCTAAATCAGTTTAATAGTCAAAAACAAACTTAGAAACAAAATTAACAACCCAATAAATAAACAAATATGTCTTACATTCGTCAGTACATGGAAAATGCGAGAAACTTCGCAAACGAGAACTATCTGAACGCAGATGGTTTTATAGATGATGACACTAACTTCTTTAGTGGTGATGATGACTTCTTTAATGCAGCCGCAGCACCAATGAACCAAGTGAGTGTTCCAACATCACAACCTTACATCATCACTGTAAGTAACGCTTCTGCAACAGCAGTTACTAACTTTGACGTTCTTGGTGCATACCAATACGTTAATCAAGTAAACTCTACAACAGGAAACGTAACTATTAGTGGTGTTACAATCAGTAGTGGTATCTCAAACGTAACTTATGGTCAGTTCTTGTATCAATCAATGAACTCTCCTTTCACAGTTGGTTTGACTTACATTCAATCTATTGCTATTCCTTCACAGATTACTCAACCAATTACGTTGAATACTCAAGATGCGAATGGTAATCAGGCATTGAAAACCATCGTGGTTACTATTGACCCATATCAGCAGCAGTCAGGGGTTGTAGCAGTTAAGCAAGTTTATAGAATTGATGGTTACACTAAACTGACTATCTCAAGTCTTTTGGGACAGGCAGTGGTGCAATTCCAATTCTATCCTGCTGACAACATCAACCTTTCTCGTGGTCTTGCAGGTAAGCCTGCTTCTAAGCAATTCGGTAAACCTTCTATCGTTGCTCAAGACAAGGCTAAGGTTACAGTTGTTGCTCCAAAGCGATAAAAAAACCATTTTCAAAGCAATTAAGGGGTGGTGGAATAGACTAATTCCCCTACCCCTTTTTAATTAAAATACTATGGATATTTACACTTATATTGCTTCGTCAAACCCACATCAAGCCAAAGCGTTGCTTTACAAATATGGCTACGAGCCACAAAATGTAAGTGATGAAAGTGATTTAGGTATATGCTTAAAAAAATTGGTCGCTTACGAAGGGGAGAACGCATTTCACGATATACTAACTTATCATCCCGACACAAACGTAATCATTGAAAAATACGAAAACGAAAAGCCTACTAATAATAGAGAAAGTAATTTTCTAAATGTTAGTGGTCAGCCTATGGTTATGAATCATGGTTGCGTTGGATGTGGTTGTGGTGGTAATCGTGATAGGAATTTTTCTAACCTAAGTGGTGATTCTGATGAATCAAAATCACAAAAGTCTAAAAGCGAAGTTAATGTCTTTATCATGGCTGCTGCCCTGATGTTGGCTGCTGCAATAATCGTAAAAAAATAAAATCATAAAAAATGGAAATGGAAAACACTCAACCAATGGAAGAAGCGTTGCTTACTTCGGTAGGTTTAATGGCTACTGATAATAAAGAGGCATTAATTAATATGCTATCTACAAGTGGAGTAATTGCTGATGCTTCTATGAGTAATACTAAGATTATTGACCTTACACTAAAGGCTTTAATTGATAGTCCGAAATTTAGAATGTTGTTCAATGATTATATTAAAGGAGAAATTGAAGATTCACTTATGAAGGAAGCAAATCTTTCTTTTAATGGAGGCGAAGATTTCTTCAATATGTCAGATGACGATGAAGAGGATGATGATTATGGTAATATGTCAGAAGATGAAGAAGATGATAATTACGATAATTTGTCAGATGAGGATTATGATGACGAAGCCGATGATTTAGGTTTTTCGGGAGATGAAAACTTTTTCAACTTAGCCGATGATGAAGATGGTAGTGACGAGGATGATGATGATGAATCTGATTTTAGTGGAGGCGATGGAGATTTCTTTAATGCTTCTGATGATGAAGAAGATGACGATGATGATGATGATGATGCAAACTATGATGGTGAAGATTTCTTCAATATGTCAGAAGATGATGAAGATTATGATGACGAAGCTAACTTTTTAGGTTTTGGAAAAAAATCATCAACAACTACCCCTAAAGTAAGCACTCCTGCCAAGCAAACATATAGACAACAATATGGTAGTACAAGAGTTGGTGATACACTAAGGTCTATTTTTAATAAAGATACCATAGGTGCATTTGTAAACACAGGTGTTCAATTAGGAACACAAGCAATAGTAAACAAGCAAGAAAGAAAAGGAAATCAACAAGCTATTGACTATGCTAATGCACAAGCGAACCTATTGGCTCAACAATCAAAGGCACAAGAATTACAAGGTAGTTTAGGTAGCACTCAAGCACCAAGTGTTTCTCCTTTGTTTGGTGGATTAGATGAAGGTGGTGCAAAAAAGCCTGACACAAAAAAGAAATGGGTTTTACCTGTTGCTATCGGTGGTGGAGTCTTAGTTCTTGGAACTATTGTTTATTTAGTAGTTAAAAAATAATTTTATGGATATAGACGTTCAAAATCTTGATGAGTTTCATGGGTTTATTGATGATAATGAATATAGTAATATAGTTCAAGGCGAAATGAATGTTGCAAAAATTTTAACTAAGAATAATCCTGATGTCAAAATCCCTAAAGATGATGTAGTTACTAAGCAAGACTTGAAAGAAGTAGATAAGTTGGCTGAAAAATTGAAAATACCTGAACCTCCCATTAAAAAAGTAGATGAGGGTGGTAGCAAGACTTTAATTTCATTAATAGGAGTTGGATTGATAATTGGTGCAATATATTATATGTATAAAACAAAATAACAATTATGGAATTTGAAATACAACAATCAAGCGAGTTTGATGGCTTCATTGATGAAAATGAATCCATGAGTTTCATGCACGATGATAACTTTGAGTCATTTGATGATGAGATGTATAATAATCTACTTGGTCTTGGTGGCAAAAAAGCAAAAAGAATAGATGCACAAACCGACCAAATAAAATCACAAACTCAAGCACTTAAAGATGCAACTGATAAAAAGATGCAAGAGATTGCTCAACAAGATAAAGCTACTCAAGATTCTATAAGACAAGCAAAGGAATTAAGAGAGCAACTTGAAAAGTTATCTGAACTTCCTCCACAATCTTTAGTCGCTTCTCCAACAAATGAACCTCCGATGACAGCACCACAACAAGGTATGTCAAATACTATGAAATATGGTTTAATTGGTGGAGGTGTACTTTTGGTAGGAATAGTCGTTGCTATGATGATAAGAAAATAATAAATACTAACCCTTAAAAATAACAATTATGGAATTTGAGATACAACAATCAAGTGAGTTTGATGGCTTCATTGATGAAAATGAAAGCGTAGGATTTATTGATGACGTAGAATATCAAGTAGAAGTAGGAGATTCTGATGGTTTAGGTTTTGTTGATGATTCTGACTTTAGTAACTTTTCTTTACGTGGTAAAAAATACCATGCTAAAAAAAGGCAAGAGTCGGCAAATCGTGCAGCTGAAGCCGAAAGACAAGCTACTGCTGAAAGAGAAGCTACTGCGAAGCAATTAGCACAAGAGTCAGCAAGAAAAAAAGCCGAAGCCGAAAAACAAGTAGAAGAAGCTAAAGCCGAGTTGGCAGCAAAACAAAAACAAGTAGTGTCTGCTGACGTACAAACACAAGCACTTCAAAGTGAAGCCGATAAGTTATCGGGAGCAAATCAACCTAAGAAATCAAATATGACAACATATTTAATTATTGGTGGAGTAGCTTTGTTACTTATTGGTGGAGGTATTGCTTTTATGAGAAGGAGTGCATAATTTATATGGATTATCTTCTTAAACAATAGTCAATAATAAAATAAAAAACATGAAAATAGGTAAATTCAATTTAGGAACAACCGAAATGGTATTAGGTGCTTTAGTCGTTGGTGGCGTTGGATATATGTTATGGAAACGTAGCAAAAAGAAGGGTGAAGCAAAATTTGTAAATGCAAGTGGTAATGTTAAAAGAAAGATGGCAAAGCCAACTACAAAGAAAAAGGTAAAAAAGATTAAGCCTAAGACTATAACTAAAGGTGGTATGCCTAAAGTTAAGCGACCTACAACATTTGCTTGGTACACCATAAAAACTGATACAAGAATACCTACAAAAGTATTGACTATTGGTACTCGTGTAATTGGTGGTAAACCTAAAGTAAATAAGCAAGGAAAGATGGTAGTTACTCTATATGGTGTTTATAGAGATAAGAAAAATCATCTAAGGAACGTAGTTGTTCCTATGGATAGACTTAGTATGCTTAGATATATGCCTATGCGTAGGTATCAGTTGAAGCAAAATGTATTGGTAAGTAATTCTCCTAAAAAAGTATTTAGGAAAGGTGCTAAAATAAGTGGAATACCTTACAAGAAAGGTAAATTTTATATTGTAAGAGTCGTGAACGCTTATAGGCTTCCTGATGGAAAATTCAGAAATAAGGATATTCCTATGGCATTTTTGACTCAAATACCTACTAAAGTAGCACCAAAGGTTGAAAAGAAATCTAAGCCTCTTACTCCGAGTAAAAAATTACTCAAGCCAATGAGATTAGATAGGATGCCTATGAAAAAGCCTTAATTGTATCATTTGTAAAACAATAGTCTAACAATAATCAACATAGTATATGGCAAAGAAAAAAACTTTGAAATTAGGAATTGGAGAAAGTTTACCAAAGGGTGATGCTCCACTACCAACAAATCCAAAAGAATTGGGTATAGATGACAATACACCTATTGAAATTGATGATACCGATGGAGTAAAAGACCTATCTCCCGATAAGCTAAACAAGGATGTAGTTAAAGAAAAGAAGAAATACCTAAAAAAGAAGAAAAGAGAACATAGCAATATGCTTATGAGAGATTCTATGACCTCTAATAAAGGTTGTGGTTGTGGTTGTGGAGGAAGGCAAGGTGGATGTAGAGATAGATATAACGATGGTGGTAGCATGGGTGGAATTATGAAAGGTAATATGCCATTAGTATTGGGAGTAGGAGTCGTTGGATTGGCACTTGGTATGATTCTATCTAAATAATAAACTCTTAAATTTAAGAATATGAAAGTCGCCAATTTGAAATTAGGAGAGGTAGTAAATAGGGGAGATAAAAACCCTAAAAGAGATGCAATCATGCAAGAGAAAATTAGGTTGCAACCAAACCCTATGCCTCCTATGTATGTAGTAGGTACTATACAAAACAAGATATATGTTGAGTTTTCAAAAGACGATAAAACATATCTTAAATCAACTGATTTACAAAATAAGAATGAGGCTGAATCTTTATTTAATCTAAGAGTTAATGATTACATGAAGAGGATTGATGAAGAGTTTGTAAAGAGGAGTAGTGTTGTGAGGACAACCCAAGAAGGTCTTAAAAAAATTAAGGATGATGTCATAAATGAGTTGATTCCTAAATTTAAGGATGAGTTCGTAAAAGAAATAGGTGTAGTAGTAAAGCCAAAAACTGAACTCCCTAAAGAAGAGCCTAAGACTGACCCTAAAGTAGAACCTAAAGTAGAACCTAAAGTAGAACCAAAGCGTGTAGATAGTAAAGAGGATAACATGATTTTATATGGAGGTATCGGTTTAGTTTTACTATCATTACTTATGTCTGATTAAAATTAAAATATGGCTATTGGTCAAGAAATGTTGGATAAGATAGATAATTTGAAATCCAACAAAAAAAAAGATGGCAATAAAATAATACTTGAACAAACCGAAGGCACATTAACTATGAGTGCAATAGGTTTGTTTTTAGGTTTATATGTAGGATATAGTCGTGGCTACAACTTACTCTTTAGTGGAGTAGTTGGTGCTTTGGCTTTAGGATTTATTAGTAAGCAACTCATTGAAAGAAAAAAGAAATAACATGAATCAAAGTAAATTAGGTGGATTATTGGGAACAGGTGGTCTTGTTTATGGGATTGCTTATTCTATGAAAAGAAATAAATCATTTGGCGTTACTGCCCTATATGCCATAGGTTTTGGTATAGTGGGTATGATGATAGGTAATCAAATAACTAAATTTTACACAGACTAAATAAAAACAAAATGGATACAAAAAAAATCTTAATCGGACTCGGAGTAGTTGGCGTTGCTATTTTCATTTTTACGAAGATGCGTAAGAAAAAAGTAGATATGGCTGAACCTAAAGTAGAACCTCAAAAGACTTTATTAACTGCTGAACAAGTAGATAAAGTAATTAAAGAAGAGCCTAAAAAGAAAGAAGAGGTTAAGGCGACCAAAGAGGTAAAACCCGAAGCACCTATGCCTCC
>Ga0129333_10002966_pt1 | contig 15896 bp, 11 predicted proteins | sample CPB6_08_DNA_FD_94474 | JGI IMG/M metagenome (GOLD analysis project Ga0129333, IMG submission 94474) | Freshwater to marine salinity gradient microbial communities from Chesapeake Bay, USA - CPBay_Sum_0.6_0.8_DNA | ecosystem: Environmental > Aquatic > Marine > Coastal | place: USA: Chesapeake...
CGCGACGCCGTAGACCTCACCGTCCATGCCGCACAGGTCGGTGAGCACCTGCACGTGCACATGCGGAGGCCAGGCGCCGTTCACGTGCTCATCGCCGATCGCGCCGATGCGGTCTCCCGCACGAACTTCCTGGCCGACGGTGAGATCGGTGAGAATCGAGGGGGTGAGATGGCCGTAGAGCGTCCAGAACGGCGTCCCCGCATCCGTCGTGTGGCGCAGGATCACGACATGCCCGTAGTCACCCTTGTCTGGCCGAGCCTGCACGATCTCGACCGTGCCGTCGTACGGCGCGAAGACGGGGCTGCCGGCTGGCTGGAAGAGATCGAGGCCGAGGTGCACCGTCCGCTGCTCACCCTCGAAGGCGTCGCCGCGATAGACGTCGCGGTCCTCGGCGTAGTGGCCGGCGAGCACGTCGAGACCGTCCATGAACTCGGCGACACCCGCTGAGTCGCGAGGGTCGGACGATCCGCGCGACCAGTCGATCCATGCGCTGCGCTGCGCGCCAAGGTCCAGGATCGGTGCCCGATCGGCGGTGCGCAGGTGGTGGCGGACATCTCGGGCGCGCGGACTGGGATCGAATCCGCACGCCTCGCGGACCCGGCTGAGGGCGAGGTAGTCACTGGCCTGATCGAGTTCGATGAGCAGACGCGGCACGACGTCCTGGCTGATGAGCAGGTAGGTGTTGTCCGGGTCTGCCGCGCTCTGCTCGGCGGCGTTCACCACGCTCATGACGAGCCGCATGCGCACGAGCAGCCACAGCACGTCGAGTTCGCCCGGGCTCAGCGGCCACTGGAGGTGATAGCCGCGCACAAGAGGCACGGCCGCCCTGACCGGATCATCGGACGTCGCGATCGCGTAGGCCACGGCTGTCGCGAGACCCACGATGCGGGGCGCGAGGACGAGATCGCCGAAGTCGATCAGACCGAGGCCGTCGCCACCGACGATGATGTTGTTCTCGTTGGCGTCATTGTGGATCGGCTGCGACGCGAACTCCGCGAGGGCCGGCAGGCCCCGCGACTCAAACTCATCGAATGCTCGTGCGCACGCAGCGCGAACATCCAGATCGCTGATGGCCGAGAGCGACCGACGCAGATCCAGTGCCTGCATCATGTTCCAGCGGAAGGGGCGCCGGAGGACCGCTGCCTCGCCGTCGTCGACTTCGAGACTGGATAGCAGGCGGTCCACGCGCGCCACGAGCGCACCGAGCGCTTCGGACTGCCCCGGGGACGGGTCGATGGCCGACCACGGTGCGCCGTCGAGCCAGGAGACCAGGCGCATGACGCGGCCATCGGACAGCGTGACGATCTCGCGGTGGAGCGGTTCGGGAGTGCGCAGTCCCGTGCCGCCCAGGTGACGCAGGGCCCGGTCCTGGAGTTCGAGCCACTCGCGATCGTCATCGGCGTAGACCTTGAGAACCATGGTCGACTCACCCGAGGTGACCTTGATGTTGAGATCGCGCTCGCCTGGGAGGGAATCGATGCGCGCGTTGGCACCGACCAGGTCGGCGAAGTGCTCGTCCATGCCGGCGAGGATGAGTGAGTCCATGGTCACTCCTCGCGCCCTCCGACCATGAGGTCCTGATTGAGCTCATCCAGGGCTTTCATGCGTTCGAGTGAGTCGTCACCGACGGACTCGCTGATGCGGTGAATGAGGAGTTCGAGCACGCCCATGGCCGACACGAAGGAATCGAAGGGAGAGGGTGAGGTCGTCTCGACGGTGATGACGGTCTTGGCGCTATTGACCAGCGGCGAGAGCCACGGGTCGGTAAACAGGATGATCCGCGCCCCCATCTGCGCCGCGGCGGTCCCGAATTCGATGGTGTCGCGTTGATAGCGACGGAAGTCCAGCGCGACGACGATGTCATTGCGGCCCATATCCAGCAGGGCGTTGCTGCGGTGGATGGGGATCTCGGACACGGCGGACACATGCGGACGCAGCAGCTGAAGGTGCGTCGCGAAGTAGACGGCCAACGCGGTGGAGAATCGGCCGCCGATCACGTGGATGCGTGACTTCGGATCGGTGAGTGCCCGCACCGCCTCGTCAACGACATCACCCTTCAAGCGCGCGAACGAGGTCTCCAGGGCACGCATGAAGATTCCCTCCGCGTAATCGGCGTCGTGAAGGGGCGTGGCACCGCGGCGCTGGTCATACATGGCCAAGGGCGAAGCCAGTCGCTGCGCGACCTCCTCGCGAAGCGCCGCCTGGAACTGCGGCCAGCCGGCGAAGCCGAGCTTGGCGACAAGCCGGAGGACGGTGGGCGGACTCACCGACGACTTCGACGCCAGTGACGCGATGGAATCCAAGCCGGACATCGGGTAGTCCGTGAGGATCACCCGAGCGACGCTGCGCTCGCTAGCGGTCAGGGCGTCCATGCGCTCGAGCAGTTGGGCGGACAGGGGCTGGGGGTGATCGGCGGTCGCGTGCTCCACGCTCATGGCCCCATCCTTCCCGCTCGAGGAGCCCGGCCACGCCCGGATGCCACCACGCGATCAGCATGCCACCCATGATGGATTCGTTACAAGAAATCCCGAAAAAGCCCTTGACAGGAACAAGTCCAACATCAAGGCTGCCCGCATGCCGGACCTATCGTTCACGGGAACCCTGCTCCCGGGCGCGAGCGCAATCCTCGGGGAGCATCAGCGCGAGATGCCCCAGAAGAACGAGCTCTGCGGGGCGTTCTGGGTCACCCTCGCCCTGCGGGCCTTCGCTGGGGCCCGGCTCGAGCAGGACCACGTGGGTCTGGCGGCTAGCTCACTGCTGAGCGTGGTCCAGACCGCAGACTCTCTCCCACCCGGGCATCCCGGGCGCGACGACTACGTGCTGGAACTCCCGCGCACCGACGATCCAGAGATCGACTCCGGGACCGCCTCCGAAGGTCTCATGGTCGCCACGACCCGGCTCTCCGACGGTCATTTCACGGCCGTGCCCATCAGCGGTGACTGGTCAGCTTCGCGGATCAGCGCCTTGCTCAGCGGCCTGGCCGAATTCGACTGTGACCTCCTGGTCATCGCCAACAGCGCAACGCGTGCGCTGTGGAATTCGCACGCGAGCCCAGCCGCACTTCTGCACTACCTGAGCACCGGAGAGGACCCTCATCCGCCCGCCGAATGGGACGTCGGTCACTTCATTGGCGTGCTCGGTTGGATCGCGGGCCCAGGCGGCAGTGTCGCCATGTGCGCTGACACCTACCCCACTCTCGGGCAGTCCGGCATTCACTATCAGCCGTTTGGTGCGATGGCTGACTCCCTTCGCCGTGACCACTCGGAGTTCTTCGGCGGCATGCTCGTCTTCGTCCCCACGGACAAGGTCGACGACGTCACCGCCTTGGCGCGCGCGGTGGGCCTAGAAGACACCCTGTGGGACAACGGCACTCCCTACCGACCTGAGGCAGTGGCCGGCTGATGGCAACCGCGACCGCCCTCGACATCGCCGCCCTGCGCGCGGAATTCCCCGCTCTAGCGCGCACGACAGCGGACGGGACGCCCGTCATCTACGCCGACGCACCGGGGGGAACCCAGGTGCCACAGTCCGTCGTGGACGCTATGACCGACTACCTGGTCCATCACAATTCCAACATCGAGGGCGAGTTCGCCGCGACGCGCGAAACCGACGAGCTGATCAGCGCCGCCCGCAAGGATGCCGGCTGCTTTGTCGGCGGTGACCCTGACGGAATTGCCTTCGGCCAAAACATGACGACGCTCAACTTCAGCCTGTCTCGGGCGATCGGCCGCACCCTCCGACCGGGCGACCACATCATCGTGACGCGCCTGGATCACGACGCCAACGTGTCACCCTGGCTCATCCTTGCCGAGGATCTCGGACTGCAGGTGAGCTTCGTCAACGCCACTGACGATCTCGACATCGACCTCGACGACCTGAGCGCGATGATCACCCACCGGACTCGGGTGATTGCCTACACACTCGCATCCAATGCGGTGGGGACCGTGACACAGGCTCGCAAGATCGCCGATCTTGCTCATCGCGGCGGAGCTATCGCCGTCGCTGATGCGGTGGCCTTCGCTCCGCATCGACGGATCGACGTGGAGGCCTTGGACTGCGATGTGCTCCTCTGCTCGCCGTACAAGTTCTTCGGCCCTCATCTCGGCATCGCCTGGGTGCGCCCCTCACTGATTCCCGATCTACGGCCGGACCGAGTCAGGCCTGCCGGCATGGAGCCACTCGGACACCGCTTCGAAACCGGCACGCTCTCGCACGAGGCAATCGCCGGATTCCGGGGCGCCGTGGGCTACCTCGCGGGAATCGGCGGCGGCGGGAAAACCAGCGATGCACTCGACCGCGCCTATTCGCTGATCCGCGATCACGAACGCTCGCTGGCACAGAGGTTCCTCGACGGAATCGCCAGTCTGAAGCGCATCCGCCTGCACGGACCTGCAGGCGTGGACGACCGAGTCTGCACCTTCGGGCTCACCATCGAGGGAGTGAGCCCGCAGGAGGCCGCGCGCGAACTGGACGCGCGAGGAGTTTTCGCCTGGAACGGCAATTTCTATGCACAGGGAGTGATGCAGAGCCTCGGCGTGCCCTTGGACGACGGAATCCTGCGCCTCGGGTTCGCGCACTACGCAACTCATGACGAGATCGATCGATGCATTGACGCTCTCGCCAGCATCACAGGGGCGCAACGATGATGTCCACACGTCGCGGTCGCACCCTCACCTCCATCGGCCTGTGGGTCGTCATCCTGCTGGTCGTCACGCTCGTCGGCAGCACCCTCCCCTCGGCCACGCAGCTGCTGGTGACGACGTCGCTGGTGCTCCTGACCGGCGTCATGGCGCTGCAGATCTTCAGCGGCAACAGCGGCATCCTGAGCTTTGGACACGTCGGCTTCGTCGGTGTCGCGGCGTACACCACGGGCATCCTCGCGATGCCGGCCGCGATCAAGGCCACGTCGCTGCCGCTGCTACCCGAGCCGCTGCAGCAAATCCAACTTCCCCTGCCCGCAGCCATGCTCGGCGGCATCCTCGCCGCGACGATCGTGGGCGTGATCTCGGGTCTGGTCATCGCCCGACTTGGCGATGCTGCGTCCATCGCGACGCTCGCAGTCCTGATCATCCTGCACGGCGTCATGGTGGGCGCCGAGCCGTTCACCCGCGGCAGCCAGACGTTCTACGGAGTCCCGCGCTTCACGAGCATCTTCGTCGCGGGAACTATCGCCATCCTCGCCGTGGTCGTGGCCCGGCTCTTCCGCGACTCACGCATCGGGATTCACCTTCGAGCATCCCGTGACGACGCGCTTGCTGCCTCAAGTGCGGGCGTGCGCGTGCAGTACGCGCGCCTCATCGGCTGGATCGTGTCCTCGGCCGTCGCCGGCGCGATGGGAGCGGCATACGCCGGACTCCTCGGAGCCTTCTCCCCCAAGGACTTCTACTTCACGCTGACGCTGACGTTGCTCACCATGCTCATCGTCGGCGGCTCCGGGTCGGTGGCCGGCGGCATCGTCGGCGCCTTCGTCGTGACCCTCGTGGTCGAGGCCCTTCGCCGCGTAGGTGACGCCAATGAGTTCTTCGGATTGACCAACGCCGGCCTCGCCATCATCATCCTGCTCACGCTCTACTTCCGTCCCCAAGGGCTCCTGGGCTTCCGCGAGCCAGAGGAGCACCTCGCGTACCGCAAGAGCCCCACACCCCCGAACGCGGACGCCACCACCGCCCTGCCCGTGCGCAACGAGGATCCCGGACAGACGGTGTTGCGAGCGGACGACCTGGTCAAGAACTTCTCAGGCCTCGTGGCGCTCAACCACGTATCCGTCGATGTCGAGGCCCAGCGCGTGATGGGACTCATTGGACCCAACGGCTCCGGCAAATCCACCTTCGTCAACTGCGTGACCGGCATCACCAAGCCAGAGGAAGCACGCCTCGTCCTCGCCGGTGAAGACATTGCCGGCACGCCGGTCTGGCGACGAGCACGCAAGGGATTGGGGCGCACGTTCCAAACCATGCGGCTCTTCCGCGAGCTCACGGTGCTCGACAATGTCACCGTCTCGTGCATTTCCGCGGGGATGTCACCGCACGAGGCGGACCAGCGCGCTCTGCAAATCCTGGCCGTCCTCGGGGTCGCACAACATGGCAATCGCCTCGCCGGAGAACTCCCCTACGGAGATCAACGACGCGTCGAGATCAGCCGAGCGCTGGCACTGAATCCGCGAGTGCTTCTCCTGGATGAGCCTGCAGCGGGCATGAACCCAGCCGAGTCGCGCGAACTCCTCAATCAACTCGAGACGATCCTCGCGACGACCGGCGTGGGGATGCTCCTCATCGATCACGACGTCGCGCTGATCCGCTCGGCGTGCAACAGCTTGACCGTCCTGGATTACGGGAAGGTCCTCGCCCATGGCGAGCCACAGGCGGTACTCGACCAACCTGAGGTCGCCGCCGCATATCTCGGTTGGAGGGAATCCGATCCCTCAGCCACGCAAGAGACCGGTGCCACCGGCACAGAAAGGAACACGCAATGATCCGCTCACATCACCGACGGGTGACCGGAGCCCTCATCGCAGTGGCAGCAGGAACGCTCTTGCTGGCAGCGTGCGGCTCCTCCGGCTCGTCCGACTCCGCTGCGTCGGGAGACGCGGCCCCCGCAGGCGAGGCCTGCGTCGTCAAGGTCGGCGTCGCAACAGGCCAGACCGGCGGGCTCGCCTACGTCGACGTGCCGAGCCTCGAGGGCTTCGACATCTGGGTCGACGAAGTGAACGCCGCAGGCGGCATCGACGGGAAGTTCACCATCGAGACCATCGTCAAGGACACGCGCTCGGACGCCGCCCAGTCGGCAACCGTCGCCGCCGAGCTCCTCGGTGAGGGCATCAGCTTCCTCATCACACCCGGCGATGCTGATCCCTCCATCGCGGCCGGTCAGCTGGCTCAGGAGGCGCAGGTCCCGGCCATGTCATGGTTCGGCTCCTCCCCCGTGCTCCCGGGCGCCGTCGGAGAGTTCATGTTCTCCAACGCCTTCGGCGACAACGCCCAGGCTCGCGTGCTGGCCAACTACGCGACGCAGCAGGGCTACACCACGGCGTACACGCTGGGCTCCCCCGACAGCGCCTACACGTCGAACCTCCCGCGCTACTTCGCGGAGGCCTTCACGTCCAACGGCGGCACCATCGTGGGAGAGGGCACCTACACGATGGGCCAGCCCAACTTCAACGTCATCGCCGACGAGATCAAGGCCCTGAACCCGGCTCCCGACGTCATCATGACCCCGGCGTACGAGCCCGACTTCCCGACCTTCCTCAAGGCGATCCGCGGTGCCGGTATCAACACGCCGGTGCTGGGCACGGACGGCATCGACTCGCCCACGACCCTCGCCCTGGGCGAGACCGCCGAGGGCGTCGTCTACACGACCGCGGGCGTGCTGGCCAACGAGGGCGTCATGGGTGAGTTCTTCACCAAGTACAACGCGAAGTACGGCAAGGATCCTGAGGCGATCTTCGCGGTGACGGGCTACGAGCTCGGCAAGGTGCTTGAGGCCGCGGTGACGAATGCCCAGAGTTGCGACCCCGTCGCCATCAAGGACGCCATCACCAACCTTGAGGGCGTTCAGGGCATCACGGGAACGATCGGCTTCAAGGGTGGCGACCGCATGGCCATCCGCGAGATCGCTCTCATCAAGGTGACCGGAGGCGCGCGCGAGCTCGTCGAGGTCGTCATCGTCGATCCGGCCACCGTCCCGGCGGCCTGAGCCTCCACGAGATAGGAAGAAACCATGTCGACGCTGCTGGACGTGTCCGACCTCTCCGTGAGCTACGGAGGAGTCCAGGCCGTGCGCGACAGCAGCATTCGGGTCGAGGAGGGCGAAGCCGTCGCCCTCCTCGGCCCGAACGGCGCGGGCAAGTCCTCGACCCTGCGAGCGATCGTGGGCCTGATCAAGTCCACAGGCCAGGTCACTTTCCGCGGCACGTCGATCTCCGGCGTCGCGTGTGAGCGCATCGTGTCCCAGGGGCTGACCCTCGTGCCCGAGGGCCGTCGACTCTTCCCCCAACTGACGATCCACGAAAACCTCATGCTCGCGGCGCGCCACCGCAAGGCGGCGCAGTCGACGTATGACGCACTACTGGACAGGCTCCCGATCCTGGCTGAGCGACGCAATCAGCCCGCCGGAACTCTGTCAGGCGGAGAGCAGCAGCAGGTCGCGATCGCGCGAGCGCTCATGTCTCAGCCCGACCTACTCCTCATCGACGAGCCGTCCCTGGGCCTGGCACCCACGCTGGTCGACCGTGTCTATGAGTTGCTCACTGACCTCAAGGCTGACGGCCTGAGCATGCTCATCGTCGAGCAGGAGGTCATCCGAGTGCTCAACTTCGCGGATCGGGCGTACGCCATGGCCAACGGCACGATCGTGATGTCTGGATCCGCAGCAGAGCTGCGCGACTCGGAAGACGTGAAGCACTTCTACCTGGGCGCGGAGGAGTAGACAGTGGACGCGATCCTCACCTACGTCGTCAATGTCGTCAGCCTGGGCGGCACCTACGCTCTTCTCGCTCTGGGCCTCGCAGTCGTCTTCAGCGTCCTGCGGCTGATCAACTTCGCCCATGGCGAGCTCATGACCCTGGCTGGCTACGCATTGCTCGCCGGAATCCTTTTGGGCGTTCCCTTCTGGGCTGCCGTCCTTGCTGCCGTCATCGTCGGTGGCGTTGCCGCAGTCATCATGGAGGCGACCGCCTTCCGACCCGTGCGCAACGCCAATCCGGCCACGCTGCTCATGACGAGTTTTGCCGTGGCCATGCTGCTCCAGGTCATCTTCCAGAACTTCATTTCGGCACGAGGTCAGGCCGTGCCCGTGCCGTCGATCTTCACGGGCTCCATCGCCATCGGCAACGCGCAGGTGTCGATCATCCAGGCCATCTCCATCGTCGTCTCCCTCCTCAGCCTCATCGCGCTCAAGGCATTCTTCGATCGCAGCCGCTCCGGGTGGGCGATCCGGGCAGCTGCCGACGACTTCGAGACAGTCCGACTCATGGGCTTCAAGGCGTCGCGACTCATCGCCATCGCCTTCCTGATCTCCGGTCTGCTCGCAGGGATCGCCGGCGTGCTGTGGGTCATGCAGCGAGGGTCCGTCGATCCCCTCATGGGACTCAAGCCCGTACTGGCCGCCTTCGTCGTCGTCGTTATCGGAGGCCTTGGCTCCCTCTCCGGCGCTGTGCTCGGTGGCTACCTCCTCGCGGCCATCGAGATTGCCTTGCAGACCTGGCTGCCGGAAGGCCTGGCTCCCTACCGCGACGCCCTGACCTTTGTGCTCGTGATCGTCGTCCTATCCCTGTTCCCCAATGGCCTCTTCGGCAAACGCGTTGCCGAGAAGGTCTGACCTCGCACCGGAAGAGTCGACTGTGTGCCGCTTGCTTTCATGGCGAACCCCGCGCCCTGTCTGCCCCGAGGAACTCCTCGGGGCAGACAGGGATTCACTCGCGAATCTCAGCCGCATCCACTGCGACGGGTGGGGTATCGCCACGGTGGAGCCGCCCGACGCGCTCTACGTCGAACGAGGCCCCGATGCCGCTCACACCGACCCGGCGTTCGCTCGCGACATGGGCACCCAGGCCGCTCAGGCGGGAATGGTGCACCTGCGATGGGCCACGGATGATCTCGCGGTCAATCTGGGCAACACGCATCCCTTCGATGCGCCAAGCGGGATCGGCCCCGTCGCCTTCGTGCACAACGGCATGCTGCCCGGGTCCGTTGAGCTGCTACCGGATATCGATGGGGACCTGGTGGCCTCCTTCCGCGGGGATACCGACAGCGAGCGGTACTTCGGCGTCTTCATGACCGAGTTGCGGCGAGAGAACGGAGATATCGCGTCGGCAATGCAGCGCACGGCGAAGCGCCTGTCGGATATCGCCTACACGTCCCTCAACGCCATGATCCTGACGCCGCAGACGCTGGCCGTCGCCTGCCTCTTCAAGCCGGAGAATCGGCCCCTGGATGAAGAAGAGGACTACTTCGACCTCACCTGGAGCGAGGATCACGGCACGATCAGCGCATGGTCCATGGGAGTTCGCCCACATGCCGAGCACGCCCAGCCATTGCCCAATGGGACCCTCCTCGTCGTGGATATCCCCACCGGCGCCATCGACCTCGTGTCGATTTCTTGAGGAGGACGCATGACTGACGATCGCCTCGCCTTCATCGCCACAAACGATCTCGTCGCGCTGACGCGAGGACGGGGCCTGCCCTCCGCTGACCTGTCCATGACATCCGGTGTCGGCTGGGTGCCCGCAGACCTAGCCATCAACTCCTTCGGCCACCTCATCGAGCCCAATCCGTTTGGCGCTCTCGGAGACCTGCGCCTCATCCCCGACCCGCAGACCAAGTGCGTCTACCCGGCACCCGGTGGCGACATCGACTTCTACCTCGCAGACCAGACCCTTCCCGACGGGAGCCCCTGGGAGTGCTGCCCGCGCACGAACCTCACATGGGCGCTGACGCGCCTCCAGCGTGATCACGGGCTGACGCTCATGGTCGCCTTCGAGCATGAGTTCGCGCTCCTCGACTCCACGGGATCGACCACCGGCCCGGGGGCTTTTACCGTCGCCGGGTTGACGGCCGGTGAGCCCTTCGGTGCTCGCGCCCGCGGCAACCTCACGGCCGCAGGGATCGACTGGGAGAACTGGCTGCCGGAGTACGGCCCCGGCCAGTTCGAAGTCACGGTGAAGCCGTCTGACGCGCTCCGCGCCGCGGATGTCGCCGTCTTGACCCGAGAGATCATCCGTGAATCAGCTCGCCAGGAAGGACGTCGTGCCACCTTCGCACCGCTGCTCGATCCCAACGCCGTGGGCAACGGTGTCCATGTACACATGTCCCTGTGGCGAGATGGTGAGCAGATGACGTTCGATGCGTCCGGCCCTGCTGGACTCTCACCACTCGCATCGCAGGCGTGCGCGGGCATCCTCAGCCACGCAGCGGCACTACTCGCGTGGACGGCCCCGAGCCGTGTGTCTTTCCTGCGTCTCACACCGCATCGATGGAGTTCCGCGGGGGCCTTCGTGGGTCTTCACAACCGCGAGGCACTGTTGCGCGTCTCCCCTATGGTGCCCGGCGACGCCGTCGGCCGAACCTTCAACATCGAGTACCGCGCCGCAGATGCCACGGCGAACCCTCACCTCGTCCTCGCGGCGCTGGTGCATGCCATGTGCGACGGACTGGACCGTGCAGCATCGATCGATCGCGTGCTCACAGGTCACATCGACGACGAGGTCTTCGATCCACTACCTCCGACTGTGGACGCCGCTCAGGAAGCATTCCTTTCTGATGAGGTTGCACGCGGTTGGTTTGCCGATGACCTCGTCACGACCGCTGCCGCCGTGCGGCGCGGAGAAGAGGAGCACCTCGCTGGGCTCTCCGAGGCCGAGCGCTGCCGCGCCTACGCCGAGGTGCTGTGATCAATCCATCCCGAGAGTCCCCCGGTCCCCTTCCAGACCAGGATGCGCGAGGGGTGCTCGCCCGGGATGCTCAGGTGATCGCCGGAGTCGAGAAGCTGCGGTTCTTCCCGCTAGCTGTCGCCTCCGGCAAGGGTTCCTACCTTGTGGAGCCCGGAGGTCGACGCCTGCTTGACCTATCGGCATCGTGGACGGCGGCCGGCCTCGGTTACGGCCATCCAGAGATCACTCACGCCATCGCCGAAGCAGCGGCCTCGCCAGCCGGCGTGAGTGGACTGTCCGCCATCAGCACCGACGCGGTGGCGCTCGGAGAGAGGCTCCTGGAGATCTCCGACCTGCCCGAAGACTCACGCGTCTATCTGGGCAATGCGGGGACAGACGCCAATGAGGCTGCACTTCAGGCTTGTCGTCGCGCAACGGGCAGGCGCCGTGTGATCGCCTTCATCGGCGGCTATCACGGGGGAATAGGCCTTGCCCGAGCTGCATCGCAGGTGCTCAACACCGCCGCACCCGCCGATCCCCATGTGACGTACCTGCCCTATCCCGACCCGTTCAGGCCCAGGACTGGAGACCCCGCGGACACGTTGGCCCAGGACCTCGCCGCGCTCGAGCGCAACCTGGAAGCAGGCGATATTGCCTGCATCATCATGGAGCCGATCCAGTCCGATGGCGGATTGATCGTTCCCGTCACCGGATTCCTGCGCGGTGTCCGCGATGCCGCCACCCGGCACGGCGTACCGCTGATTCTCGACGAGGTCAAGGTCGGCCTCGGCCGCACAGGAAGCATGCATGCGTACGCCGTTGAGGGAATCAGGCCTGACGTCGTCACCTACGGCAAGTCGCTCGGGGCGGGTCTCCCCCTGTCCGCGGCCGTCGGACCCGCAGCGATCCTCGACTGTGGCACGGCCTCGACGCTCCTCACCTCGGCTGCGAACCCAATCTGCGCACGCGCAGGGCGCACGATGCTCGACATCCTCGAGCGCGATGACCTCGCAACCCGGGCCGCCGATCTCGGCGCCCAACTCCACCGCGAACTGTCCGAGGGGGTCGCCGCCCTCGGGCTGCAGGGCGTCGTGGGAGACATCCGCGGTCGAGGACTGACGATCGGCATCGACCTCATTGACGACGGCGACCTAGCGCGCAAGGCCCCCCACCGCGCACGGAAGGCGGTGTATCGGGCGTGGCAACTCGGTGCGGTGGTCTTCTACGTCGGGGGCAACGTCCTCGAGGTGACGCCACCTCTAACCCTCTCCGAGCGCGAAGCCCACGAGGGCGCGGCCATTCTGCTCCAGGCGATCGCGGAGGCGGATCTGGTCTCGGACGAGGAGATTGCCCCCTTCGCCGGCTGGTGAGAAGGCACCTCAACTCCACAGCGATCCCGACTGGCTCGAGGGGCGCGTCTTCGAGTTCCTGCCTAGGCTGCGCCCCCACAGCACTCGCACCTGACGGAGAGGCCCGCCCATGACCTTCATCGTGCGCAACTTCCAAGACAGCGATCTCGAGCCCGTCGTGCACCTGTGGGAAGCGACCCCCGGCATGGCATCGGTCTTCACGATCGCCGAGTGCATCGCTGCCCTGCGCGCGGGTGGCACCGCCGTCGTCGCCGTGCACCAAAATATCGTCGTCGGAGCGGCCCTGGCCAACGTGTCAGAGTCGCGTGCCTGGATCATGCGCATCGCCGTGGATCCATCCCATCGAGGTGAGGGCATGCCGTCCGCCCTGCTCGACCATCTCGAGGCCCAACTGGTGCACTCGGGTGTGGCGACGATCTCCTACCTGCTCGCGCAAGAGGAGATGATGTCCGAAGGCCTTGCCCGCGCCGGATACGTGCGCCGCGAGACCGCCGCCTACTGGGAGAAGCGCGAGGCCCTCACGCCTGGGGAAGCAACGACCCTCAACTCCCTCGGCGGCCGCGTGCTCGCGCGAGACCTGTGGCAGCGCCTTGCCGGGATGCATGAAGAGAAGGACATCATCGACAAGCGCGTCGTCATGCCGTTGAGCAACCCCGAGCGGGCAGCGGCGCACGGCGTGGCCCCGCCCCACGCCATCGTGCTCTTCGGACCCCCCGGCACAGGCAAGACGACGTTCGCACGAGCTATCGCCTCGAGACTGTCGTGGCCCTTCGTGGAAATCTTCCCCTCGCGCCTCACCGCGGAGCCGGCCGGACTGGCGCAGGCGCTTCACGAAACCTTCGCCCTCATCGACCATCTCGAACGGGTGCTGGTCTTCATCGACGAGGTCGAGGAGATCGCGTCTACTCGCGAGGGTGTCGGCAAGAGCCCGGCGCACGGGGTGACCAATGAACTGCTGAAGATCATCCCTGCCTTCCGGCAGCGCGACACGCGCCTGCTCGTCTGCGCGACGAATTCCGTCCGTTCGCTCGATCAAGCCTTCATGCGGCCCGGTCGCTTCGACTACGTGATCCCCATCGGTCCACCAGACGACACCGCCCGCGCCGCAATCTGGCAATCCTTCGTCTCGCAGTCCTCGCGGACCGACATCGATATCGATGCGCTGGTCGCGGCATCACAGCACTTCACCCCTGCGGACATTGAATTTGCCGCACGCTCAGCGGCTCAGGTTTCTTTCGAGCGCGAGATGAGTGATGGCGAGACGGGCGGCCCGGTGGGTGCTTCCACTGAGGACTACCTGCGTGCCGTCGCCCAAACCAGACGAACCGTGTCCGATGTCGACATCACCTTCTTTGAGGAGGACATCGCCGCGTTTGGCCGCCTGTGACGGGCGCACCGATCGAAGGGGCTCGGCTGGTGAGCACGATGCATCGGCTTTCTCGCACCGGGACACTGGCTGAGTCGGTCCCGCCCTCGGCCGTCAAGGCGGTCGCGTCTAACGTGGGGCCCCTGGCGTGCCGCGATCAGCGCGATGCGCTTCGGGGGTTGACGAGAGAAGGCGCACCATGACCAAGCACTCCTTGCGTTCCTGGCGCACGGCGGTCCTGCCCGCAGTGCTCACCTGTGCGGTGATCGCTGGGCTTGTCGGCGCGACGAGTGCGACGTCGGCGCCGCAGGAGCGGGCCGCAACCCCTGACCGCCCCGCCAAGGTCTTCGGCACGACCGGGGCCGGCCCGAACTCCCTCGTGATCGACGCTGCCGGCAATATCTATACGGCGAACTCCAAGGACAACAACGTCACGAAGATCACTCCCGCCGGTGCGTCGTCGATCCTGGGCACGACGGACAAGCAGCCGATGGGGATCGCCCTCGACACCGACGGCAACGTCTACACGTCGAACACCGGAGCGGGCACCGTCACCAAGATCACGCCCGACGGCACGTCGAGCACGCTCGGCACGACCGGACGCGGCCCGCTGGGCATCAAGGTCGACGCCGACGGCAACGTCTACACCGCTAATTACGCCGACAGCACCGTCACCAAGATCACCCCGGCCGGTGAGTCCAGCGTCCTGGGCAAGACCGGCATCCACCCGCTCGGCCTGGTCCTGGACTCCGCGGGCAACGTCTACACCGCCAACGAGGCCGACGACAACGTCACGAAGATCAGCCCGACCGGCGTCACGACGATCGTCGGCACCACCGGCGGCTGGCCGCAGGCGATCGCCATGGACGAGCTCGGCAACCTCTATACGGCGAACTGGAACACCGCCAACGTCTCCAAGATCACCCCGAGCGGCAAGTCCACGATCCTGGGCAACTCCGGCCGCCGGCCGATCGGCATCGCGGTGGACTCCGCGGGCAATGTCTACACAACCAACAATGGCGCCGACAGCATTACGCGGATCACGTCGAGCGGATCATCTCGCCTCTATGCCGTGACCGAACGGCGCCCCTCGGGCATCACCGTCGATGCCGCGGGCAACGTCTACAACGTCAACTTCCTGTCCAACACCGTCACCAAGATCCCCGCGAAGGCAGCGACGCAGTCGAACGTCGTCACGCTGAGCACGGTGACGGTCTCCGCTCCCGGCAACCCCGACGCGTGGATCATCCCGTTCTACAACGACGTCTACGAGACCGAGGATTCCTGCCTCGCGGCGCTGCCCGAAGTGCAGGAGATCGTCGCGGCCAACCCCGACCCGTCCGTGCAGAAGGGCTCAGCAACTTCATGCATGGGTGTCGGTGGCGTCAACTACACCTACAACATCGGCGAGCTGGAGATCACCACCGCACAGTGGGTGGCCTTCCTCAACACTGTCGACCCGATGGGACGTAACCGTCATCACCTGTGGGATGTGGCTGAGAGTTCCTCGGTGTGGCCGAAGTACGGCTCGATCAACCGCAATCTGAACGCCGCACCGGGACAGCGGTACTACGTGGCATCACCCGGATGGGCCAACCGCCCCTACAACTCCGCCGACTTCAGCCGCGCGGCCCGCTTCATCAACTCGCTCAACAACGGCAAGCTGCTGTCCAAGAAGACCTCCGACGTCACGACCGTGTCGGGCGACACGCTGGCGGTGACGACGTACCGCGTGCGCCTGTCGGCCAAGACCGAGACCGGCATGTACACGATGAAGAATCGCAAGGCCACACGC
>Ga0129333_10002967_pt1 | contig 15891 bp, 14 predicted proteins | sample CPB6_08_DNA_FD_94474 | JGI IMG/M metagenome (GOLD analysis project Ga0129333, IMG submission 94474) | Freshwater to marine salinity gradient microbial communities from Chesapeake Bay, USA - CPBay_Sum_0.6_0.8_DNA | ecosystem: Environmental > Aquatic > Marine > Coastal | place: USA: Chesapeake...
AGGGGACCGTTCGGGTCGTACGGCTCACGCATAGGTCGGTCAGGCTAACTGTGGGTCACCTCTTTGACTCCTGACCGAGCAGTGGTGGCTCAACTCCTTACGCAGCAGTGCTGGATGTGCGCCGGGTCCACATGGCGGCTGCGAGGACCAACAACAACAAGCAGATGAGCGGTGCGTTGCCCGTGTAGGAGTACAAGGTGCGACCTTCACGTAGCGGAACCGTCGCGATGATGGTCTTTGCTTCTGAGATGCCCGTGCGATGCAGCACATTGCCGCGATTCGTGACGTGAGCCGAGAAACCCGTCGGCGACACTTGAACGAGATGTCGTCCTTGTTCTCGCGCACGTAACTGCGACGATGCAACTTGTTGCGTCTGCAGAATCGTGCCGGTGTAACTCGATCCGTTGGTGGGATTGATGATGAATGTGGCACCACGCTCAACGCCCTCATCGACGCGGCCACCGAAGAACACCTCCCATGAGATCGCCACACTCGCACGAACTCCACCGATAGTGAGAACGCCAGGACCAACACCCGGGACTGCATCACGGGGGACGAGATTCGTCGAGTCAGACAACGCGCTCAACACATTTCTGAATGGCATGTATTCACCGAAGGGAACGCGCCGAACTTTGTCGTAGCGATCCTCGATCGTTCCATCAGCGGTGATGACCAGTTGCGCATTGGTGAAACCGTCTGCGTCGACGTCTTCGGTGACACCGACGACGAGCGGCACTGCGAGTCGTTTGGCTTCTGCCACGAGCTCGTCGAACTCAGGTGAGGTCTCGAAGTCGTCGACATTGATGACATTTTCTGGCCAGATGACCGCATCGATGTTTTGGTTGTTGGCCACAGAGCGTGTGAGTCTCATGTGACGGTCGAACACCTCACGCGGATCTGTGTCGATTGCGTGCGTGCCTTGTTCGCCTCCTCCTTGAATCAGTGCGACGGTGTATTCGTCGTTGGAAGGTCGCGTCAAGTCGACATTCGCCGCAAGTAGGAGAGTGAGGGTCGCGATGAGAGTTCGCTGCAGGCGCTTCCTGCCGAGCATCAACCAGAACGTCGCGAAGGTCAACAAGATGACTCCACCCCATGGCGCAAGTGCTGCAAGTGGTGATGATGCATTGGCGATGCCGAGAGTTGCCAATGGCACTCCACCGAAAGGAAATGACATGCGCAAGGTCTCGGCGAGTGTGTGGGTGACTGCAAAGAGCAGTGGTGCCTGATGATCGCTGCGTCGCGACAGTGCTCCGGCGAGCACCGCTGCACATCCGTGGAATGCGGCGAACAACGCGACAGCGATGATGTATCCGGGCGCGGTGAGGAACCACATCCAGGCCATCGCTGGCAAGAACCAGCCGACGCCGAAGAGCCAACCTGAAGAGAAGTCCTTCCGCGCAGTTGATTGTCTGCCCGAGACCGAAGTTCCGTAGAGGGCGACACCAGCGAGTGCAAGTGGCCACCAACCCCACGGAGGCATCGCAGCAGCGACACATAGTCCTGCGACAAGTGGGCGTGGAAGACGTGCAGTCACGAACTGAGGGCGGCGTGCACGATGATGCGCTCTTTCACGGAGCCGACGGGGTGGCACGCAAACAATGTGAGGGTCGCGGTTCTGGTGGGTTTGGCAACCCACACATCGGTGGGTTTCACGATGCGTTGCCGGGTCACCTTGTACACAAAGTCAGCGCCACCCTGGCGCACGATGATCGAATCGCCGACGCGAAGTTTGTCGATGTTGCGGAATGGTTTACGTCCGCTCGTGCGGTGTCCGCCGACGACGAAGTTTCCTTTTTGACCAGCCAGCGGACTGGTCGGCCATAAGCCGACACCTCGGTCGTACACATCCATCGTGGTTCCAGGTATCACCTTCTCGGTGATGCCAAGTGATGGGATGACGAGTCGAGCAACTTCCACATATTTCGCTGGCTTGACGATTTTGTCGCTAGTCGACTTGTCGCGTACGGGCGAGGGCGACGCCATCACAGAGGCAGGAGCAAGGGTCAATGCGACGACTGAAGCCATGATGATGCGCGCGGACCGTCTGTTCATGATGTCCTCAGTCTGGCATCGTCAGCTACGTGTCGACCCGACATGCTCGAGTGTCGCAGTTGCTGCTGAGCGAGCCTGTTGCACGCATGCTGGAATGCCGATGCCTCGATAACTCGCTCCGGCAAGGAACACTCCGGGAGCTGCCGATGCGAGGACTCGTTCTGCCCGACCAAGTGCGGCGAAGTGATGAGGGCGGTATTGAGGGAATGATTCTGGCCAGCGCGAGATGCGACACGTCAGCGGCTCGAGGTCGACACCGAGATGATGCTTCAGGTCCGCAAGCATGAGATTCACGAGAGTCTGATTGTCGTGGTGCATCACGTCGAGACCATCGCGACCAAGTGACACACGAAGAATCACTGAGTCGTCGCTCGGCATCCAGTGGGCCCACTTGTTGCTGCCGAACGACGCGGCAGTCACCCAACGCTGATCAGGTTTCGGTACGAGGTATCCACTGCCATTGAGAGACGATTTCCATTGGCTCTTCGGAACTTGAACAGTGACCAAGGCGACGGAAGCATGCACACGCGTCGAGAGATAGTCGGCCACTTCTTTGTCGAGCGACCGAACGATGTCAGCGGTGTGTCGCGCAGGAGTTGCCAGGACCACCGCGTGTGCGTCGACTTGTGAGTGACCGCTTTCATCGACGTAGGCGACGCTGTATCGACCAGCGTCGCCCCGGGTGACGGAGGTGACGCGTGCGCCAGTGCGGACCTGTCCGCCGAAGGACTCGATGCGTTCGCGCACCGCAGATGTGAGTGCACCCATGCCACGAAGTGGGGCAGCAAATACCGGGCCCGTCGCAGTTGCTGATGCACGCGTCTTTCGCGCGGATAGCAACATGCTTCGTCCGGTGGCAAGTGCAGCCACTTGGGGAACAGCTTCGAGGCTGAAGTTGTCGGTGTCGGCGGCGTAGATGCTTCCGATGAGCGGGTCGACAAGTCGTTCGTTCACCTGCCGACCGAAGCGTGCGCGCACGGCTGCACCGAGGCAATCATGTTCGGTCTTTCGACGTGGGAGCACGATGTCGAGAGCAGCACGAATCTTTGCTGAAGGAGACAGAAGTGAACCGAGGGCGATCGACGAGATCCCTGCAGGCACCCCCAGCACCAATGCCGGGGGAATGGGGTGCAGACGTTCGTGCCATACGGCAGCGTGTGCAGACGTCGGCGACGTGAGAGCGGCCGCGAGTCCGACATCGCGTGCGAGGTCGTGGGCAAACGGGACGCGCATGAGAAAACTGTCCGCTCCCTCGTCGACTGCGTCGAGCCCCGCAAACGGAGAAGTTCGGATGAGCCCGCCTGTCGATGACGACGCTTCAAAGAGGCTCACTGAGACGTTCTCGTTCGCATTGACGAGAATGGAAAACGCTGTGGCAAGTCCGGTGATACCGCCGCCGACGACCACGACGTGGTGGTTCACGACACAGACACCACTCGTGCCGCGAGTGCGCTCATGACGGAACGGTCGTCGTTGACGCAAGCAGTGCGCGCAAAAGCCAGGCCACGTTCAGATGCACGGTGCTGTGCCTCAATGTCGAGGTCGTAGAGAACTTCCAAGTGGTCAGCGACGAACCCGCAGGCACACACGAGCACACCTTCGAATTTCTCCGAGTCGTCGGCGGCTGCGAGTTCATCGATGACAGCGAGAATGTCCGGGCCGATCCAGGGCTCTGGTGTGCGGCCGGCGGACTGCCACGCAATCGACCACTGCGATGGATGCGTGAGACCGACTGCGACTGCAACTGCTTCAGCTGTCGCACGCAGTTCATTCGGATACGGATCGCCCGCGTCGATGATTCGTTGTGGGAGAGAGTGTGCGGTGAACAGAACCTTTGTGCGTGGTGGAAGGTCCGCCAGCTTTGTGCGCATGTCATGGGCGAGAAAGTCGATGAATGCGGGCTCCACGGCCCATGATTCGACACCGACGACGTCGATTCCATGCGGCGCAGCGGCCTCACGCGTGCGACCGAGGTACTGACCAATTGAGTAGGACGAGAAGTGGGGGGCAAGGACGACACCGACGATGCGAGTGAAACCCTGTGCAGCGATTTCCGAGACGGACTCTTCGATGAACGGCGTCGCATGCTTCAGGCCCAAGAACACCGTGTAGGTGCCTGGTGCGATCGCGTCAAGTTCGCCTTGAAGCGCTGCCTGTTGCGCCTCGGTGAGTTGCTTCAGTGGTGACAGCCCACCGATGGCCTCGTATCGCGCGGTCAACTCGTCGAGCAACTCTGGGGTGGGGGGTCGTCCGCGGCGGATGTCGGTGTAGTACGGCAGGATTTCATCTTTAGTGCGTGGTGTGCCGTACGCCATGAGAAGCACCGCGATTCGCTTGGATGTCATGAAGCGGTCCTTTCGTGCACGAGGTTGACGACTTCAGCGAGTATCCCAGGGTCGGTGTCGGGTTGCACACCGTGCCCCAGATTGAAGATGTGACCTGCATGACCCGCGTTGTCGAGGAGAACTTGTTCGGCGCCAGCGATGGCGACATCGGCGCCAGCGAGCACGAGTGCAGGGTCGAGATTGCCTTGCACCACGGTGTTTGCGCCAAGGCGCTGGCGAGCGTGGGCGATGCTCGTTCTCCAGTCGAGCCCGATGACCTTGTTGCCCACTGAATTCATGGATTCCAGCAAATGATCACAGCCGATTCCGAAGTGGATTCCCGGAGCATGGGGGTGCGCATCGGCTATTGAAGAAAAGAGGCGAGTGCTGTGGGGGCGTACGAAGCGGTCGTAGTCGCTGCGTGACAGGGCACCAGCCCATGAGTCGAAGACTTGGAATGCTCGAGCCCCAGCAGAGAGTTGTGCAGAGATGAACACAACCGCATGTTGAGTGAGTCGTTCCATCACTTCATGCCACAGAACTTCGTCGGTGTGCATGAGTGCCTTCGTGTGTTGGTACGTACGGCTCGGGCGACCTTCAATGAGGTACGACGCGACAGTGAACGGTGCACCAGCGAATGCGAGAAGAGGTACCGGCAACTCTTTCACGAGCAGCTCGACAGTGCGTGCGACATACTCGATGTCTGACTCTTCAAGTTCGCGTAACCGAATGAGATCTGTTCGTGACCGAAGTGGTCGCTCAGCGACTGGACCTGTTCCGGGAGCCACATCGATGCCGAACCCGACGGCATGCGGTGGCACGACGATGTCGCTGTACAAGACCGCTGCATCGACTCCGTAGCGACGAACCGGCTGAAGAGTGATCTCAGCGGCAAGGTCGGGTTTCTTGATGGCGTCGAGAATGCTTCCGTCACCGCGAATGGCGCGGTACTCGGGCAAACTGCGACCGGCTTGCCGCATGAACCACACGGGCGTGTGCACACTTTTCTGGCCACTGGCGGCGGCAAGGAATGACTGGTTCATGACGTGATCTCGAATGCAGTCACTTGCGACGAACTCGACCACGAAGTGCCGTGAAGGCAAGCGTGAAGGACACCGCCGCCACGATGCCTGATGCCAGAAAAGCCTGCAGTATCGCGGTGCTGTCCCATCCTTGCAGGATGAGAGTGCGCATACCTTCGAGCAAATATGTGGTCGGGTTGAAGTTGGCTGCGACTGACAGCCAACCGGTGAGCTGATCCTTCGGCACATACGCGGTGGTGAGGAATGCAAACGGAAAGAACAACAAGAAGGCGTTGTTCACTGCCGTCGGGTTGCCCGTGCGCAGCGCGATCGCATACGGAAAACCGGTGAATGCGATTCCCCAGGATGCGCCGATCAGAATAAAGACGAACATTCCGAGGATTCCGGTTTCGAAACCGACACCGATGACGAATCCCAAGATGAGCACGGGAATGATCATCACGACGACAACCGCGAGGTCGGCGATCATGAGACCGATCAGCAAGGTGGTTCGGCTGACAGGAGTCAGGAGCAATCTGTCGAAATAACCATCTTGAACGTCGACCACCAGTGAACCGGCGCGTGAAATTCCGGTGACAGCGAAGATGACAGACACTGGTAGCTGGAAACCTTTGAAGTCGAAGCCTGGCGGCAGGTTCCCTTCGACGAAGCTCTGCAAGCTGCCGATGTTGACGATGAGGAAAAAGAGTGGCACAGCCATTCCTGGGATGATCGCCTCAAGGTCGCGTGATGCAAGTCGAAGTGCTCGCAATGCAACGGACGTGAGATCGCTCAAAAAACCGGCGTGGCGAGGAATGATGCGGTCAGTCGAGTTGCTCATACCGTGACCGCCTCTTCTTCGTTCGCGTCCATGCGCGAGCCGGTGGTGTGCAGGAACACATCGTCGAGGGTCGGTGTGCGCAAAGTGAGTTCGCTGACTTTGATGGAGTTGTTTGCCAAAGTGACGGCAACGGGGCTGATTGCCGACGCTCCGTGTGCGGTGGCAATGACGAGTTGATCTCCGGACACTTCGACCGAATCAAGATCGGAGAGCGCGGCGAGCACCTGCGCGGCGCGTGGACCATCTCCACTTCCGACTTTGGCGATGATGACGTCGGCACCGATTGACCGCTTGAGCTCATCTGGAGTTCCTTCGGCGACGATCTTCCCACGGGCGATGATGCCGACGCGATCGGCGAGTTCGTCGGCTTCTTCCAAGTATTGGGTGGTGAGAAAAATGGTGATGCCCAATTGCTTGTTGAGGTATCGCACTTCATCCCACACCGCAGCTCTGCTGGTGGGGTCGAGACCCGTTGTGGGCTCGTCGAGGAACAACACCTCTGGTTGATGGACCAATGCCGCAGCGAGGTCGAGGCGACGCTTCATACCACCTGAATATGTGGCAATTCTTTCGTCGATCGACCCACCGATATTGACCAGTTGAAGAAGTTCGTCGACTCGACGTAGGCGTACATCTTTTGGAAGGCCGTACAAGCGACCCTGCATGTCGAGCAGCTCTCGACCCGTCTGTTTCGGATCGAGGGCGGCTTCCTGAAGCGCCACACCGATACGCAGTCGCACATCATCGGCTTCAGTGTCGATGTTGAAACCGGCAACCGAGGCGGTTCCATCGCTCGGCGCGAGGAGAGTGGTGAGCATTCGCACGGTCGTCGATTTTCCGGCGCCGTTCGGGCCGAGAAACCCGAAGATCTCTCCGCTGGCGACTGTGATGTCGATTCCAGCCACCGCTTCCTTGTCGCCGAAACGCCGCACGAGCCCTCGAGCCTTTATTGCCGATGCCCTCGTCGTCATGGTGAATGACGCTATCGGCGCGAGTGCAGTTGCCTTTGGTACGCGTCGATCCGAGCGACCCTTGTGCGGGCAGGTGGGTGGGAGGTCACCATGCGGTCACGCCAATTTCGAGGCCGCTCATCACGACCTTCATCGATGACGCGTCGAAGTGCGCGCGACAGGTGTTTGCCGAATCCCAATTCGACCGCATTACGGTCGGCGCGGAATTCGGCTCCCTTTCCTGCGGCATTGCTGAGATAACGCGCGAGCGACAAGTCTGCGATGAAAATCCAACTAACGATCGTTAGTGCTCCGGCGACTGTTCGGCCAAGAACGTCGAGAGATTTGACCCGCAATGAGTTCGCCGTGACATCGGCGACGTTCTGAAGCATGAATCCGAGTTGTGCGAACATCACCACTGGAAGACTCAGCCATTGACTGATGGTGAGTGCGACAGTGTGCAATCCGAGATGGTGACTCAATTCGTGCGCCAACACGCCACATAGTTCATCGTGGTCGAGTTCGTTCACGGCGTAAGACGACACCACCATGAGGTGCCCTCCACAAGCAAACGCGTTCACTTCGTCACCGTCTGCAATGGCGAGAATGAAACGACTGGCGGGAACGTGACTTGCCTGAGCAACGACGAGCCATGCGCGCTGCAGTCGGTCTCGTTCATCACGGCTCGGCGTACGGGCGCCAAGAAGTCGAACCAACACGAACTGTTGAACAGGTCGCACGAACAAAGCAGCACCCAGCACCAGAGCGATGAAAGCAAACACAATGTAGGAAAGATCATGGAAGGGAGACGTGACCCACCAAAGAAGCGCGATGGTGACGGCCCATGCAGGGAGTAATGCAAGGACCGGTGCGAGCGCCGTGACAGCCGACCCGTCGGCATGACGCGAGCTTTGTGAAGATCGCGAACGTGCCATGGGGGACTAGTCCACCAGTGCGGCAACGTGATGTCAACGATGGAGACATCAGCCAGATTGCGACCTAATGTTTACCTATGACCGCTCCCGTTATTCCTGGCGCCGAACCGATGTCTCATGTTGGGTCAGGTGATGCCGGTGTTCTCGTGTTGCATGGTTTCACCGGCAATCCCGGAAGTATGCGGGGTCTTGCAGCAGCGTTCGCTGACGCTGGCTTCCATGTCGAGATGCCCTTGTTGGCTGGTCACGGAACTGCGGTCGAAGACATGCTTCCCACGACCTGGGCCGATTGGACGTCCGATGTCGAACGGGCGTATCAAGCGCTCGCTGCGCGTGCATCGCGCATCGTTGTCGCTGGCTTGTCGATGGGTGGGTCACTGACATTGTGGACCGCGAGCCGGCACCCAGAAGTGCGCGGCATCGTATGTGTGAACCCTGCTGCATTTCCATTCGACGACACGATGGTCGGCGCCATCCAAGGAATGATCGATGCGGGAACCGAGGTGATGGACGGCATCGGTAGCGATATCGCCGACCCCGAGGTCACCGAGCTTGCGTACCCCGGTACGCCACTGCGGCCGTTGATGTCATTCCAGCGTGATGGATTAAGTCCTCTGGCCAAGACCTACTCAGCAAACGAAGTGCCACTGTTGCTGTTCACGTCGACACAAGACCATGTCGTGCCACCACAGCAAAGCGCCGACTTGTTCTCGATGTACAAAGGCCCCAAAGAGCAAGTGATGCTCGAGCGCAGTTTCCATGTCGCTACTCAAGATTTCGACAAACAGGAAATCTTCGACAAGTCCGTGGCATTTGCGCGGCGTGTCACGTCGTGACCGCTAGACAGACGGTCAACGCGAGATGATGAGACATTCATGAACGCAATCGTCACGTCTATTCCGAGCCCTGGTTCCGGAACCCTGCATGTCGGGCCGCTGGCATTGAACGCGTACGGGCTGATGATCGCTCTCGGAGTACTCGCAGGAATCTCACTCGCTGGTCGACGTTTCGCGGCACGAGGAATCGGGGATCGCGACACGATGACATCGATTGCCATGTGGGCAGTTCCTGCCGGTGTCATCGGTGGACGGCTGTATCACGTGGTCACTGATTGGGAGCGTTTCAGCGATGATCTCGGTTCGATTGTCAAAGTCTGGGAAGGCGGCCTCGGGGTGTGGGGCGGCATCGCACTAGGCGTGGTCGTGGGTTTGTGGCGCGCGAAGGTGATGAAGTTGCACGTTCCGACGGCACTCGTGTGCGTGACACCGGCATTACCACTCGCCCAAGCAATCGGGCGCTGGGGCAACTGGTTCAACCAAGAGCTCTTCGGTCGACCGACGGATCTTCCGTGGGCACTCGAAGTGTCCGCTCGCACTGCCGAGAAAGCTGGCTATTCGCCTGGCACCACGTTTCACCCGACATTCTTGTACGAGTCACTCGCTTGTCTCTTGTTGTGTGTCTTGCTGCTCCAAATCGACAAGCGACGGAATCCACGCGTGCCACGTTTGTTCTATTTATACGTCATCGGATACTGCGTTCTTCGATTTTTCATCGAAGGACTACGCATCGACCCGGCTCACTCGGCGGGTGGACTGCGATTGAATCAGTGGGTGTCGATCGTGTGTGCGCTTATCGCGGCACTGCTTCTCATTCCGCGCGACCGGCGAGTTGCGCAGCAAGAGATTCAGGCTTCATCGGATTGAAGTATTCGCCAGTGCCGACTTCGGCGGCGGCGATGTAACGCATGAGGTTCTTGCCCCTCCATGGAGACACAATCTCTATGTGCAGCCAATGGCTCGGTTCGACGGTCGAGCTGAAGTCACGTTGGTTGATCCACAGCATGTAAGGCAACGGCGACGAGAAAAGCCGATCGAGCCGTGACATGACGTCGTTCAAGAGGGTCGCAAGACCCTGTCGTTGGTCGACAGACATTGACATCAGGTCAGAAACTCGCGATGTCGGCCACATTTCGAGTGCCACTGGATACGCACTCGCAGGTGGCACTGCACATGACCAGTGGTCATTGCCAGTGACGACGAGGTCTGACTGCGACGGGGGCTTCCACGACAAGCGTTCGCCACTTCGAATGGGCATGTGGTCGAACGCATAGATCTGTCCGTGCGGGTGCTCGATCGTGGCGCCGAGTTCGGCACCTCGATTTTCGAATATGAACACACACGCCACGTCGTCACGCAGTGATTGCTCGGCGGTGCGCTCCGCCCACAACGCGACGATTTTCTCGATGTGGTCGACTGCCATGGAGGACCACGACGCAGTGTGGTCTGGGGAGTACAACAGCACGTCGCAGCGTTCGTCTGGCATGGCTGGCCATCGATTCGGAAACAAACGTACGTCGTAGTGGCCGGGGGCTTCGAGGCCACCGACGCAGAATGGGCAGGACTGTGCGTCGACATTGTTCGCAAGAACCGGACGGTTCTGTCGTGAACCAACAATGTGCACCTTTGTCCCATGTGTCGGGTCGGTGCGAAGGTCGTATTGCACGTCGGTCAGTCTCTCACTGTCGGACTACGGTCACCTCGGTGGACCAGATGCTGCACCTCGCCACACCATCGACATCTGTTGTGCTCGACGTGCGGTGGGGAGTCCCGTTCATCGTGCATTGGGGTGGGCACGTCGACGATGCCGAAGCACGACGTCTCGTGGACGACGTGTCGCAGCGACCTCGGGCCGGCGTCGTCGACCGGCCTGCACTTGCCGCCATCGTGCCGATGCATGGTGACGGCTGGTTGGGTCACCCAGGTCTGCTCGGGCGCCATCGCGGCGGCAGCGATTGGGCGCCTCGGTTCCAGGTCACTCATGTCGAGCGTCTCATGAGTACCGATGGGTCGAGCAGTGCGACGGTGACGGCGACCGACGAACATGCTCAATTGCGTCTGGTCACCGAAGTCGACCTTTCTGCAATCGGGTTGTTCAGTGTCACAGTTCGACTGCACAACGACTCGCACATGAAATATCTGTTGGACGAATTGTCGGTGACATTGCCGTTGCCGTCGGCGGCCGCTCGACTCACGACATTCCACGGAAGATGGTGCAGCGAATTCCAGACCCAATCATTCGAATGGCCGATCGGTGCATGGGTTGCCGAGAACAGGACGGGTCGAACGAGCCATGAACAACCGCCATTTGTGCTGGCGCATGAATCGAACATGGGCGCCCACGATGGACAGTGTTGGGCAGCTCACCTCGCATGGAGTGGTAACCACGTCATCCGTGCTGAACGACAGGTGTACAACCGCCGGTACCTGCAAGTGGGCGAGTTGTTGAACCCTGGCGAGGTGTGTCTTGAGCCGGGCGACGTGTATTCGACGCCGACTGTGCTGGCTGTCTATTCATCGGCTGGTTTGCAGCAAGTCGCACGCACCTTTCAAGCCAACGCACGCGTCGTCGTCGGCAATCTGTCTCCGCGTCCTGTCACATTGAACACGTGGGAGGCGATGTATTTCGATCAGTCACCGTCCAAAGTGCTCGAACTCGCCGACGTCGCGGCATCGGTGGGTGTCGAACGCTTCGTGCTGGATGACGGGTGGTTCAAAGGTCGTCGCAACGACTCGGCAGGTCTTGGTGATTGGTACGTGGACACGAATGTGTACCCGGACGGTCTCGGCCCCATTGCAGAGGCGGTGACGAACAAAGGCATGCAATTCGGATTGTGGTTCGAACCAGAGATGGTGAACCCCGACAGCGACGTGTACCGCGAACACCCCGAATGGGTGCTCGAGCGCACGGGTTATGACCATGTTCTTGGTCGCCATCAATTGGTGCTTGACCTCACGCGTGCCGACACGTACTCGTATGTGCTCTCACGGCTCGACTCGTTGTTGAGTGAATTGCCGATCGCCTATGTGAAGTGGGACATGAACAGACCGCATATCGCAGCTGCAGATGAGTCGGGTACGGCTGCGACGCACCGACAGACGATGGCGTTGTATGCGCTGCTAGACGACGTGCGCCGACTGCACCCCGATGTCGAGATCGAGTCGTGTTCCTCCGGCGGTGGGCGGATGGATTTCGAAGTGTTGCGTCGAGTCGAACGATTCTGGACGAGCGACACCAATGATCCGGTCAGACGCCAGGTCATTCAACATCACGCATCATTGTTCTTCCCGCCCGAAGTACTCGGCTGCCACATCGGAGCTCCGGTCGCTCACACCACCAAACGTGAGTCCACTCTCAGCATGCGATGTGCGACAGCGTTCTTTGCTCATATGGGAGTGGAGTGGAACATCGTCGATTCAAGCGCTGCTGAACGAACAGATGTCGCCCACGTCGTGGCAACGCACAAGGCACTTCGTCATGTGCTTCATCATGGTGACGTTCTTCTCACCGATACGATGCGTGACACCGGCGAAGCACGCCTCGCGCACGGTGTGGTGAGTCACGACAAGCGGACAGCGGTTCTTTCGTTCGCACAGCTCGATGATTACTCGGCTGACACCACCGTTCGTTTGCAGGGGCTCGATGCGAGTCTCGACTATGTGGCAAGACGCATCGTTCTGGCCAGCGATGATCCGACCATCGACGACGAACGCGATTGGTTGCGTTCTCTGTCACGGTCAGGCGAGTCTTGGGCCGCCATCGGTGTCAAGTTTCCGACATTGCCTGTCGAATCGACAGTGTTGGTCGTGCTTGAAGGCTCGTAACATCTAAGGCGTGACATCCCCCATTTCGGCTGAAGACGTGGCCAAAGTCGCGCGTCTGGCCCGACTCGACATCGCCGACTCTTCCATCGCACACTTCACCGAGCAGTTGGCAAAGGTGATGGATCATTTCCGCGACGTCGATGCGCTTGATCTGTCTGCGGTTCAGCCGATGACCCAGCCATACCCGTTGGTGAATGTGTTGCGAGCCGACGAAGAGCAGCCATGTCTCGATCGAGACGAGGTGTTGGCCGCGGCACCGGCAGCCGAAGACGGCCGTTTCCGCGTTCCACCGATCATCGGAATGGTGGAGTGATGGCAAACATTCCCGTGACTGCCGCAGCCATCGCCGACGCAGTGCAATCGAAACAAGTGTCGGCAACCGAGGTAGTGGAACACCACCTCGACCTCATCGCGCAACGCGACAGCGACATCAATGCGTTCAATCTGGTCACAGCTGACCACGCGCGCAGTGCTGCACTACGTATCGACAATGCCGTCGCATCGGGCGCTGCCGTCGGCGCACTGGCTGGTGTTCCCATTGCCATCAAAGACAACATGTGCACGCGTGGAATTCCCACCACATGTTCGTCACACATTCTCGAAGGCTGGAAGCCGCCATACGATGCGACCGTCATCACCTCGCTCGGCGCCGCTGGTGCAGTCATGGTCGGCAAAACCAACCTCGACGAATTCGCGATGGGTTCGAGTACGGAGAACAGTGCGTTCGGGCCTACTCGCAACCCGCTCGACACATCGCGAGTACCTGGAGGAAGCAGTGGCGGAAGTGCAGCTGCAGTCGCAGCCGGTTTTGCTCCCGTCAGTCTCGGAAGTGACACCGGTGGCTCGATTCGTCAACCCGCAGCTCTGTGTGGAGTTGTAGGGGTCAAACCCACCTACGGCCGAGTCAGTCGCTACGGCCTAGTGGCCTTTGCCAGCAGCCTCGACCAAATCGGGCCGTTTGCCACGACGGTGGATGATGCCGCGCTCATCACCGAGGTCATCTCCGGTCACGACCCCAAGGACTCCACCTCGATTCCCCAGCCCGTGCCGTCACTTCGCGCAGCAGCACGAGAAGGCGTGCAAGGCATGCGCATCGGCCGCGTCACAGATCTTCCTGAAGGGGCAGAGCCCGAAGTTGTTGCGCGGTTGAACGAAGCTTTTGCGGCACTTGAGAGCGCCGGTGCTCACATCGTCGATGTCACCTTGCCGTCGCTCTCCTATGCATTGACGGCGTACTACCTCATTGCCCCTGCTGAAGCGAGTAGCAATCTGGCTCGTTACGACGGTGTGCGTTACGGCATGCGCACCTCCGCAGTCGACACCAATGCCATGTACGGCGCCACGCGCGCAGCCGGATTCGGCGATGAAGTGAAGCGCCGCATCATGCTCGGCACATATGCATTGTCGGCCGGCTATTACGACGCGTACTACGGAAAAGCATTGAAGGTGCGACGTCTCATCGCCGACGATTTTGACCGCGCTTATTCTCATGCCGACGTGGTGCTCATGCCCACGTCGCCGATGGTGGCGTTTCCCTTCGGCGCCAAAGTCGACGATCCGATGTCCATGTACTTGTGTGACATCTACACGATTCCCACCAATCTTGCGGGACACCCGGCTATGAGCGTGCCGTTCGGAACTGGAGCGCACGGATTGCCTGTCGGTGTGCAAGTTCTTGCACCAGCACTCGGCGAGGTCAATATGTTTCGTGTCGGTGGGGCGCTCGAGACCGCCGGAGGCGCACGATGAGCGCGCTGTTGCCCGACGGTTGGGAACTCATCTGTGGTCTCGAAGTTCACGTCGAACTCGCAACGAAGACCAAGTTGTTCAGCGGGTCACCGAACCGTTTCGGTGACGAGCCGAACACCAACATCGACCCAGTGACCCTCGGGCTTCCGGGTGCGCTACCGGTGTTGAACGAACACGCTGTCGAGCTGGCCATGCGCATCGGTCTTGCGTTGAACTGCACCATCCAACCGTGCACGTTCCATCGCAAGAACTACTTCTATCCGGACATGCCGAAGGCCTATCAGATCAGCCAGTACGACCAGCCGCTCAACATCGACGGTTTTCTCGATCTGCCGAGTGGCGTTCGCATCGGAGTCGAGCGCGCACACTTGGAAGAAGACACAGGCAAGAGCACACACATCGGTGGCGCAACGGGACGTATCCACGGCAGCGAGTACTCACTCATCGACTTCAACCGCGCTGGTGTACCACTCGTCGAAATCGTCTCGCGCCCCGACATCCGTAGTGCAGAAGATGCGCGTCAGTATGTGGCCGAGTTGCGAGCCATCCTTCTTGCGATCGGTGCATCCGACGCGAAGATGGAAGAAGGCTCGATGCGTTGCGATGCCAACGTCAGTGTGCACCGCATCGGTACACCATTTGGCACGAGGTGCGAGATCAAGAACGTGAACTCCATTCGTGCGCTCGGACGGGCCATTGAATATGAGGCACGCCGTCAATACGACGTCATCGACTCTGGTGGCACCATTCGCCAAGAGACACGTCACTGGGACGACGCAGAAGGACGCACCCACACACTTCGTACGAAGGAGGATGCAGACGACTATCGCTACTTCCTCGAACCCGATCTAGTTCCATTGGTGCCGAGCGAGGAGTGGATAAGTCGTGTCCGCGAACACTTGCCGATGTTGCCGGCTGCTCGTCGTGCACGACTCGCCACAGCGACAGGTGCAGATGTGCAAGGTGAGGCAGTGAGTGTCATCGTCGAGCGCGGACAAGATGACTACGTATTGTCCGTGGGCGAGATCGGTGGCGACGTCGCACGCGCACTCGTGTACGTGCAGCAAGCCTTTGCGGAAGAGCCGTCGACGCCACGCATCCCCGCGAAGGACATCGCAACGTTGACTGTCATGGAACGCGATTCGAAAGTGACGTCGACACAAGCCAAGACCGTGCTCGCCGACATCGTGGCCAACGGCGGCGGTGACCCGGTGGCAATCGCAGCAGCCAAGGGCTTCGAAGCCATCGACACGAGTGAGGTCGAAGGGTTCGTCGATCAAGCCATCGCCGCCGACCCCGACGCCTGGGCCAAGTTCTGCAACGGCGAGCAGAAGGCCATGGGCGCCTTGGTCGGGAC
>Ga0129333_10002968_pt1 | contig 15885 bp, 20 predicted proteins | sample CPB6_08_DNA_FD_94474 | JGI IMG/M metagenome (GOLD analysis project Ga0129333, IMG submission 94474) | Freshwater to marine salinity gradient microbial communities from Chesapeake Bay, USA - CPBay_Sum_0.6_0.8_DNA | ecosystem: Environmental > Aquatic > Marine > Coastal | place: USA: Chesapeake...
AATTTAAAGTCTGGTATATATAAAATATGTTTGTTCTAACAAACAAAAGTTATATAGGAACTAATTTGGTTGTTTTTATTAATTTTTGGTATTATCAAGAATTATCAAGTTTTGTGTATCGGTAGATAAAAAAATTTATTCAAAACTCGGATTTATATTATTCTTAAACAATAAATGCACTATGTAAGAATTCGGCCATTTCCATATTTAATGCTTGGAACATGGTACTTTGTTGGAGCAAAACTTTTTTATCGTTGGTTGCCAATGATCGTAACATAGTGGTCGTTTCGGATGTCCAGTCAATCAATGCCTGTCTGATTTCCTCGCTCACTGCATAATCGGCGGCAATCCGGTTATTAATATCCATAAACTTTGTATCTGCACCAAAATATATTAACAACTGAATTGCCTCGATGTTATTCTTGGAAACCGCAATCGAAAGCGGGTTGTAAAAAGAGTAATTCATTACTGGCAAATAGTACATCATCCTTACAATAATATCGATAGGCATCTCTTCTTCAAGTGCATAATATAAGATGCTTTTGTTTGTATCGCGCATTAATATGTTTATATTTATTTTTGTCATTCTTAACATTAGGCGGATAATTTTCAAATTTTTGGTTTTGAAGGCTATTTCTAGCGGAGCGCAGCCGTCGGAAGCATCGTTTATATCGAAACCCAACTCATAGAAAAGAGTCACAACTGGTAAATTACCATGCTGAACTGCGGTTATAAAAATTTTTCTAGGTTCAGGCATAAAACTTTTGTAAATCCTTGCAAATTCTTCGTTGGACTCGTTTGTATTGTCCGCCACAAGGAGTTGTGCAAGGTTTGTGTAATCGTCGGTTTGCATTTTTTTAGATGGTGTTAAAAAACTGTATGTAAAAACTAAAAAAATTGTTGAATAGTAAAGTGTGTAATTTTTTTGTGAAAATTACACAATAAATTAGGTTAATCGAATTTACAGAATTATCAAGTTTTGTGTATCAGTTACAAAGCAGTCGTTCGGGAGGTCGCTTTGCGACCAACCACAGTCAGTGGCTGCGAGCCTTGTTCAGGGGGGGGGGAGTGGAACGCCAAAGGCGTTCCGCCATGCTCGGGAGGTGCCACAGGCACCGACCACAGTGCACCCTTCGGGTGCCTTAACCGTAGGTTCTCTTTATTCCTTTATTGTATAACCGCCTTCAACAAAAACCAAGTATTGGTTCGACTTTATAGTAAAACTCTTGATTTTGTCATCCATAATGTGCAACAAGTACTGATCATCAAACTCATATTTGTCGCGACTGTACTGATAATTGAGCAGTCTAAGTACAAAGGTTTTGCTGAAAATTTCATTGCCGGTTTGTATATACGCAGGGTCTAGCGTCAGTTTGATCGGGTCGCTCATATCATGATGAAAGTACATTATATTCAGGAAGCGCGTATTGTTTGGTTCAATACTTGGTGGTGATAAAGATGACCGAACTCTTGCAATCCTTTGCCCGCTTGTCAACTTTTGTAAATATAAGGCATCCGCGTCGTTGTCCAGCGGAACATCCTCATTGCTATAAATATAGTGCTCAATTAGTTTGTCGCCATTCACAATCGTCGCAGTGCAACTCCACTGATCAAGCGCGGGCTCCGCTTGTAGTCGCGGTTTTGCAATTTTAAAATTGATTCCAATCGCCTTTAACCGGTCCTCGACAACAACGCTGTAATAACTATATGTCCAAAATAATGAGAGCAACGTGTTTACAAATAATGTTTGAAGTCCTTTAAATATCGTGCTAAACATTTTTTTTTGTTAAAGTTTATATAATTTATGTTTATATCGTATTTGCGTTTTTATAAATATGCAAATCAAAAGTATCAAAGTCAATATCAAGTTCACCCACGCCAGGATGCAATCGTTTATTTTTATGACATGAACAACACTCAAGTACACCAGTATCGTGAAAATATTGGCGCGTAAGTTTCCAATCGATCTTTCTACACACATGGCAAACAATTGCGTTCGGATGCCACATCGAGAACTCGTACATATCGATCCAAGTTTGTCGGTCAAGTTGAATACCCATAGTACGAAGAATATGCATCGACTCGATCACAACCAATTCTTGCGGATCTAGCAAAAACTCAACCAACTCGGCAAGTTGTTCTTCGGTAAGTTGACTCGCAAAGTCGACTGGCGCGTTACTGCACTTTTTCGAGGCAAGCATCATCGAATAACAGTGGGCCAACTCTTCGTGCGAATTGTGCTCAACAAAATAGTGGAAATCGTAGGTGGCATTTTTCTTTTTCGAAAGGTCGGCGTGCAACTTTTCGAGCGGTATATCAAAATCGAACCAACAATCATTGTTGGTGCGATTATCATAAGTATTTGTCAACATTTTTTTTCTACGTTTTTTTTATGATGATGATGAGCCACGTTTATAGTAAAATAGTATCGCACAAAGAGTGGCTTTTACATAAGTATGTGTACGGATTATCAGAAACATACGGTTTCCGTGTGCCCCGTCCTTATTCGTATGACCTAAAGACGGGACTGATGAAAATGCAGCGAATCCCCCATATGTGTGTATCCGACTTTTATGGAGCACTGAGTACAGATGTTCCCGAACATGTGTTTACAAAAATTCGGGAGATTTTGACCATTTTGTATAATCACGGTGTTTATTATCCTGATATTACGGGATACAATTTTATTGAGTACAATGGGCATGTGTGGATTATAGACTTTGGTCATGCATATATCTCGGACAAAATTAAAGACCCCTTTGTTTTAGAGTTTTTGCAAGGACTCAACGAATGGAATCCAGAATTTTTGTAAAAGAAACGATATGATAGTTTTGCCGAAGGATGGAAAACCAGATTCAAACAATACATTTGGCTTTTGGCCGAGACTTGGGCAATGCAAAGCAACGCCTTGTTGTGAGTCGGATGCAGCAACGCCTTGTTGTAAGCCGTCGGACGGTTTGAATAGCGAATCAAACCTTGCGAAACCTTCGTGATGAAGTTTGTACATAATTGCTTTGGGGGTTCTTTTGTGTTTTTTTGCTATATCATCAATACTCATTTGTAATAATTCAAACTCTCGTTGGAGAGATAAAATTTCGTTAACATTCCATTTTTTACTGTTTCTTGCCATTTTTAAAGTAAAGAAAGCACACAATTTTTATATATTTTTTGTTGTAAATTTATTGCGCTTAAGATACAAACAAGACTTGATCTGGCCAACCGATTGCCCGGATATTTGCGAAAAGTGTTTTATCAAATTATTTTGGACAACCGAATTTTTAGGGGCGGAATTTTTCAACATTTGTTTGTGGACATCGTTCAAATAATACAAATTGCACAATGGCCGCTGAAGTGTTACACACACCAAACAACAAATAATAAGGAGGTAAAACATTTTTTTGATTTATGAACGCGGCTTGCCATTCACAAGCATATATAAATCGTCGTCATACGCATCGTCGTCCATCCTCAAGTCGCGGTCGTCCAAAAACCGGCAATACCGTGTCATCATGTCTTCCGTAATTTCTTTTTGGAACTCGAGTAATTCTTTGTATACGATAAAGTCCTTGTAGAATACTTCGAAGGATTGTTTTTTCCTTTTCAAATAAAGTTCAATTTCTTCGCTTGTTGCAGAAAAACAATTGAACCCATCATGTTTCGATTCAAATGCGGTAATTTTTTTTAAAAGTGTTTCGCGTTTCTTTAACACAAGGTCTATATTGTCTTCATGTTCCTTTACTTTTGCCCAATGGGCATGTATGTGTGCGATGTCTTGTTCCGACAACATTTTGCAAAATTTTATTTTTTTTTGATTATTTATACAGAACAAACGGAGAAAATGTGCAAACCATAGTTTCCAGTTCTTTTTGAATTTTATGTGAGCTGCTTTCGGCGTCACAACGAATTAACTTTGAACATTTTCCAGCGTAATAGTCTAGTGTCAATTTGATAACCATTTTCTCGGTCAGCGTACTACCTGTCAAAAAATTCTGTTTGTTTTGCTCAATAACACAATCGCCACATAATCCCAAAAAATCGCAAGGCATTTCCACATTACAAAAACACCGCTCACACCTAAACTCTTTTATGTTTTTCGATTGATTTTGTATTTCACATGACAAAGACAAAATCAAACATTTATCGCACATAAATGTTTCGGTGCATTTTCTACAAGAATAACTCATAATTGCGTGTTTTATACTGTGTTTGGAAAAAATTTATGATGGAATCGTAAAAAATCAAATCACACTGTTTGTAAGTGATATCATAAAAAATTATAGAATACATTCCGCCCCCCTAAAAAATGGCATCTGCATTAATTTATTTAGCTACGGTGGCTTTTATCGCGACAATCACTGTTCACCAAATTCATGAAGGCCGCGAGGGCGTTTATTACAAGAATGGTGCACTCATGGAAGAAACTACGAAACCTGGCATTCATTTTAAACTACCCTTCGTAACAACTTTTGCAGAAGTTGTACACACCGTTCAAACTGACAGTGTCGAAAACGTACCTTGCGGCACTGCCAGTGGGGTTTTGATCAACTTTGGCAAAATCGAAGTAGTCAACCGGTTATCCCGCAAGCATTTGCTCGAAACCGTCCGCAACTATACTGTCAACTATGACAAGACCTGGATCTACGACAAAATTCACCACGAAGTCAATCAGTTTTGCAGCAAAAACACGTTGCAAGAAGTATATATCACCAAATTCGACACACTCGACGACCATTTGGCTGAACAGTTGCGCGTCGATTTGCTGAAATGGGCACCCGGCATCGAAATCATCAGCGTTCGCGTTACCAAACCCGCGGTTCCTGCGCACATTCTTCAGAAATTCGAGCAAGTTGAAGCCGAAGCCACGAATTTGCAAATTGCCACGAATAAACAGTTGGTGGAAAAGAAGCAAGCCGAAACGCGCGAAGAGCAGGCCACCATCTTGGCTCGCCAGTTGGCCAAAGTTGCCGCGGTCGAAAATGAACAAGCCATCGAGAAAAAACAGTCCGAGTTTACGATTCAAGAGATTGAGAATAGACGCCAGATGTCTATCGCAGACACGAAATTTTACGAGAGCCAGAAGCAGGCCGAAGGCAACCAGATTTTGTTGACGGAAGAGTTTTTGAGATATGAGCAAGTGAAGGCTCTCGGGTCCATTTCGAAAATTTATTTTGGCGAAAGTATTCCCGATGTTTTGGTCGAGGCGCCCATTAGTCACGATACTTTGAAAAATATTGTTGTTCCTGAATAATTATTATTTTTTTTTACTTGTAACATTAAAAAAAAATATTGTATTTATTTACTTTTGCGGGATTTTTTGCTGTCATATTTGCCGCGTTTCAAGTCCAAAAGGGCGTTTGCGACACCGACCTCCAATGAAGGCGGGGCTTCGCTGGGAGGAGGCGGCATATGTGCATTATTTCTAAAGTTCACTAATAAGTCGGTGTCCTCTTTCGGAACTCGCGCTCTCTTTTAAAGATGTTTTCGAATGTGTCTCAAAGACTTTTCTCTTTGTGTTTTGTTCAATCGTTTGTAAACGTATTCTCCGTTTGCTTTCCTTGTATAAGACATTTGCGGAGGCGAATTGGCTCGTTGTGTGATTCTGTATCTGTGACTGGTTTTGGACATATATATTGTGATATATATATATATATATATATATATAGGAAAAAGCAGAAAAGAAGCAGAAAACACCGTTAAATTATTCATCCGTCAAAACCATAATTTTCTCGTTCAAATTATTGCAATACGCAATAAACTGTTCTTTTTCGAATATCTCTTTTTCAAACATATCTTCCAGCTCTTTGTTTCTTACCAAAAGATCATTATACCGGGCTTGTAAACTCTCGTTATAATGCTCCATGACAAACTCGTTGAATTCTGCTTTGTATACATTGTAGTTGCGCCAAAGCTGCGCGAGCTCTCTCTGATAATTCTCGATTTCCCCTTTTAACTGCATCACCACATTTGTATATACACGATTGAATATCTGGCCAGTTTCGGATTTATATTTTTCAAGAAATGATACAAAGTTCCGAACACTGAACTCGAGTTCATACTCGAGACCGAGTGATGGAAGGCTGATTACAAATGTTCGCGTGAACTGTTTGATTGTTTCGAGTTGCTGTTTTAACATACCGAGCTCCAACGGTGTGAACGAATAGTTGGTGAGAACTCGGTCGGGAAGCCTTTTATTAAAAGTATTTTGCCGGACGAACTGTGTCATGACGATTTTACCCTCAATGAGCCAAAGTTTTACATACTTGTATGCGGGATTGGGATTTGTAGGTGTCCAATCACTCAGCGTGATTTCGAACAACAGCTGCATTAAAATATAAAAAAAATATTTTTTATTATATTTTCAAGTTAATAATACAAATAATTTTTATTTTCTATTCTTTCGGCGTTTTTCCGTTCTCTTGCGTCTCTTAGAAGATCCGCGTTTGTTCTTTGATCCACCCTTGTTCTTGATCCATGAACTATCGTCTTGGATCTTGCGAACTGTTTTTTTGGGATAAAACCTCGTAACAGGAGCAACTTGCCCATTGTATGGTTTTGACTTGTCAACTATATTAATGTCTCCTTCTCCAATGCGAGGTAAGAAATCTTTGTTATAATACTCTACACCTCGATCACCACGCGGAATTTTGCGAATTTTAGCATCGATTTTGCTTCCGATCTCTCCCAGATCGTGCACAATATCAGCCAAAGTATCATCCAAAGTAACATCATCTTCAACACGCGCTACACCAAAATCATGAGTATCGCCAAATAGATCAATCATAATTTTGTTAACCTCAGATTTAAGAACCTCTTGGTCAGCTGTGTTTTCAATTTTATCTTCGATTTTTTCAATTTTATCTTCGATTGCCAAAAGTCGCGGGTTATCCTCAGACTCGTTGACAAGTTTCTTTGCATCGGCCATATGGGGATGCACTACAATCTCTTCGACCACTTCTGCTGGATCTGCCGCCTCATAGTGTCTGAGAACTTTAAGTACATCGTCTTTATTGACTGCTTCTGTCGCAATCAAAATAATTGTAATCACCATCAAGATTACGTCAAGCAAGGTTTTCAACATGCTTTCTACTTTGGCTAATTTGTTTTCGCCACCTTTAATGACTTTGCCTCCAACAAACGAAACCTTGTTTTCGCGCATATAGTTGAAAAGCTTGGTAGCAATACTCAAAATGATAGGTTTAATTTGTCTTCCACTCATATAAAATATGCGAAGAAATAATCTGCCTAAATGTCTAAGGAAACCACATTTTTATCCGAGCCCTTTCTACGTCGGTTCGACGACCGGGGAACATCCCCGTTCAAGTCTTTCAGCGAAGACACACTAACCATCGAATCATTGTCGCGATTCTCTTGAATATTAACCGTCTTGGGCTTGAGTCCGCTCAAAATCGAGTCAATGTTTGTGTTCTTGGGTCCCGACATCTCATTGCGCGGGGGTCTTCCGCCATACGTATTTGGATTCTCAAACTTGTTGTTCAAATCAACGCCAGCCTCGTTAAACATAACTCCGCGTCCCGCGTTGATATCAGGTCTGCTCGACTGCTGCTCGGTGAAAACCATCCCTGGTCTCTGAGGAGCCGGCGCCGCTCTGGGATCCACCGGCTTGGGCGGCACGCCCATCTTATGGTCTGGCTCGGGGTTCACCAAATTGTTTGCAAAGGCAAATCCGGGACTCTGCTGAGCCATCGAGTTCACCGTAGCATTGGTAAACATTTTCATCAAATCCGGACTCTGGCGAATCACGTCGTTAAATCCGGGCGTGGCCGTCGACAATGCCTTGTTGGTAAAATTCACCACTGCAGCACTAAAGCCAAGGCGCATGAGCAACGCAATCTCGGGGCTCAGCTTTCCGCCCTTATACTTGTCATAAAGTTCGCCAAAAATTTCATCATAACTGTCGATATCGTCGTTGACCTGCTCCCCCCATCCATCGAGGTTGATATCGAATGGATTGAAAGCGGCGTTTGCATACTCGATGGTATTCACAAAGGTCATGAACCACCATCCGTAAAGCTTCTTGCTTTCGCCCTTCTTCTTGTCTTCGAGCGCCGTCTCGTACTCGTCCTCAATCTCCTCATAAGGGGTGTCGTTATTAAACATTGTGTTATTACTAACAAGGCCTTTGGCTCGCCACTCTTCTAACCGTTTAATCATTAGCTTTTTCTTTCGCAACTTCTCGCGGTCGGTCATTCGACTTGGGATTTGGGTGGGCATTTCGGGAATATCGTTAACTTTCGTAAAACCATCCCACGACTTGGTGGTCCCCGAGTTGGTTTCTTTCGTGGCTTGGCCTAAAGAAGAAGCAGATCCTCCTGACGACTCATCTTGTTTGTCGCCACCGAAACCAAAAAAGGATGTGAGACCAGTTAATACCTTTGTAGACTGTGACTGCTGCGGCGCAGCCGAAGGTGCTGCAGAAGACGACGACGACGACGACGAATAACTGTTCAACTCGGTCTCGAGTGAGTCTAAATCGCCTAAACTAATATTTGAACTTTGGTTGGCTGATTTTTTACTGGTGTTCATCAATAATTCGGCACCACCGATAAAAGTTTTATTGGTAGCCCCCATGTCAATATCGAGTGCGATCGGTTCAAGATTGTTAATGTCCAAGTCGAAAGATTCCATGTTTGTATGTAATATTATTATGACACAAACTTTATTTTTAAATCATCCGAATAGTTAATTATATTTTGCTTTTTCAAAAAGTAGATGCCTTGTAAAAAACAATCTGCTAAATCATCCTTCTTGGGCGTATTTTCCAATACCGATTTGTAGGCGGCAAGAGAAGGATTTGCGTCCATAAACATGTTACAAAAGCGGATACCGTCCTTTTTGTGATCGCTATAATTTGTGTTTTCCGGCGCCGCCAAACCTTTCAGTTTGCCCCCCGACGAAATGAAATCAATTTGTATGGTGTCGGTTCGCATGATGAAATACTGCGCAACCATGCCCTGAATCGTGTTCATTCGGCCTGCGATGGGCGAAATCTGATTCTCCAAAATAACATTGGTTGGGGTTTCAATAAATTTGGCGTCGAAATTCGTCTTGATTCGTTTGCCAATGTCTACCAAGTGGATTTGGTTGGCATTCACCTTTTTCGGTTTCTTGATCTCTTGAAGCACACACTTTTCAAAGTGTGCAAGGACCTTTTCAACAATTGCCGGTTTTTTGTCTTTGTCGTCAATTTGTATATATCGCATCGCACACAATCGGGTGAGTTCGTCAACCTTCATCTTTCGAATGGCAGCTGGCGACGTTTCTTTGGTCGGTAGTGGCATAGTTTTTGCATGCACGTTGCAATACAATTTATCGCCAAGCATGTAGGCGGCTTTCTTTCCACAAATTCCTGCGGATTTGGCTTTCAAACAATTGCACAACGGGGCTGCTGCTGCATTTGTCATATCCGACAAATTAATGATTCCCCAGTCACCAATTTGTATATCCGAAGAACCCTGCAAATGGAATACACAGTACGCCAAATTCTTAATTCCAATATCAAAACTTACAATGGTTTTCTTGTTCATAGGAGTTTTTTATATACAAAAAAAAGCATCTTGTCTATAAATCATATTTTTTGTGAATAGACTGACTCGAAAACTACTTCGGGCTCTGATTCCACTGCTGCTGCTGGTAACAGTGATTTTTTTGGCGATGTTGTATCGGGCACCGGCAGATAAAAAAATAACCGATAATAAACTCCACCTAAGCATACAACCATTGAACTCGATACAACAATAAGTCCAACAATAATCCACTCCATATATATATATATATATATAATATCTATACAAATTGTATAAATGCTTTTGGAAATTTTGGCAAAACTTGTATCGGAATCGTTGTTGAGTCTTTATCCAATTTTTGTTAAGAAGATAGGCATCTCGAATATTTTGCAATTGTGGACGCGACTTATTACTTACGTGGTGATTGCCGCCGCCTTTGTCGATTGGTCATTTATCAAGTCATCCATCGGATCGCTTGACTCGCTGACGCTCGGTCTTGTGAATTTGTCGCATATCTACTTTTCTTACGAGGGATTCCGCAATCTTGACTCCGGAGTCTCTTTCGCTATTTTCAACAGTTATCCGCTCATGATTTTGTTACTAGCAGGCGTGGTTTGGCACAACTCCTACTTGTTTATATTTATTGGTCTCGCACTTTTTATTCTTGGTCAAGACAAAGCCAGGGATGCTGCGATGGGTGTCGACTTTTATTACGGAGTAGGCATGATTTTGATGGCAGCACTTACCGAGGCATTCCTTTACTTCCTTGTGCGCCGCGTGAAAACAACCAATAACTGGAATCATTTGTTTATTTCATACTTTTTAGGCGCAGTGATTATGACCGCATATGTTGTATACAACCACCAAGAATATGTAGTGGAAGACAAAACGCGGGTTGGGCTCTCGATGCTGATCAATGGTATTATCGGATCGGTCGGCTACGTGTTGCGCTTTTTTTCCTCGTACCGACTGGATCCCGATATCTATGCGCCATTGTCCTATTTTGGCGTTGTGATGTCCTACATTTATGGTATGCTGTTTGACAACGAAACACTCAACTGGAAAAAAGTTCTAGGCACTATTTCAATTTTGGTGTCCAACTATTTTGCGCCGAAAAAAATATAGAATGTTTTTTTAAATTTATTAATTTTAATAATTTCTTAAAGAATCAATACAAGTTGTAAGCGTTGTACCTAAGTTGCCAACTTCGTCTAAGCAACTGAATGTTTGGTGGAAAACAACATCAAAAGTGGATTTCCCGCAAAAAATTTTGTCGTCATTTTGAACAATAAAGAATTGACACGCCGTGGAGATGTGCTGGCGAATTAGATCGGCAACTTCTTCCGCGGTATTCAAAGTCTGGTAAATCTTTTTATCATCATCGCCGTCACAATGCGAACCGTAGACATTAAAATGGTTTTCATTTGTTAACCGAACAAAAAACTCAAAAGAAGAGCTATTGATTAAAGCAGAGGTATCCTTAGTAGAAGAAGAAGCGGCCATGATCGTAGTATATTTGTTTATGACATTTTTGTATACACGGTTGAATACAAATTTGTGAAAAAAAACAATATAAACTATTTGTTCGACAACAAATAAATACAAATATGGACTGCACAGCCTTTATCGAAATTAGCAAAGGATCCAACCTAAAATACGAGTTTGACAAGGAAAACCAGTGTTTGGTTCTCGACCGCGTTTTACACAATTCAAATATTTATCCCTACAATTATGGATATGTGCCCAACACATTATCGGGAGACGGCGATCCTCTCGATATTATTATTGTATGCGATTATGCGATCCACCCGGGTGCGATGGTAACCTGCAAAATCATTGGCGGCGTTTATACCGAGGATGAAAACGGCATTGACGACAAAATTATTGCGGTTCTTGTCGAGAAAGCTGACCCCAAGTCTAAATATTTAGACAACATTTCGGACATCAACCAGCACGACTTGAATTGTATCAAATACTTTTTGCGACACTATAAAGACGGCGAGAAGGACAAATTTGTAAAAGTCGGCGAGTTTTATGGTAAAGAACACGCCCTCGAGGTTTTGCGAAATTCTTCAGTCAAGTCGGTTATAGATACAAGTCCAAATTTTTCGAATGAATATGCAAATTAAAAATCGGCACGTTTGTATTACTGCCCTTGATTTTGAGAAAAGGTTTTCGAAGTCCAAACACGTGGTCGGTTGTCCAAACGATTTCTCCCTCGTCTGCATACTTTATTACACAAGTTTCGTTTACAAATCCGCGGGTGTCTCCCGGAGTGTTTCGCGAGTCGACGCCTCCTACATACTGCCCAATGGCCGCCGCATCAAAGATGTATCCACCAAATTTGTCGTAGCCTGTACATACAAAGGACCTTTCTTCGATTTCATCACCCTCGGATACAAAAATTGGAAAGGTGCGGATAAGGCCCGTTTTCTTCCGGATTTCACTAAAATTGTACATGTCATTTTTAGCAAAATCGTAGTAACTCAAAATTTCTCCAAAAATGTCGCCGTCAGGAATGTAGACGATGCTGGCAATGTTTCGTTCAAATGTGTCGAATGGTATATACAAATGCTGGGCATTATACAAAGCGCGCCCGATTGTATTGTCACAGTTGTAATATAAAAGCACATCGTTCTCAATGTGAATCACATTTGTGACACCAAACTTTTGCATAAAGGCATGCAATACAAACAATCGCGCAGAAGTGTGATGCCAAAACCCGTTGCGAAATTGTCGTTCCAGTTGGGATCGATTGTTGAAATCGAATGGGTCATCCAGCGACTCCACCGAAACCAGTGTCACCATATCAGCAAATGGTTCAAACTCGGGCATCAAGTGGTCGTTCGTCAACACATAGATATTTGTATTGTTGTGTCCCAACTTTACAAGTTGCGCAATGTTGGTTAAAATATATTCTTGAAAGTTTTCGAGACAAACCAATACTATTGTAAACATATTTATTTATTTTACTTTGTTGATACAAAATAAAATCAGTAAGATAAACGACAAAATTAAAACAAGTATATAAAAGGTTATTGTAAGGTTTCTTCAATAAATGATTACCGGCGAGCGCATACAAAATGCCGCAGATTTGTATCTAGGGGCACCAGAAGACTTTCTATCTAATCCGATAATATTCGAGCAGATCGAGAAACACCAAGTGCTCAGCGATATTTACGGAAAGTTCGACAATCCGAGAATACTATTTTTGTATACACACCGGCTACAACAATTTGCAGATAAGTTGCACTACTTTCAAAATCCATTCACTCTCATCACACACAACTCCGATACAAATTTGGTTGATACAAATGCATATGTGATACAAATATTGGCATCGCCGCTTCTGATCCGCTGGTGGGGGCAGAATCTGTGTTTTGTCCATCCCAAAATGCATTTCTTACCTATCGGTCTAGCAAATAGTCAGTGGGAGCACGGCGATTTGCAAAATTTCGTGGGTCTACCCTATAAAAAAACGTCCGACGACATTTATTTGAATTTCCAGATCTACACGAATGTAGAGAAACGCCGACCATGTGTCGATGCTCTTATATCGCGGGGTATAAAATGGTTGCCAATGGTAACAGGGCGAGAACATGTGCAGCGGCTGTCCAACTATCGGTGGTGTGCTTGCCCCGAGGGGAACGGAGTCGATACGCATCGTTTGTGGGAATGTTTTTATGTCAAGTGCGTGCCGATTGTTCTAAAGAGTCCTTTTATCGAGACTTTGATGCACTATACAAACAATGAATTACCAATTCACGTAATCGATTCGTGGTGGGATTTCGACTTGCCTGTTTATGACGAGACCAAATTTGTTGGTAACAAGTGGTTAGGGTTGGATTATTTTCGGTCACTTGTCTACAACTGTTGATACAAAAATTGTGTATTTTGTATCATCTACAAAATGGTTGAATACAAATCCTAAATGTTTTTCAAAAATTCAAAGATGAAAATCGCCGACCTCTTTTTGAAAAATTCGTTTTTACACCCTTTTTGGAAAAAACGCAAGAAATGCCTAAAGTTTTTGTATTGATAACCTTTTTTGAAAAATGGAAGATGAAAATTGTCAACCTCTTTTTGAAAAAATTGTATTTTACACCCTTTTTCAAAAAAACGCAAGAAATGTTTTGAAAACTCCTAAAGTTTTTGTATTGATAACCTCTTTTTGAAAAATGGAAGATGAAAATTGCCGACCTCTTTTTGGAAAAATTGTATTTTACACCCCTTTTGGAAAAAACGCAAGAAACTCCTAAAGTTTTTGTATTGATAACCTCTTTTTGAAAAATGGAAGATGAAAATTGCCGACCTCTTTTTGGAAAAATTGTATTTTACACCCTTTTTCAAAAAAACGCAAGAAATGTTTTGAAAACTCCTAAAGTTTTTGTATTGATAACCTCTTTTCAAAAATGGAAGATGAAAATTGCCGACCTCTTTTTGAAAAAATTGTATTTTACACCCTTTTTCAAAAAAACGCAAGAAATGTTTTGAAAACTCCTAAACTTTTTGTATCATAAAACAAAAAATGGAAGCTAAACTTGTATATTTCGTAAAGTGGTCAATCTTAGAACTGGCATGCAATGCCAAACTTGGATATTCGCAAATACAGTGACACTACAAAGCCATCAGCACTAATCGAAGGATTGAAAGAAATTGACAACAATATCGATACAACCATTGAGACGATTGTCAAAGCACTTTTGCGGATAATGTATTTCAACAACTACTCGATGACATGGAGAACGAACCATTCGAAGATATTTTTAATTTTTTCATCGATGCGGTTGGACTATATCAAATCGAAAATTTACACCCCGATTATCGAGACATTTTTCAACAAAAATTAGAATATTTAATTAAATAAATAAATCATAAAAAACATAATTTTAAAGTCTTCTTAAACTATAAAATCCCAGTTCAGTGGGAAGATTTGAAAAATCTTTATAAAAGTCTCCGGGTTCTCTAGGCAAGACATCATACAAATTACATAATTCAAAGTAGTCCTCCACCGATTTAACCGACTTTTCAATACAAAACTGTTTCCATTCGGATTTGTATTGAATAAAACCACTTGTATCAACACCCAAAAAATCGTACCAATTGGTCCAGACACCCTTGGACAAAAAGTATTTCTCCGGATCGTGTATCGGATTCCGCGATTTGCTGTACTCTGTTTTCGACTTTAACCCCAAAGACTTGTTGACTGCTCGAATATAGTTGAACTCATCTTGAAACTCGGACAATTTTGAATCAAGTGTTTTGCTGTACCTTAATCTCAATTTGAGTTCCTCCGGATCGCCTTCGTACAAAACATTGTTGTCAATTTGCGAAATATTGTCGCCTTCACCAACCGGCTTAGATTTGGTATCACTTTGCCCTAGAATCCCCTGACAAATCTTTTGTTCAACATTCTTGTCTACATTTCGCAATTGTGATACAATGGTCCGCACTTTTTGGTAAGAACGGTTTTCATTTTCCCAGTCGTCGTAGTCGATGTAAGGAATAACGACAAACGCGATTTTTTCTGGATTTTCTCTGTCGATGCGATTCGGACGCAGTAAATATTGGACAATGCGTATTTCACTTTGCATATTGCACGAGATACAAACCCCGTTTAACTTGGGTTCATTGAATCCCTCGCCGAAAAGGAAAACGCAAGAAATAATTCCAAACGGTTTTGATTTGAACGCAACCAATTCAACCGCGGTATCAATTTTGGGGTGACTATACAAAGCATTATTGTATACATCTTCTTTACGAATTGGCAAGATGCCGGTATCCAAAATCTGCGAAATATATTGTTTGGCAAGCTCGGCGTCTTCGGTGGTGTTTGTATATAACAACATGTGCGAAAGACTTTTGTATTTCTCGAACGATTTTAGACACATGTACGCAGAGACGAACAAATCTTTGTTGCAAACAGCGGTGTCAAATTTGCCGATAATGGAATCGATTTGTTCTTCGGTGTTTTTCAAAACAAGAATATTGTAATCGGTGATGCGTTTGTTTTCGATGGCCCAGCATACAGATTTTGTATCGATCGTATGTCCAAAACAGGTTTGATCATCCATCGAGTAACCGTCGTCGGTGAGTTTTTCCGTGGCAGTCATGAACAAAGTTTTGTTTGCAGGTATTTTGTGGAATTGGCGGAAACCTTCTTTGTCAATTCCGACCAAATGGTGTGCTTCGTCGCCGATTTTGAAGTCGAATTTTGTATCGAGGAGTAAGTGGCAAGAGTGGTAGGTTGTGATGACAAACTCTGGATTGCAACGCACACCACTGTTGCTTTGCACACCATTGCAACGCACACCACTGTTGCAACGCAGTTGCTCGCTTCGCTCGCGTTGTACACAACTGC
>Ga0129333_10002969_pt1 | contig 15884 bp, 26 predicted proteins | sample CPB6_08_DNA_FD_94474 | JGI IMG/M metagenome (GOLD analysis project Ga0129333, IMG submission 94474) | Freshwater to marine salinity gradient microbial communities from Chesapeake Bay, USA - CPBay_Sum_0.6_0.8_DNA | ecosystem: Environmental > Aquatic > Marine > Coastal | place: USA: Chesapeake...
ATTCTTTGGTGCTGGTATATTTGTATGTTACGGGTTGATTTGCCATCTCTAGTCTCCTCTTATAAAGTAGCAAGTTTGATGGCATGCAGAATTTATGAATCGGGGTGAATGCCTTAGACCGATGAGATATTTATTTTTGTAGATTTTTGACTTCTTCTTTAATTGACTTTAGATCTTTAAAAATCTCTTCAAGTATATTAATTTCTTGCTTACGAGATGTCAATAGATCATTAATTAAATTCATAGTCCAATACCACCAACAAATAGATATAACTGCGAAAAAGGATAATATTCCGCCTTTGATAAATTTATTTTTCATTAAAACGATATCGGACCATTCTGCAAGAAAAAATACGATAGCTACAAAAAACAGAAAACTAAACTTGATCCAACGCTTTCTTTGAGAAGAAAGAGAATCAAGTCTAGTGTTCATATTTTTAAAATAGTTTTCCACTCAATATTTATTTTGGCACTTTAGCGGAAAACCTTAAGTATAACTGTGTCTTCGTTAAAACGCCCGTTAAGTTTGGTCTCTGTAGTCTTAATAGATTTAGTAATCCAAGTCTCTACACGTTTTGCAGTATTTTGCTCCTTGAGTTCTTTGAGCTGTTCTAGGGGCTTACGCAACGTCTTTTGGATAGATTTATCTGTAAAATTAGTAAGACTAGTTCCCTTAACACCAAATCCTTCGGTGCTCTTGCTAATGTAATAGCCAATCTTTCTAGTTTTTACATTATAAACTAGAACACCTTGCGCTTTGATAATCTGTGCAGGGGGAACCGAGGCAATACTCAATTTGTCGTCACTTGTTTTAAACTTTAGTTTCTTAACCAAATCTTCTGCAGGCTTGACCTTTTTAGCACGAGGCTTTTTTAGAACCTTAGCTTCGGCACTTAGTTGGTCACAGGCATCCATAATAGATTGATAAAAGTCAATCAATTTACGAACATGCTTGCGTGGTAGGTGTTTATATGCTTCACGAAGCTGATCGTCTGCATTACCTGAACTTAGTTCAATAAGTTGGGTGTAACTAAAAGTATAAAATCCTTTAATATAACGAGCATGGGCCATTTTGACACCCTTGCCACGCAGAAGTTTAACCAAGTTGAAAGTTTTTGGATCAAAAGATTCTGGATCCATGATAAAGCTGTCTATGCACTCATCAATTTCTTGTGACATAGCACCTGCTTGTTCTCTAATACGGTCTTGAATTGTGACCACAGGGATAGCAGACTTTATTACTGGCTTTTCTTCTTCAACTTCTTCTAGTTCACCCTTGCTAATAAGGGCATTGATTTCTTTTTTGAGCCAATCCGCCGAATTCCTATCGTTATTGAATCCAGAAAATTTTGCAGGCATGCCTTTAAGAAGACACGATGCCACAGCTCCCATAGTAACACCACATAGTGCATCTTTAGTCCGCTTGAATTGGGCAATGGTGTCTTTATCGAAACCTTCCTTGCCCATCCAATTAATAACCTGTGGTTTGAGCTCTTTGCCTGTTTTATTAAGGCTATACCAATTCAGAGCTTCACGGAATTTTTTGGAAAATTGCTCTGCGGTTAGTGATTCGATATTATCCCATTTTGGACTAGTATCTTTTTTAGAGTTAGCCAAAATAGAATGATTTTTTTGACGTTTTGCAGTGGTAGTAGCCATATCGAGCTCCTTGCTTTACAATATGTTAATTATAGTTGAAATCAATTTAATTGTCAATTGTGTTGCGCGGAACTGACACTTTATCATTACCTCCTGCAGGGGTTTTTACTGTAATAACCTCACAATCAGTTAAGTAAACCAAATCATTTACTTCACCTGGCTCCAAAACAAAGATGTCCCCATCTGAAAATACTACACCTTGGCATTGGGCTTGGCCCTTAATTATTAGCATAGTTTCCACACATTTGGTATGGTAGTGTGCTCCGATAGGACCAGCTGGCTCAATTCTATAACAAACTTCTGCCAAATCGGTTTGAAAGGCTGCTTTTGGAAAGCAGCCCACAAACCAACCACGGTCTCCCGTGTGTTCAATTCTAGTTATTTTCACTCTTTCTTATCACCAAAAAGTTGTAAAAGACTGAGGAAAATGTTGATGAAATCAAGATACAGTGTCAATGCACCTATTACTTCTACATTTTTCTCATCGCCATACATTATCATTTCACGGATTTTTTGGGTATCGTAGGCTGTAAGTCCGGTAAAAATCATAATTGCCAAAGCACTTATTACCATTTGACCAACACTACTACCAACAAAAATATTGATAATGCTAGCAATTATAATAGCAATTAGACCAACGAACAAGAATTTACCAAGAGAATCTAGAGATTTTTTGGTAAAATATCCATAAAAAGTCATTACGCCAAAAAGAACGCCTGCACCCATAAACGCCGTTACAATACTGCCCATTTTGTAAATTGCAAATATCGTAGCAAAACTCAGCCCCATTAAGGCTGCAAAGCCTAGCAAGCAAACTTGTGCGACTTCTTTTGGCATTCCCTTGCTAAGAAAATAGCTAAAAGCAAAAATAGCAACAAGTGGAGCAAAAATAACAATCCACTTAGTTACACCTGTAAAGAAAAATTGTAAAACTTCGGGTGTAGTTCCAATCAAATATGCTACTAACATACTTACAACAACAGCCAAAGTCATGTGTTTATAGACACCTGCCATGGCCGTGTTAATTTCGCTTGCTGATTTATAAGCAATCTGTGAACCAAAGGCATCTACTGCATACATATATTATTCTCCTTTTGAATTTTCAAGTTTTTTCTGTAGCCAATTTAATAGAAAACCGTAGGCCGGTAAAATTACTAACAGGCTAACGATAATCTTGCTAATACTGTTATTGGTGGCTACAACATGCCAATTAGCAGCCATAAACTCATTTGCACCTTTATAGAACGCTGTGAAAAAGAAAACGTAGGTATCAATAAATGTGCTGGCAATTGCACTCAATGTAGGTGCTATCCACCATGTTGTGTATTTCTCACGAAAATATTGAAATACATAAACATCAAGCAGATTACTGACAAAGTATGCAACACCAGATCCTAATCCAATTCTAAAAGCAACCGAATCAGGAGCACCACCTAATTTTACAACAATAATACTAACCACTATAGCCGGAATGAACGCCATTCCAACAACCGCTCGACCTGTTTCTTTTCCTAGTAGTCTTACTGTAAGATCAGTTAAAACAACTACTAACGGAAATGTAAATGCCGCAGCAGCAAGCGGATGTCCAAAAACATCAATTTTAAACTGCACAATGTAATTACTGATAGCAATAATTACAATATGTGCTAGCATCAATCTAAGTGCTAGGATTTTGTCCACGCCATTTAAGAGATTTGGAAACATAATTAATTCCTATTTAAGTAAGGGTTTAAATCTGGAGGTGTCCAACCTTCTGGTTTTAGAACCTTGCCATCTTCTCTCTTATTTACTTTGCCTGTGCTAGGATCTATTTTAGCTAGGTTAGTTCGCATAACTTCATTCCATGCACCTTCAGCATCTGCACCCATAGAGTGAATCGCTCCAATTGTTACAACAAGAATGTCAATAAGAGCATCTAGTTGTTCAACATTATCGTTGGCCTTTACCGCATCTTGAAATTCCCAAAACTCTTCGACAATAAGTTTTTGATACATATTGTATTGGCTAAAATTGTGAGATCCTACAGTTTGATCGCAGGCCTTCATAAAAGTTTCTTGATCACGAAATGGATTAGTCATTAGTCCCTCAACTTCAAATTCTTTTCACTATAAACGTGAAGAACACCACGATCGTCTTCTACAACTAAACGGATAGCTCCGCTGAGTTTTGTAAAAACTGCAACGACAATACCGTCAAAGGTATAATCACCGCCTACTTTACTTACTAAGTCGCCTACTTTAAATTGTGCTGTCATTTTGGTTTACCCCATTTTAAATAATATTCTGATAATTTTTTTGATTCTATTTCACATTGAATAGCGCATTTATAGCCATATGTATCAAAGTCTGGAAATATAGAAAATTTATGTTCTTTTCCATATTTCATTATAAATTTACCTGCTTCAGTTTGCTGCCAATCATATATAGGCTGAGCAGCATAAATTTCAGGATCTTCAACATCTCCCATATTAAATTTATGGACAGTAACTTTGTGCCATTCTTTTACGACCAATTGACCTTCCTCGAAGGTTTCGGCCCATCTTATCTGGCCCATTTTAGATTAAAAAGAGTGACAAATTTTTCTGCATCTTTATGTGATCTAAAATACCATTGATCCCAAGACATTCGTCTAACATGTTTCCATGTAGCTAATTGTTTTTCTATCCAATCGATATAGTCATCAAACAAAAATGATTGATTTGTAACGTCAAATGTTTCTATTCCGTCATCCCAATACTCAGTAACCTGTAGCATAGTTGACTTTTCTAGCCTAGTTAAATCGCATCGAACTTTTGGGCCTTCATCCATTGCTGCTTTTATACTATCGTATTGGGGTTCAAGGGTTTGTAAAACATGTAACCATGCATCATTCACTGTTTCTTTTTCCTATTATTGTGGTATCTACGTTTTGGCTTGACACCCTGTTTGTAAATTAAAGGTTGGTGTTCAGAAACAGATTTTGATTTTTCAATTGCTGCTAGAATTTCTTGTTCACTTGGCTCATAATCAGTTTCTCCGTCATCAAAATACATACCTAATTTAGATAAAAACTTTCTATCTTGAATAGGGTAATTAGTCGCATTTCTAACACCGCCTACTGGACCGTGTCTGTCTTGGCTAATTGTTTCCCAAGTTCTAACTTCTAGTAAAGGTTCGATGCTGCTAGGTATTTCGATAACATAGTATTGACGTTCTGGATCATAGTTTTCAAAATCCAAATTAAAGATCTTGATTACACGCCCTGGAACAAGCGGATTAGCATTACCCGTATCAATGCCAGCAATCCATACAGTATCGTTGATACTGTATTCTTTCTTAGTATTCATGATTGCGTGACACTAATACCAAGTTTGGCTTTAGCTTCTAACAGTTCTTTTATGAATTTGATAGCTTTTCTGTCAGTATCATAAACATATTCTCTGTCATCATCTTCTTCAGATCGTAGGGTAACGATAACACCATTCATTACCTTACGAATTTCGATTGATTCATACATTATATCACCTTTTATTTAGGCACGCTCAAGTTATAGTTAAAATGGAAAATACCAATGTGCGCTACTTCTCTACTCAATTCTTGATCGCACCAAACCTCAAATCCTGCCTTCTTTACTTGATTACAAAAGAAGATGTCCTCACCAATTTCCAAATTTAATTCCGGAATGTATTCCTGTAGATAGTGAGGTTGAGGAGTGCGATCATATACATGACGTCTAACCATTACGAGTCCGTGTGGTAGAACATCGATATGTTCCATTGGCGGGCTTTGATCTGTAGTTTGGAATTCTGTAAAGTTGCCAGCAGCACCCTTCATACCTGTAAAACTGGGATTAGGGAATCTGCGACGTCTATAATTGCAACCAACAATATCAACATTACGTTGAAGCAGTCTAATGGGAGCATCAATTGGGAATTTCATATCAGAATCTACCCACCAGATGTAATCAAAGTCGGACTTCATAAAAATGTCAACTAGGTTACGTCTAGCAATAGTAATTACTGAACCAATATTAAATGCACAATTGATTCTAATCCCATTTGCGACCATATTTGCTGCGGCCATTGCCAAATGTTGTGCAAACTCTGCATTAACCATTTCCATTGCTGGAACGGCAATCATAACACTAGGCGGCCTACCATTAATCAAAGGAATGCCGTTTTGCCCAACTGGTAACGCAGCGGACCTAGCGGGCTGATTAGCAGTAGGAAACGTGCTTAGACGTGTTTGACTAGCACCTGTAGGAATATTCAATTTAGGCTGACTGCCAGGAGGTGCAAATTGAGCGGCAGCAGGTTTTGCTGTAGGAATATTAAGTTTTCCTTTTTTCATTTTTTTCCTTTTTATTTTTTGTGACATGAATTAACAATGTTCATGAATTCTAATCTTACTGAGGGATCAGTTTTAAATACTCCCCCTAGTTTACTAGTTGTTGTAGAACTCCCTACGTCTTCAACACCTCGACTTTTGACACAGTAATGTTGGGCATCAATAACTACCGCAATGTTTTCTGTATCTAGAATAAATTCTAGTGCATGAAAAATCTGCTCAGTGAGACGTTCTTGAATCTGAGGACGTTTGCTAAAGTATTCTACAATTCTATTGATCTTGCTTAGACCTAAAACCTTTTTATTAGGAATATACGCAACTGTAGCCAGTCCATCAATAACAACAAAATGATGTTCACAGTTTGATTGAACATTAATATTGCGTTCAACAACCATTTCATCATATTTCATTTTGTTGTCAACTGTGGTGCATTTAGGAAATGCTTCGTAATCAAGACCCCAAAAGATCTCATTTACATACATTTTTGCCACACGTTTAGGTGTTTCTGCTAGGCTGTCATCTGACAGATCAAGACCCATTGCTGTCATAATTTGCTCAAAGAGTTTTTCGATAACATCTATCTTACTCTTACGATCTAAAATGTAGGAGTCTTTTACAGGAGTTTCTACACCACACTTTACCAAATGCTCATGAACTTTTAGTCCAAGATCTGGATCTGTTTTTGTTTTATTATAACTCATATTTTTGTTTCCTTCCTTACACGGTATTTTAAAGTTGTCACCGTTGTGTGACGAAAATATTTATTAGCCCCTCAACCTCAGTAGAATATTTTTATTCATAGCTGAATTGAGTATATTCATTTCAATTTGAAACTTTTCTGCTGTCTTTACTATAGCAGATACATCTTTAGGAAAGCAAGCCCCGCCAAAGCCAAAATGTCCATCTGGACCAGGAACCTGATCATGACTGGTTCCAATTCTAGTCTTATCAAGCCTGATCAATGATTGAAGTTTTTTCCAATCTAGGCCTAATTGTTGTGACAGATCATACATTTCATTCATAAAAATAACTTTTGTGGCAAGAAATGAATTAATCATATATTTTGCCAATGAAGCCTCACTAATTGAACAAAACTCAATAGACTCTAGCATTCCTTGGCCTATTTTAATAATTCTAGCGGCTTCATTTTTATATTCTAAAACACTGCCACCTATAATGCAAAATTTTCCATTGCAATAGTCATATGTTGCGTTAGCTGCTGTGAGAAATTCTGGACTATGAACAAGATTAGGAAGTTTTTCCTGTAGACTATTATAGACATCGGGTGGCGCAGTTACTTTGGATATAATTACACCTTGATAATCTTTAAGATTCTCTAGAACAGATTCTAACGGTTCTGTGTTACAAGTTCCGTCATCATTCATGGGGCTAGGAACACAGATAAAAATAGCCTCTGCTGTTTTTATTGTTTCATAATTTCCATTTGAGTTTTTATTTGGATCAGAGTCTAAAAGAATCAAATCACAAATGCCGGTATTTTCGTAGGCAAATTTAATTGCACTGCCTACAAAACCTAATCCAATAATTCCAATTTTTGTCATACTTTTTATTCTTTGGTCAATCCAATAAACAGTTTTTCTCTTTCTGTAACATAGGCTACAGGCTTGATCCAGCCCATATCCATACACTCTGCTATAATCTTAGAATAACTTTTAGGTATGTTTTTGTCAAAATGAATAGCAGCTCGTTGATATACAACGAATTTGTCTACGATTTGAAAGTCAGGATCTGTTGGTTCAATTTTATGAACTTTTTTATCTGCTGAATTAATATAGATTGCCATATTTGAATTATATGGCATTTATTATAAAAGGTCAACTACCAGTTTATCCAATCATTGGTTTTATAAGGTTTCCCTAGTTCAGCTGCTGGTAGATAGTAGACTACTTTTTTCTTTACTTTTCTAATAATTGGATGGTTATGTTGATATTCAAATGCCTTAAGATAAATTCTCCAAGAATTTTTAAAACTGTGATTCTTTAAGGGTTTGTTTAGATATTGAATAACCTTGTTTTTGTTTCCTCTAAATTTGGCCATTAGCTCACAGGCTATATTAAAACTGTAGGCATCAATTTCATCTGAGCATCCTAAGTATGCCTGTTCTTTTCTTATTTCAGTTTTATCTGCTTTACTGTTATAGTCTGGAAGAGGTTTAAATGCTCTGCGTCTATACTGTCTCATATGGATGATTTCGTGTAGTAAAGTATCAGCAACATAATAGGACAATTTTCTCAATGCATGATTTGACATGCTGATTTTATCTTTGGGATTGTTGTAAAAGAATGAGATTTCTATACAACGTTCATTGTCTATATCATGGTAGCTATAGTAGCAGCCACCTACAAACATATGTCCAGTTCCAACCGTAGGATCGTAATTCCTTGTTACTTTAACAGGAGCTAATTTTTTAAGATTATAGGCAAAATAGGAGTGCGCTTTGTCTATAGACAAATCTCTACCTTCGAACATTGGAAAAATACGCATAAAATGCCTTGCGATAGTTTTCCTGTCCAAAGCGGCCCAATTATAGAATGAATGTGTTCCCATTTCACCCTCCAATATATTTATGTAAAATTATACACAAATATAATGGAGAGCACAGTTAATTGGCTAAAACCCTGCTAACTGCTGTTATTACACTAGAAATTCTACCAATGTCGCGTAGTTGCTCTACTGAGTAACCTTCTTGCTTTAACGTTTCGTAATGTGCTTTGACACAAAAATGACACTTTCCGACAATACTAGCAGCTAGGCTATATGCTTCAAATCTAGCCTTAGTTGTCCCGCCGTGCGTAGCAATTGCGTTCATGCGTAATTGTGCCGGCAAGCCTTGTAGTTTTTCGTCACTTGCCATTTCTACATAAGGATACCAAGTATTATTCATAGCCATTAGGCTTGCGGCAGTTAAAGCAGCATCTGCTTCTTTACGATCTGTGACTTGACTGTGAACCCACGTCCAGAATTTTGAGTTACCTGTAGCAAAAGCCGCGGCTACTGCTACGGCTTCTGCTTCTTCCACAGGTAGACTACTACGCTTGATTACAGAGTCTAAATTGAGACGAGTGTCCTTAGCGTAGTCCGGAATGGTATCTTTAAGACTGTCTACCCATTGTGTCATTACAGTGTCTCTCCACCTACGGCACGATTACAGGCGCAAAGTTCACCAGTTTGTAAAGCGTCTAGAATACGCAGAGTTTCTTCTGGTGAGCGGCCAACGTTTAAGTTGTTGACTGTAACATGTTGAATTTCGTTGTTAGGATCAACAATAAATGTAGCACGAAGAGCTGCACCAGCTGGTGCATAGAATACACCTAACTGCTCAATCAAACTGAGTTCACCACGCTGGGTGTCAGCGAATTGAATATGCTTGATCTTTGATAGATCTTCGTGAGCACGTTGCCATGCTAGCTTACAGAATTCGTTGTCTGTGCTACCGGTTAGTAGAACTGCGTCACGATCAGCAAAGTCTTGGAACAACTTGTCATAGGCTACAATCTCTGTGGGACATACAAATGTAAAATCCTTTGGGTAGTAGACAATGACTTTCCATTTTCCTTCAAAGGATTTTTCTGTGATATCAAAAAATTTATCACTGCCTGGGTTAACACCGGTTACTGCAAATGCTTCTAACTTATCACCAACTGTTTTCATTAAACTCTCCTTTTTCTGTGTGTTTGAAAACTTGTAGAACGTTTGTCCTATACAATATTATATAGCAAATCTTTCCTATAAATCAAGAGGTTTTTATAGGTATTTTTTATGGTATTTTTTAATGACGATTATTAATAAAATTAATTATAGAGGTCGCCGTTGCGACTGTAATACTTTTTATCAGGATCAAACCGAGCAAAGTTTTCATAGCTAGGCTCGCCAGGTAATACACGTTTGCCTACAAACCATTCACCGATATGATTAATTAATTTACGACCGTGAAAGTTTTTTGCATTAGCAGATGTTTTGCCAAAGTGATCGTATAAAATTTTTCCAATCATCCCTTCGTTAAGATTAAAATCGATCCAGTTCCTATAAGGAATTCTTGTTACCCACGAGGGATAAAGAGTAGCCATTGGACTAAAAATTAAACTATGTTTTTTATATCTAAAATTTTTATAAATGATATCATCTGGTTCGGCCTTGGGATCAGTTTCTTGGAAATACCAAGCATTGCGAGCCAATTGCACCTGACTAATTTCAGGTTCTTTTTCTAATAGCTCTATAAGGTCTGTTATAAGAATAGGTTCTAGGATTTCTACATCATCTTCCTGATGAAAAATAAAATCGTAATCTCTGTCCTTTACTAGGTCCCAGAATTCTGTCCATGTGGCGCTTAATCCTAAATTTTCTTTATGTAGAATTATTTCATTAAAGCCAAATAATTTAACTAAACCTTCTATAAGATTATCGTTTCTAGTTTTAGGATAATCGTCTATAAAAATTTTATGCACTTCACAGCCATAAAAATTTAAATTTTTCTGGGCACGTAGAGTTGGTATAAGATATTCTAACCTATTTGTAGAAAATACTACCTGACAGATCTTATAGGTCATTAGCAGAATCTTTCCGTATTGAAGAAGAAAGTTTGAAACAATCTTCCAGTTTGTAGACTATCTCCAAAATAATCTAAACTAGCATGAAAAAGATCGCCTCTATATAAAATCAAACGATTATATTTGTTTCCTACTCTATCAAACTCTTCCCATTTTGTGTAATCATACCCTTCGTAGTCGTTGTTAGTTCTATGCATTTCCCCTGTTCTTTTGTGCCTATAAAATGCAGTTCCTCCTGTGTAAGGAGCATCAGGAGTCAGATAACATACACCAGCCCACATATTATAATGATCTGCATGAATCCAGGTTCTATCATTAGCAGTGGCTATTTGGAATGCACCGGTATATCCGCTAGATTCAAACCAATCTGTTACGTTTCCAGCAGGCCGCATCCAATAACCAATAGCTTGCTTAACATCATCTGGTAGATATGGTTTTGTTCTTAGTCCAGGATAATTTCCTTTAACAGCAAATTCTTGGTCTAAGGCAAAACGTCTAACACTGTCCGGGTCAGTATAAAAATCGTCAATGATCATTAACTTTAGGTTCATACTAGTATCTCAAGAATCTACCATCTGTTGCTACCCATCCATAGACTGTCCAAGGCATATGCGTAATGTTTTCTTCATATTGTCTTGTGAAAAAGAATAAAAGTGTTTCCACGTCGTAGCCCATACCTTGTGGGTGACTGCAAAATTCAATAATCACTTTGCTAATATCTAAAAACCTGTCAGTATAATCTTTATGCCAAGCATATAGAATTGTGCAATATTGATATAGTAGATTATTACCTTGTATATGTCTTCGGTCGACTATGTTGTAACCCCAATTATCATTCCAAGGAAACCCTATTGGTTCTTTAAAATAAAATCCAGATCTTACATCAGTGTTAAAAAAATCTAGATCAAAACTTCCATCTACAAAATATCTACCAGTTGCCTTGAACAAAATATCAAATTGATCTAATTCTTGTCTAAAAGCAGTAATAAATGTATAGAGTAAAAGTTGTTCGCAATAACTTTTATTTGGATGAGTGATAACTGTTTTAAATATTTCTGGAAATTTTTCTTTGACACTGATGTAGCGTAGATTTTTTTGATATGAAAAATTGGCGGCATAGATCAAATAGTTTTCACTAGCATCTACTAAAAAGATTGTAGTATCCTGATCTGACGCTATATCGAAATTAGCAACAGTCATTACCGTTTGTCTAAAACGTTCTTCTGGTGTAAAGTATGTTCTTGTTTTACTATAGGTAAGAGGATGATCATTACTTAATTCAATTGCACTAGTAATAATAATGGCTTTTTTCATGATCTATAAAAATTATTAGCTAATATTTTTTTAAAATACATATCAAACTTATCATGAACTACGGTTTCTGAAAAGTTGTTCATGGCAAAGTTATAACAGTCATTTGGTTTAATTTTATCGATGTGATGCAGAGCGTAGACAAATTCTCTAAACTCCCTACATCTAAACCCAGTTTGTCCTTGTAGAACAGTATCTGTGAATCCACCCCAATCGGAGGTAATAGCCGGGGTGCCGCTAAAATAACCTTCTACTACCATGTTACCAAAAGGTTCTACATAATAAGTAGGGCCAATTATAGCTTTGGCCTTGCTCATTAATCTTCTACGTTGTTCTGCATCTGCTACCCCAACATAGCTTACATGAGAAGGTAGAGTTCTATATCCTAATTCTTCTAAAGATCCTGGTCCTGCAACTATTAATTTATCTCCTGAACATTCTGTAGCCTGTATGGCAATATGAAGACCTTTATTTTCAATCACTCGTCCAAATATTAAAACATAGTCGTCTTTGTGTTCTTCAAATGTAAATTCTTCTGGAGAAAATGCATTTGGAATCACGGTGTCAAACCAACTAGGCGTCATAAGCATATCTCTTGCACCGTAGAACATATGCATTTGTGCGTATGATGTAAAAACTCTATAAGGTGCAAATATAGCTTTAGGATCATATCCGATACTTGGTTCAACAATGTGCAGGTCTTTATTTAGATTGGCTGCTTCTCTATTTTCCCAACCATGAAAACACATTATCATATCTCCGGGCTGTTTGCTAGAAGCAATTGCCTTCCCAGCAGCAATATTATAATCTGCAATGTTTTTAAATGTATCAGAGCTAATGTCATCTAGGCAGTTTACCAATTCACAGGGAACATCGCTGCCCTTAGCAGCATATACAAGGCAGCGATAACCCCTTTGTTGCATGTTTAAGGCAAATTTTACCACTGCAACACTAAAGGGATCTGTTCTGTCTGAAAGATGAATCGGTTTGTTTGGATTACAAAGAATGTGCAAGGAGGTCATCCTAGGCGGCTCTCCACTCAACACGACCCCATTGATCTACTTTGGCAATACTACCTAATCTTTGAATTTCTACAAAAGTCCTAGTTTCTAAAATAACCTTACCTTCTCGTTTGACAATTTCATCAATTTTTGAAGTTGCAGTTTGTGTCATAGGTTCAAATTTTTTATACTTTTTTTCCGGCATCGTAGTTCTCCTGAATTTCAAACAGGGCATTCATTACTGCGTTAACGTGTTTTGGATTTTCCTTATTCTTATTGGCAATTTTTCTGGCTAGTGCAGATCCGTAAACTACTAGATCAAATCTATTACCGCCTACATTTTTCACAATCTTATCCATATCTAATTGTTCAGTTCTGCTTATGTTCATGTTGGTTTCCTTTTAAGTATTTAAGGTATTATAGCATCATATAATTTAATTCTTATATCACAATGAAAAAAATAGGCCCCTTGAGGGCCTATTTAACAGGATGGTTGAAACTAGAATTTTTATTTTCTGCTTGCCTTTTCCCTTGTATATTAGTTCAGTTTCACAAGCCTATCGTAGTCCGTCTACGAGCGATCCTAGTATCTTGACTAGGCACAAAGCTGTTTAAGTTCAGTCGCACCGTCCAGGTTTCCCTAAACCTTCAGTATATTTTAATTGCTGTATCCATCCTAACCAAACTTTTTTATCAATTTAATGCGTGTAAAATACAGGTTGGCTTCCTACTTTCTTTTTTCAGTGGTAAACTCGAAAACCCACCTTGTTGACGCGGCTCAGCATTACCTTCACCGGGTTACCCCTCTAGCATATACCTGCCGAATAAGCCAACGTTCGTCATTTATATTTTTTGCTGTATCCAACCTATGTAAAATTATAAGATAATTATTTATGGTTGTCAAGAACTTATTTCTTCAAATAAGCTGTTTTTCTTTTCTTCTGAGATTCTATCTTCAGCAAAATCGATATAATTTTGATCAATATCAAATCCAATATAATCTAGACCTTGCCGTATAGCTGCTATGGCACTGGTTCCTGACCCCATAAAAGGATCTAGTAATAGTCCTTTAGACAACCTACTAATTTTAATACATTCTTCTACTAAGGAAACAGGATAGGTAGCAGGATGATTTCCTCTGTGTTTAGCTTTGTTACTAATTGTGTCATATGGTATGAACCAAGTATTGCCTTTACATCTAATATTAGGTTTGGTTTGTTTAGTTTTAGGGTTACGCAAATTTGCTTCATACCACTCATATGGCACACCTACAGCTAATCTATCTAATTCAACTGTGCCATTTTTTGTAAAATGAAATAAGTGCTCCCATGTTGGGCTGACATATCGTTTGCTGTTTATTGGTTTAAAGTGTCCAGATGTCTTACCATTCACATAGATGCTCTTTACCCACATGATATTATTTTGTAGAATAAAGCAATCTCTGGCTACCTGAGCTACATCCATTGCTACCCAAGGATCTGCATTACTATAACCTACATTAAGCCAAAAATGTCCGTTGTCTTTAAGACAATGTTTGACTGCTTGAAATACATCTTTCAACCATTTAAGGTATTCTTGTCTAGGCTTATCATCCTTATAAGTTCCATATTCAATTCCTAGATTGTATGGTGGCGATGTCACAACGATATCTATAGATTGAGCAGGTAAGGAGTTCATACCCTGGATGCAATCTTTTAGATGAATAATATTTTTTTGCGTCATATTATACCATAATAGGACGAATGTAGGTTCCCGGTCTTCCAGTCCTAGTTAACGTGTCTACTGAACCAACAATTGGAATTAGATGTTGATTATCTTCTGTCAAAAAACGTAACGTGCTGAAATTACTGTTGGTGCCGGGCGCAGTCCATTTACTCTTACATTTATCCATATCTACAATCATAACAAATTTTCTAGTAATAATACCGTTACTTTGAACTTCAAACCTCATAAGCAGATGCCATGGAGTTTTCTTGTAGCCATTTCCTGTCCAACTGTCACCCTCACCAAAAGTTATCTTTGATTCAAATGGAGTTTGACAATATTTGTAGTCCTGACTTTTACCTTCTGCAACTACAAATTCTGGCAGAAGATTTTTGATTTGCCTGGCAAAAATACTATCCAAAATGGGGGCTACCATTTTGGTCTTTTCTTGTGTCTGCCTACCTTCAAAGAAGGTCTCAAATGTCTGTTCAACTAGTGATTCAAACAACGGCAATTTAACAGTATTCCATTCTTCTACTACTGTTGGCATTATTGCTGTAATACCAGATTTAAGATTATCGATATTCATGATGGCCTAAAAAATCAGTTAATTTAAGTAATTATACAGGATCGTGATCATTCAGTCAAAAAAAAACGGGCTCAAATTGAGCCCGTTGTAAAGATACTACGGTTCAAAGAACCTGGTATCTAGGAACATCTACAGTAGCTAACATAATAGCCTCAGGAGTCATGGTGGCGCCACTTAGGACACCTTTCATGACACTGGGACTAAATCCGCTAACCAATGCTGTTCCGTTTTTGTCAAACTTTACCGGAACATTGTCTGTGGATCTAAGGTTCCAAAAAACAATGTTAGGCACAGTGTAACCAGCAGCCTCATACTTACGCTTCATCATTTCATGTGCCGAATCATCAAACTTAGCACATTGATCAAATTGCATGTCACTTAGAATTAACAGGGTCTTTGGCATGTCTGCCTCCGCTACTGATCCTTCCTTGGCAATACGCAGGATCTCATCAAATGCCTTGTGTAGATTGGTATTCATTCCCCAATCGCTACGACACATCTGAGTAAGTTTTTGACTCAACGAACCTTTTAAAACTTCCGCCTTGGTATTAGCACTGAAGGTCAAGAACACATCCTTGAAGGCACTGCGATTCTTATCCGCACAATACAATCCCAAACTTACGGAAATATCCAAACAGGTTAGGTTTTTGTTACGACCTGCTGGAGTTTCCATACTTCCACTTACATCGACTAAAGGTATTACACTATGATCACCGATGTAGTTGGG
>Ga0129333_10002970_pt1 | contig 15882 bp, 7 predicted proteins | sample CPB6_08_DNA_FD_94474 | JGI IMG/M metagenome (GOLD analysis project Ga0129333, IMG submission 94474) | Freshwater to marine salinity gradient microbial communities from Chesapeake Bay, USA - CPBay_Sum_0.6_0.8_DNA | ecosystem: Environmental > Aquatic > Marine > Coastal | place: USA: Chesapeake Bay...
AACCATTCATCTACTAAAGGCCTTTGCAAACAATCCATCTTAAACAGTATGCTCTCGCTCGGCAAATACCTTTCGTGTGCATCTTGTTCTTTAGAATAATATTCTTCGTAGCGGGTAATTAAAAAAAACACTGCGCTAAAAAGATCAAAAGGGATATCGCCTTCGGCGGCATATAAGACGGGTACATTTTCCCAAATACCTTCTCGAAGAGCGTGTTGATAAATGCCAGTACTTTGCAATAAACCTACAGAAGGAATAAACAGGGTGTTTTCAACAGGGGTACCATAACTAATTACTATGTCAAACCCGGTTCTAGCATCATTGGGATGAAGGAGCTCATAACTAGATTGCAAACGCTCTTTAAAAATCCAATCTAATACATAGGTAATGCGAGGACCGGCTGGAGCAATAATGGCAAAATGAGGCATTGGTTAAGCTTCGTTTTTGTATGCTTTCCAAAGTTGAGAAAAATTCTCTTTAGCAAATACGATTTCTGTTCTTCTTTTACTCCAAGATTTAGAAAACACCTTAGAGAAAACAACATTTTTTATACTTGAAGGAGCTAAATTTATTAAAGCTCTGTTTTTCATGCCATTCATCCACAATTTCCAAGCCATATTTTCACCAAAACCATTCATTCCCTCTTTAGCTGAAAAGTGCCTGTTTTCTAAAAGCATTTCGTGGATATTAATTTTTACCGGACAAGCTTGGGTGCAGGCACCACACAAGCTAGACGCATAACTCATGTGTTTATAATCATCAAAGGAATCTTTCATGTTGGGGGTAATAACCGAACCAATGGGTCCGCTATAGGTAGCACCATAAGCATGGCCACCAATATTTTTATAAACGGGGCAAGCGTTTAGGCAAGATCCACATCGAATACAATACATGCCTTCGCGCACTTCTTTTCGCTGTAGCATATTAGTTCTTCCATTGTCTAGAAGAATAACATACATCTCTTCTGGCCCATCGGTTTCCCCTTTCTTTTTTGGACCTGTGAATATAGAATTATAAACTGTTACTTTTTGACCAGTGCCATAGGTAGCTAGAAGGGGCCAAAATAAAGGCAGGTCATTAATACTTGGCAACATTTTTTCGATACCCACAATAGCGATGTGTATTTTGGGTAAGGTGGTGGTAAGGCGGGCATTACCCTCATTTTCGGTAACGCATACCCCACCAATATCGGCTAGTAAAAAATTACCACCCGTTATGCCAATTGGGGACGAAATATATTTTTCTCTTAAATTTTGTCGGGCTATTTGTGTGATTTCAGCAGGGCTTAAATTAGGTTCGGTGCCCAATTTTTCATGAAACACCCGCGCTACATCTTCTTTGCTTTTATGCATGGCCGGCGTAACGATATGATAAGGTGCTTCTCCATCTAGTTGTTGGATATATTCCCCCAAGTCTGTTTCTACACTTTCAATACCATGTTGTGCTAAAAAGTCATTTAGGTGTAACTCTTCCGTAACCATGGATTTAGATTTTACAACCTGTTGGCTATTAGTGTCTTTACATATTTTAAGTACTGCATCTAAAGCATCTTGTGCTGTTTCTGCCCAGATTACTTTACCCCCATTTTTAATAAAATTCTTTTCAAAGGTTTCTAAATGCTGATCTAGGTTTTCAATGGCACGCCATTTGGTATTTTTTGCTTTTTCTCTAACTACATCTAGGTGGGTAAACTGCTGCTTACCCTTTACAACGGTTTCGGCATATTTATCAATATTAAAAGCCAATTTACGCTTGTGTTCCAAGTCTTGTGCTTTTATATCACTTTTCGATAAAAAGGTAGCTTTAAGGTTACTCATTGCTGTAAAAATACTAATAAATAATAAAATACTAAGAACTTAATATATTAAATAAAATAAAATTTAAATGGTTTACGGTCGGCTTTAGAAATTAAAAATTTAATAAAGTGTTATTAAATTCAAAAAAATTTATATAATTTCGTATCGACCAATAAACAAATCTTTTAAACATGAGAAATCTTTTGTTAAAATTTAGCATACTTTTTGTTATGCTTTTCTCAATCCAAAACAACGCAAATGCTCACACTATTGAGTTAAGAGCTATATTAAATTCTGATGGAAGCGCCACCTTTTATGCGCGCTCTTACCATACATTAACCTCTGTTAGTGGGGGTTTTATAGTAGACGGGGTAACCTATCCATTTCAGGGGGTATTTAACCAAGCAAGTTTGCCGGCAAATACTTCTTTGATTTCGGTTTGTAATTATGCTTTTGCATCTTCAGATGTCTATCAATATGTAACGGTACCCAATTTCAACTCTTGTATAACGCACACTTTTGACTGTACAACCAATGCTCCGGAGGCACCAAATTGTCCTTTGTCAGCATCAGTAAATTTATCTGCACCGGCGGTAACTATCCAGCCCGTTTTTGTGAATAATGGATATGCTTGTTTAAACTCTACAGAAACGTTATCTGTTACAGCAACCAACGGTCAAACTTATCAATGGCAAATTAATACCGGTTCTGGATTTGTGAATGTAGTAGATAACTCTACCTATATGGGAGCTACTACAACTAGTTTGATGATCATGGGTGTCTCTGCTTCTATGGCAGGATATCAATACAGATGTACTGCATCAAAAACCGATAATTGTGGAAATACTTCTACAGTTACTTCTAATGCTGCTACACTTACAATAGGCTACGCACCAAGCATTACCTCACAGCCAGTAGCAAACTTGAATATCCCACCTTCTGGTGCGGGTAGTGTTTCGGTTACTGTTACCGGTACGCTTCCTACTTATCAATGGATGAGGAGCACAGATGGCGGAACCACATACAACCCCATTCCCGGTGCAACCGCTAACTCTTATTTAATTAGTGGCGCAAGTGTGGGTATGAATGGTTATAAATATAAATGTTCTATTACGGGTTCTTGCGGTAGTGTGATGAGCACAGTTAGTACTTTAGCTGTTGATCAACCACCAACAATTACAACGGTAGCTAATATTACACAATGTGCGGGCATTCCCAAAACGGTAACCGCAACTATAGCTGATGATATAACAGCAATTGGAAGCTTAGTGTTCACAGCTACATCTAGCAATACGGCATTAATACCAAATGCTGGTATTACTATTACTGGTGCTGCTATAAAAACTATTTCATTTACACCAATTTTAACGCAGTCTGGTACTGCAACGATCACTTTAAGCTGTACAGATGGTAACGCAGCAACTACAACAACATCATTTGTGGTTACAGTAAATGCTACGCCATTATTAACTTCAACTCAAAGCCCTTCAGCTACATGTAATGGCGGTATTTTTTCTTATACACCTACATCTACATTGGTTGGCGCTTCAATTTCTTGGATCAGACCTACAATTAGCGGTCTTACACAAGCAAGCGCATCTGGAACCGGTGCTATAAACGAAACATTAAATAATTCTACAAATACAGCATTGTCTGTACCATATACAATTGCAATGAGCTTCAACGGTTGCTCATATACACAAATAGTTACAGCATCGGTTAATCCATTGCCTGTGCTATCAAGTTCATTATCACCAGCATCTATTTGTAATAACGCAACCTTTAACTATACGCCAAGCAGCGCAACAGCTGGAACAACCTTTTCTTGGAGTAGAGCAACAACTTCTGGCATTAGTAATGCCGCTGCAACGGGTACCGGTGCAATAAGCGAAACACTAACAAATAATACTTCCAACGCAATAAATGTTGTTTATGCTGTTACTACATCTTTAAGTGGATGTACTAGTAATACACAAAACGTAACGGTTTCGGTACAACCTTCGCCAACCTTATCTACATCATTAAATGCAACTGCAGGATCAGGAAACGTATTTAATTATGTGCCTAACTCTGCAACTACTAATATTACTGCAGCAGGATGGTCGCGTGCGGTAGTTGCGGGCATTAGCAATGCAGCAGCAAGCAGTGCATCGGGTATTATTAATGAAACGCTAATTAACACCACAGCAGCACCAGTAGTGGTAAGCTATGTGTATACCTTAGCGATAGGTGCTTGTTCTAACGCACAAACCTTAAATGTTACGGTTAATCCAAGACCAATATTAACAAGTTCTTTAACGGCAACTTCTGGCTCAAACAGTGTATTTGCTTATACCCCAACGAGTGCAACAACAGGAACAGCTTTTTCTTGGAGCAGAGCAACTGTAGTTGGCATTAGTAATGCAGCTGCAACAGGAACCGGTGCTATAAATGAAACATTAATTAATACCACAGCTAATCCTATAAATGTTACTTATGTGATTACACTTACTGCAAATGGCGTGGTTAACTCACAAAATTTGGTTGTTACGGTTTATCCAATACCATCACTTTCTTCATCACTTACTCCAAATGCGGTTTGTAGTAATGCACCATTTAGCTATACTCCTACAAGTGCAACTGCTGGAACTACCTATTCTTGGTCTCGTGCAGCTGTAGCTGGTATCAGCAATACCGCAGCAACAGGTACTGGAAATATCACAGAGTCTTTAATGAACACCACCCTAACACCGGTATCGGTTAATTACGATATCACCTTAACCGCTAATGGAGTAAATAATACACAATCCATTACTGTAGTAATTAATCCGATGCCAACCTTAACTTCTGGTTTAACAGTGAATGCATTATGTAATGTATCACCTTTGTTCTATATCGCTTCTAGCGGCACTCCTAGTACTACTTTTGCGTGGTCTCGTGCAAGTATAACTGGAATTGCAAATGCGGCAGCAACAGGCACTGGAAATATTATTGAAACACTTAACAATACTTCTGCAGATCCAATTACTGTAAATTATGTGTATACTTCAACAGCTAATGGCTGTTCAAATCCACAAACTGTTTCTGTAGTTATAAATCCAACACCAACTTTATCTTCAACACAAACAGCCGCTCCGGTATGTAACAATACCTTATTTAACTACACAGCTACTAGCGCAACAGCAGGCACTACATTTACCTGGTCACGCGCAGCCGTTACGGGTATTAGCAATGCCGCTACAACAGGAACAGGGGCTAGTATTTCTGAAACTTTAGTAAACACATCTTCTAGTCCAAGAACAGTTACTTATGTTTATACGTTAACTGCAAATAATTGTACCAACACACAAAATGTAACGGTGGTGGTTAATCCTACCGCTTTGATATCTAGCAGTTTAACACCATCAAGTATCTGTACAAATACCAACTTTGCTTATACACCAACAAGCGCTACAGTAGGTACAACATTTGATTGGAGTAGAGCGGCAATTGCCGGTATCAGCAATTCAGCAGCTACTGGTTCAGGAGCTATTAGTGAAACGTTAATTAATACAACTGCAAATCCAATTACAGTAAACTACGTATTTACATTAACTTCAAACGCTTGCACAAATACTTCTTCACAGACGGTAGCGGTGATTGTTAAACCAACACCAGAATTATCAAGCACTTTAACTCCAGCGGCTCAATGCAATGGGCAGTCGTTTAATTATACGGCTACAAGTGCAACGCTGGGTACCACTTATACGTGGTCTCGTGCAGCAGTAGCCGGTATTACACCATCAACCGGTTCTGGTAATTCTAGTTTTATTTTAGAAAATCTAGTCAATAATACTGCAAATCCATTGACGGTTAACTATGTAGTTAATTTAAATGCAAATGGATGTACTAATACTCAGAACTTCTCCTTAACAATTAATAGTACACCTGTTTTGAGCTCTACGCTTAACGCTGCGCCTATTTGTAATGCTACTACATTTGCATATTCGCCTTCATCTAATACAACGGGCACTACTTATACGTGGTCTCGTGCAGCAGTAGCAGGTATTAGTAATGCAGCAACAACAGGAATAGGAGACATTAATGAAACATTAAATAATACTACGCAAACGCCACTTATTGTATCTTATGTTTATACATTAACGGCTAATGGTTGTACTAACACCCAAATAGTAAAAGTGACGGTGACCCCTACGCCTGTATTAACATCTTCATTAACAAGATCTACATGCGATAATACCGTATTTAATTATACGCCTACTAGTGCAACAGCGGGTACTACCTATACTTGGTCTCGTGCAGCGGTTGCGGGCATAAGCAATGCTTCAGCTTCAGGTACAGGTGTTATTAGTGAAACATTATTAAATACTACGAATACGGCTGTAACTACAACCTATATTTTAACACTTACAGCAAATGGATGTTCTAACACTCAATCTGTAGGTGTTACCGTAAACCCAACTCCACAGATAAGTAGTTCATTGATTACTTCACCTATTTGTAGTAATACTAACTTTACTTATACACCTAGTAGTACTGTAGCCGGAACATCTTATGCGTGGACAAGAGCAACGGTAGCGGGTATTAGTAATGCTGCAGGCACAGGCTTTGGAAATATTAATGAAGCTTTAGTGAATACAACCGCAAATCCTGTAACCGTAAACTATGTTTATGTGCTTACGGCAAATAATTGTACTAATAGTCAAAACATCAATGTAACTGTTAATCCTTCACCAGCATTAACAAGCAGCTTAGCGCCAACAGGTGTTTGTAGCAATACCCCTTTTGCTTATACCCCTACAAGTGCAACTGCTGGAACTATCTATTCTTGGTCTCGCGCTGCAGTAGCTGGTATTAGCAATGCGTCGGCAAATGGAACCGGTACAATTAATGAAACCTTAGTAAATACTACTAGTGCTATTGCTGCACCTAAGTATTTAATAACCCTAACTGCAAATGGATGTAGTAATTCACAATTTGTACAAGCAGCTATTTTCCCTACACCAACATTAGGTTCGGGCTTAACAATAGCTCCTGTATGTTCTGGCGTTGAAACAAACTATATTCCTGCAAGTGCAACTTCTGGAACTACTTATTCATGGTCTCGCGCTGCAGTAACAGGTATTAGTAATGCAGCAGCAACAGGTACTGGCAACATCAAAGAAACACTTACAAACACAAGTGCTGCACCGGTAACTGTAAATTATGTATATACTTTAACAGCTAATACGTGTACCAATTCACAATCGGTAGCTACAACCATCAACCCTAAGCCATCAACTCCTGTTATTACCGCTTTAGGACCTACTACTTTCTGTGTTGAAGAAAGTGTAGATCTACAAGTTCCTACTTTAAGTGGAGGTACTTATACCTGGTACTTAAATGGCACTAATTTAGGCGTGAATGCAAACACGGCAACAGTAAATCTAGAAGGTGATTACACGGCTACGGTAACAAACCAATATGGATGTACTTCTGCATTATCATCAGCAATTTCTATAACTACACCTTGCAGCACTGGTATTTCTGGAATGCCAACCGTATTTACACCAAATGGAGATGGCGAAAACGATGAGTTATTTACAGTAATTCCAGGTATTAAAGAGTTGAAAACCTTTAGCATCTACAACAGATGGGGTAATAAAGTATTTGATACGCAAGCGTTGGGTACTGGATGGGATGGTAAATTTAAAGATTTAGAACAACCTGCAGATGTGTATTTCTGGTATATAGAAGGTACAGATTCTAAAGGAAATGTATATAAAAAACAAGGTAAAATTACTTTAGCTCGATAATCAATAACGTAAAAATTAAAGATAAATGAAACACAACATGAAAAAAATATCGTTTTTAATAGCTGCGTTAGTAATGGCTTTCGGGTTTACCAACGCACAAGATGTTAATTTTTCAAGAGTAGAAGATGCGTCTACTTTTTATAATCCAGGCTTAAATCTAAAATCAAAAAGTACAATAAATACTTTGCACAGAAATGTGTCCTTTGATAATAGTACAGCTATTCAAACAACGGCTGCTTGGTTTAATTTAGTTGCAACAAGCAAGAACAACTCCGACGCCATTGAGGATAAAGCTTATTTTAACTTTACGGTAGGCGCAGGTACTGATAACGCAGGCGGTATATTAAAAACTTCAAATGCTGTATTGGGCGTTGCCTACAGCATGCCTATGAGTAAAAATGGTTTACGATTAGCATTGGGTTTTCAATCACAAGTATATAGCGCAAATTTAGATTTTGCAGGACAAACGTTCCCTAAGCAATTCGATCAATTTGGCTTTTTGCCAAACGTAGCACCTGGTGATCGCATTTACAGTGTAGGTAGTAATCAATGGGTATCTGCAAATGCAGGTTTGTCATTATCTAAAACTTCTGAAAAAAATGCTTGGTATATAGGTGCTAGCATGCGTCATTTAAACAAGCCTACGGTAAATTGGCAATCTTTGTCAACCTTTGCAATGCCATCATCTTTAGGTATTCAAGCAGGTTATACACATATGGGTGTGACTACACAAACCAGTGGTTATGTATTTGTAACTCAAAAAGCTAATGCTACAGAATATGTAGTTGGCGCAAGAGTTCAACAAAAAGTAGGAAACGCTTCCAAAGATATCAAAATTGGTGCTGGAGTAGGTTATAGAATGGGAGATGCAATGATTACTAGTGTTGACTTTGTTTGGAATAAAACAACCTTTGGGGTGAGCTATGACTTTAGCCAAGGTGACATCAAAACATTAGGCATTGCTAAAAACGCAGTGGAAGTTGGTTTGAAATATACACTTAAGAAGTAAGTATAAATAATTGTTTTTTAAATAAAAAAGACGAGCACCTAGCTCGTCTTTTTTATTTAAAACCCACACAATTTTTGTAATTTTACAGCATGCAAACAGTTGCTGAAATTTTAGATAGTGCCCAGCAAACGCTTCGTTTAGAAGCAGAGGCTATTACCGCTATAGCACAATTAGTGAATCCTAGTTTTGCCGAATTAGTACTACACATTCACCAATCTAAAGGCCGTATGGTTATTTCTGGAATTGGTAAAAGCGCCGTCATAGCACAAAAAATGGTGGCCACCCTTAATTCAACAGGTACACCAGCGTTGTTTATGCATGCTGCAGATGCCATTCATGGCGATTTGGGCATGATACAAAAAGACGATATTGTAGTTATTATTTCTAAAAGCGGAGAAAGCCCAGAGATTAAAGTGCTCGTTCCTTTTGTAAAGAACTTTGGCAATACGATAGTAGCTATTTCTGGTAACGAACAATCTTTTTTAGTACAAGAAGCACATTATTTTTTAAATACTACGGTAGCTAAAGAAGCGTGTCCGAATAATTTAGCCCCCACTACTAGCACAACAGCACAATTAGCCATTGGCGATGCTTTGGCTGTTTGTTTATTGCAGTTAAAAGGTTTTACGGCAAACGATTTTGCTAAATATCACCCTGGCGGTGCTTTGGGAAAACGACTTTATATGCGCATTGGGGATGTAATACAGCGCGATGCCAAACCAACCATTAGCCTTCAAAGTAGCTTAAAGGAAATAATTTATGAGATATCTAATAAACGATTAGGCGCAACGGTTGTTATAGATGAACAAGGTATAGTTAAAGGAATCATTACCGATGGAGATATCCGAAGAATGCTAGAAAAAACAAGCGATTTATCGAATGTATTTGCTAAGGATATTATGACATCCAACCCATTTGTAATGGATGCAGAGGAGATGGCAACCGATGCTTTATCCTTTATGCAACAAAAAGATATAACCCAATTGGTGGTTTTAAACAAACAACAATACGAAGGTATTTTACATATTCACGATTTATTAAAAGAAGGAATCGTATAAGCGCAATGAGCAACATGAGTACAACACAAATAGTAGAAGACGTAGTAATAAAATTTGCAGGAGATAGTGGAGATGGTATGCAGTTAACGGGTACCCAGTTTACTAACAATACCGCTTTGATAGGAAATGATTTATCTACCTTTCCAGATTTTCCTGCAGAAATTCGTGCTCCCCAAGGCACCGTTCCGGGAGTAAGTGGATTTCAATTGCACTTTTCAAGTAACCCTGTTTTTACCCCTGGAGATATTTGTGATGTATTAGTGGCTATGAATGCCGCAGCATTGAAAGTCAATTTAAAGTCTTTAAAAAAAGGTGGTATCATCATTGTAGATAGCGATGGTTTTGATAGTAAGAATTTACGCTTAGCTAATTATGCTGATGGTGTAAACCCTATTGAAGATGGTTCTTTGCAAGATTATGAATTACATGTTATTGATATTACTAAATTAACACGCGAATCTTTAAAAGATATAACGTTAGGCACTAAAGAAAAAGACCGTGCTAAAAACATGTTTGTTTTGGGTTTTTTATACTGGCTCTATAACAGAGACATGAAAAATACTATTCAGTTTTTGGAGGAGAAATTTGGAAAACGCCCAGAAATTTTTGAAAGTAATACCAAAGCTTTACAAGCAGGTTATAATTATGCTGATACTGTAGAGTTGTTTTCTACACGATATAAAGTAGAAAAAGCACAACAAGCCAAAGGTGTATATAGAAGCATTACGGGTAATGTAGCTTTAACCTATGGATTAATTGCCGCAGCACAACAGGCAAAATTACCTTTGTTTTTAGGTACTTATCCTATTACGCCCGCATCAGATATTTTACACGAGTTAGCTAAGCATAAGAATTTTAATATAAGAACGTTTCAAGCTGAAGATGAAATAGCGGGCATTAGTGCTGCTATTGGTGCGTCTTACGGTGGAAGCATTGGCGTTACCTCTACTTCTGGTCCGGGTATGGCGTTGAAAACAGAAGCAATGGGCTTAGCGGTGATGTTAGAAATCCCATTGGTGATCATAAATGTACAGCGAGGCGGCCCATCTACCGGTTTACCTACCAAAACAGAACAAAGCGATTTGCTTCAAGCTTATTATGGAAGAAACGGAGAGTGTCCAATACCTATCATAGCATCAAATTCTCCAAGTGATTGTTTTGATGCTGCTTTTGAAGCTGTTCGTATTGCTATTGAACACATGACCCCGGTTATTTTATTAAGTGATGGTTATGTAGCTAATGGTGCTGAACCTTGGCGTTTTCCTCAAACTAAAGATTTGAAAAACATTCAAGTAGTGTTTAAAAAAGAATTGGCTTCTGATGAAGAGAAATTTTTACCGTATAAAAGAGATGAAAAACTAACTCGTCCTTGGGCCCTTCCAGGCACACCAGGATTAGAACATAGAATTGGAGGTATTGAAAAGGAAGACATAACGGGTAATATTTCTTACGACCCCGATAACCATCAACACATGGTTAAAACAAGGGAAGCAAAAGTAAATGCTATTGCAGATTATATTCCTTTACAAACGTTAGAAAGCGGACCAGAAAAAGGTGATGTATTGGTACTAGGATGGGGTTCTACAAAGGGTTCTATAAAAAGTGCAGTAAGCACCTTACAAACACAAGGTTATTCAGTAGCACATGTTCATATAAAGTATGTAAGACCGTTCCCTAAAAATTTAGCTACACTACTTGCTAATTATAAACGTATACTTATTCCTGAAATTAACAACGGACAATTGGTGAAAATAATTCGCGATCAGTTTTTAGTAGATGCAGTTGCCTTTAATAAAATAAAAGGCACGCCTATTACTAGTCAAGAATTGGTAGAAGCTATTAAAGCATTATTATAGCTTATTTCAAAGGGTGGCGTTGTTCCCAATCGCCTTCTTTACTATGTATGTTTTCCAATGGTTTTTTTAAGATCCACTTAAGTACTGGATTCGAAATGTATACAAAGGTGTGTAGGTAATTAGGCTTACTACCCAAGCGTGCCTTAGCTTCTAAGGCTGTTCTCCCATAAATTATCTTATCTTTTTTATGCAAGAGCGCTTGCTCGAGTCCATCGTAAAGGATGTTGAAATATAATTGGTAAACAGCATTTTTTTCATAGTCGAAGCCAATATAAAACATATCCCAAGTATGTTTAAAATTAAATGCTGAACTAAAAGCAACTAATTCCTCATTTAAAAACCAACCCCGAACAATTAGCTGTTCGCTTTCGGATGCATGTTGCAGTTTTATAAACTCTGGACTTAGCATTCCTAAACGAATAGGTTGTTTATTAGATACCTGTTGGTAAAGATTATATAATTGATCTTGATAGGTTTCAATATCTTCTTTGGTTAATATTCTTTTGTTTAAAACGTTTTCTTGTTTTTTTATTTTTCTAAATCGTTGTGCATATTTATGTTTCAGTGCTTTTTCGTAATCCTGAATACTAGTCCAATTTTTATTCAAGGCTAACTCCATAGACACATCATTTTTTAGATGTAGGCAACCATTAGAATAATTTTGAAAATAGGGTGTCAAATAAAGTGGGGCATCTTTAATAAGTGCTGCACAAGCACCACTTATTTTTTGTATTTGTTGGAGTGCGTATTGATAAGCCTGGAAGGCTTCAAAGTCACTAATTGTTGGGGCCTTTATAAAAGTGCAAATATCATGTCTGAACAAATGACCGGAAACTAATAAGTTTGGTTTAGAAGTCCATAATATAAGATTACATAGGATTTTTTTTAGAGTTCCATCTTCTTTATTAAAGAGATGTTGTTTGTTTAAGCGAAGTAATTGAAAATAATGTTTACTATGCATTTGGTTATTTTTCATAACCATTACGTAGTAAAATGATAGGTTTGGTAATTGAGCAGCTTCTGTTATGGCTAATTGCTCTTTTTGTAAAAAGTGATTTTCTGGCAAGTCTTCATTCCAATAGGTTGGAAGATCTTGTGCCGATTGAAAATAAATCAATTCTAATGCTTCGTTTTTATTTTGAATATGCATAGCTTATTTTAATTCTAACTCCACCGTTTCGTTGCTCTTGATAAAGAAAGGTATTCTTATTTCTTTCGGTCTATCGCCTATGCTATTATAATAAAGTACTTGATAAGCACCGGGTTGTAATTCTAATTTTTGAGTTAATAGGTTGCCACCTATGCGCACTTGCTTAAATTCCATAAATCGATCACCAGATTGAAATAACAACGCTACTTTTCCAAAATTGTTGCTATTAGTAAATTGTAAAGTGCCTGGCTCTGGAATATAAATATCTGTTATCACTCCAAATTCAAAATCTACATTTTTTCTTAAGGTAGGAAGGGTATTAATTTCTACGTAATAATTACCCGGTTCATACACTAAGGTTTCTGCACACTGCTGATAAATTGTTGGGCTATAGTCAGAACGACAATTAACAATAGCTTGATATTCTTTTACAGGTCGCTTAGGGTTGTTTTTATAAGAAAAGCGCAGCGTACCTTGACCCACTACTACGGTAATTATATTTTTAACCCCTTCTTCTATTTTCACATTGCGGAGTACCGTATTGCTTTGTCCAGTAATCGTTAAGGTATAAGTGCCTGCTTCAGTCGTTTGCGGATCAGGATTTCCTCTAGCATCGGTGGTTCTATAAAACTTACGAAGCACCTCACCAGTTTTTGGATGTTTTAATAATACTTGAGGGGTTGATTTGTAAAATTTGCCCTTGCCATTGGTAAATAAAACTGCCACACTAGTAATGGTATCTGTTTGGGTAGCGCTTGTAAAAGGAGCTTCATTTCCTTGTTCTTTAAAATCAGGCAAGGATGCTGTTGGGTCTAGTGTTGGTTTTAAAACAGGATTGGGTTTAAACTTTGGAGTATATTTTTTTAAATTACTATTGTTTTTTACCAAACTAAGCTTGCTGATATTTTTTGGACTAATTCCGTCAATTGCTATAGGTTCTAGTTCTTGCTCGGCGGTATAAATTACGGACTTCAACTTCCATATTTTAACATAAAATGTAACGGGTATAGCAAGAGGAAAATTTGCATTAATTTTTTTAGCAGCAATAGCATTTATAGAAGGAATAGTGGTTGGCTCTATCTCTATGCTTGCTTCATAAGGACTAACTGTTTTTTTAGAAAACTGTGTTATACGATTTGGGATGGTATAGGTGAAAGGAAAGTATATTTTTTTAGCAGCAATAGCATTTATAGAAGGAATAGTGGTTGGCTCTATCTCTATACTTGCTTCATAAGGACTAGCTGTTTTTTTAGAAAACTGTGTTATACGATTTGGGATGGTATAAGTAAAAGGAAAGTATATTTTTTTAGCAGCAATAGCATTTATAGAAGGAATAGTAGTTGGCTCTATCTCTATGCTTGCTTCGTATGTACTTGTAGTTTTATTAGCAAAGGTATGTCCTCTGTTGGGGCCTCCATAAACCGTTTGAAATTTAATGGGCTTAATACGAATTGCCAATAATTCAGTTAACGAATCGGGAGTAAATGAAAACTCTTCTTTATAAATAACAGACTTCGTAACAAGTTTTGTTTTTACAATGCCAATGGGTGCTTTCGCTTGTTTATAAAAATAATAGAGCTGTTTGCTAGCTATAAAATCTAGAGTATCTCTATTTATTTCTGATTCTTCTTCCTGGCGGTAAGTAATTTTTTTAGCCGCCATACCCGAATATGGATTAGGTATATTATACTTAATTTCAAATGATCTTAACTTCTTTATACTTAATAAATAAGTCAATGCTAAGGTGTCGACCTCAACCGGAGTTTCGGGTACTAATAATTTAATGGTGTTTAACCAATAAGGTTTTAATACCGTGTTTTCAAAAGCTAAATGAACATAAGGTAATTTATTAAGCGAATTGATTTGAGCCAGAAAGATAGTATCCATTTTTCTTTCCACTATTTCATCGCTAGTATCTTTAAGTGGTGTAGGTTTTTTGTTGGCTAAAAGTTTTATTTGATTGAGCTTGGGGGCAATTACTATTTTAAAATAAGCGATTTTGTTAATAGGCTTAATTTCATTCATATTCGCTTTTAAACCACTCAAATAATCTTCTGCAGTAGTAGTTTTTAGTTCAGGTACTAAAAATTTAGGTTTGTAGGCTTGCAGAATGGTATTGGTAGCAAGCGTAGCTTCTGCATCATTAGTTACTTTCAAGTAAGTACCCAAACAGGCGTATTGCAACTCGAGCGGTTGGTAATTTATTAAACCAATGATATAGGGTTGAAACTTTATCTTTTTTTCAAGCAATAATTTCACTACTTCACAAATATTTCCATTGCAACTTTCACCACCATCAGTAATTAAGATTAAGCTGTAATTATAATTGCTGGTATTAATAAGATCATTCTCTGCCGCTTCTTTTAAAGAGTAAGCAATGGGAGATACACCCAAAGGCTTAAGGCTATTCATGCGCAAAAATAATTGGGTAGCATTACTTTTTCCAAAGGGTACTTCTAATTTGGTATCAAAGCAATTGTTTTCTTGAGCCGTATGTTGATGTCCATAAACACGCAAACCAAATTCTACATTGGGGTTTACTTTATAAATACTGTCTACAATTTGATCAATGATTTTACCCGCAGCTTTAAAGCGAATTTGATTAGCCTGCCAAGATTCTAACATACTTGAAGACCCGTCTACTAAAAACAAAATCCTGGGTTGAATAAGAGCATTGTTTTGCCCCCAAATAATGCTAATCGGCAGCATTACCGCCAAGGCAATAAGTAGAAAAAAACGGTATAAATGTTTTAATAAGGGGTTCATTTTAGCTTGTAGGCTATGTGCTTGATGCACATAAAATTATAAGGATATAAAGTTAGAATATTTTGTGGGTTTAATTACAAATTCTTATGCATTTCATACGAGTTCTAAAGTATCTTTACACCATTATTAATACGATTATAAAAATTAATTCGTTTTATTTATTACAATATATCTTTTATGAAGTCTATTATAGTTTTTGCGTCTGGTGCTGGCAGCAATTTTTCTAGTATAATGCAGTATGCAAAAACGACTGATACCTTTTCTATAGCTTTATTAGTGGTTAACAAAGAAGATGCTCCAGTAATCCAATTAGCTAAGGAACAAGCTATACCGGTATTATTGTTAAATAAGGAAACGTTTAATAGTGCCGAATGGATAGCTACATTAATCACTTATCAGCCCTCTCTTATTGTTTTAGCGGGTTTTTTATGGAAATTGCCGGAGCATATCGTACACGCATTTCCTAATAAAAT
>Ga0129333_10002971_pt1 | contig 15879 bp, 13 predicted proteins | sample CPB6_08_DNA_FD_94474 | JGI IMG/M metagenome (GOLD analysis project Ga0129333, IMG submission 94474) | Freshwater to marine salinity gradient microbial communities from Chesapeake Bay, USA - CPBay_Sum_0.6_0.8_DNA | ecosystem: Environmental > Aquatic > Marine > Coastal | place: USA: Chesapeake...
AGTAAAGCTATTGGTTATTTAGCTTCTTTAAAGATTTATTTAGATGATACTCCAAACAGTTCCTTATCGGAAATACGTGCAAAACTTACTCGATTAAAATCTAGTCATGGGCAGATAGGCATTGTTATAATTGACTATTTGCAATTGCTTAATGAAAATTCTTATAAAAATAATAGAGTTCAAGAACTGTCACGAATTACAAGAAATTTAAAAATTTTGGCTAGAGAATTTGATACGCCAGTTGTTGCCTTGTCTCAACTTAGCAGAAATGTAGAATCTAGAACAAATAAACGGCCTTTATTATCAGATTTACGAGAAAGTGGCTGTTTAGTAGGAGCGACTAAAATATATTTTCCTTTTAATCGGAATTCGGTTGCCTTAAATAGGTTAGTAGCTGGTTCTAATATGTCTATTTTTACAAAATCTTCTAAAGGTTCTCAATTAAGGGCTAGTTATATACGGAGCATATACAATACGGGGAAACAACAAACCTATATATTACAATTGACTGGAAATTATTTTCTACAATTAACTTCGGGTCATAAATTATTAACTAATAAAGGTTGGGTTAAGCTAAAAAATCTTAAAAGAACCTTACTAGTTGCAATTCTTGACCAATTTAATTTTCCAAAAAGTAAAAACGTTTTCTGGAATAAGGGACTTGCTTTTATGAGTATTCTTTCGATTAATTTTGGCTCCCCATTAAAGGTCTATGATCTTTGGGTTCCTACAACGGGAAATTTTGTATGTAATAATATTATTGTTCATAACTCGATAGAACAGGATGCAGATCTAGTTTTAATGCTTTATAGAGAAGGTTATTATTTCCCATCTGTTGAAAATAACAATGTAACTGAAGTAATAATTGCGAAACAACGTAATGGGCCAATAGGAACCATAAATCTTATCTTTGATCCTAAATTAGCCTCGTTTTCTAATTTTATATTAGTAGACTAAATAAAGTGCCAAGAACCAGGGTTGAACTGGTGACACGTGGATTTTCAATCCACTGCTCTACCAACTGAGCTATCTCGGCTTTTTAATTACATAGATATCATAACATGGCTTAATCTTTTTTACAAGTGATCAATTCATCTCATTACACGATTTTTACGATTTTAAATTAATTAGCTAACAGAAGTTTGAATCTCCATCTTTATTTTTCCTATAAGAATAAGAGATCGTTTTTATCTAATATTTATGTAGTAATCAATACAATATGAGATGATAAAAAAAATGCATACTAAAAATTTTTTAGAGATATGATAATTTTTTTAAATAAAAAGTTAGACGGATGAAATTAGGAAAAATGTTATAGAGAAAGACGTTAGAGTTGGTTTTAGCTTTAAATATAGGTTTAGACAATTGTATACTCCCCTTAGTCTACTCTATTTTAGACTATTCTACTCTTAACTCTATAATGCTTTTGTTTAACGGGTTTTAGTTGTACAAAAAATAGCAGCCCTCTCTACACTTTTAACTAATTTAAATGTCTTTGAAGAAGGCTTAGATTCAGATAATACTAATAGAAAAGGACCCATTTTATACTGCGCATTATCACGTAGAAATTCTATATTCATCTGCATGTATTTAAAAAAAAATCATTCCATATCGGGTGTTTAAAGCATATTACACATGCGTTAGGAGGTATCAATGTAGTATCAAAATTTTTTTATAGTATGTCACATTTGAAACGTTTACATTACGGTTAGAAAGCATAGACTCGAAAATAGAAGCTATTTTATCTTGATCAGACACAATAATATCGTGAATATAGAAAACTGCAGTCATATCTGAAGCTATGAAATCAGTGAAAGCTTCTAGTAATGACGTAACAACTGGCATTTTTTCTTTGCTTTTTCTATCACTAAAATAGATCTAATTGTAGCTCTTAAATGAAGTTGTTGTTCAAAATAACGATCCGGTTGTATCTGTTTTATATAATTCATAGTCTCTTCTTCAGACTGTGTTTCATACAGCTTTTTCAGGTAAGCTTCATTAAAGCTTATTACGCTATCTTTTTCTGTAGGTATATACCTAATACCATTAGATATACGATATGAATTTTTATCTTCTGGTCCAATGTCATAAACTTTTTTTAAACAATACTCGACCGCAGCTGATCCTATATAGTGACGATCCACTGAGGATTTTTTAATTCGTAATATGTTTGCACAATTTAGTCCGTATGGCGTACTAAAATCAAAATAGTTATGAGATCTCATATCTACTCTTTTAGACAGTTCTAACTAGACGTGAGCGTGTGTATTTCCTTTATCTTTTTCGCGTACATAAACATATTCTTTGCATTTATAGCACTTTAAAGCTCAATTAGCGTACCGCGATAATCTAAGTATGTCAAAAATAGTGTTTTTGCAGCAATGCGAAAGTCTTTTCCTTTTTCATTTATTGGATACCAAGGAGAATCAAACTTATATTCAATATCTGTCATGTATTGTGTATCCATTCTATTTACTTTCTCTCATAAAACGTTTTACTTAACTGTATAGTGTTTATAGCCAACCCATCGTATACCTAAGTTTTTAAATACTAAAAAATAGCACCTCATATCGAACAGATATGAGGTGCTATTTCAAATAATAGTTATTTTTTTCAACTCTGTTAAAGAACTTAATTAAATCAAAGGATTATAAACCAAAATATTTTTATAATCTTAATGCCAACTACTATTTTTTATCTTTGTATGATTCAATTTTTAAACAGGCGCTAGTTCTGTAGAATCAGCTAATTCCAGTTTATCTCCTAATAATACGCATACTTTGTTATCATTATCTACATCGACAACTGCAGTATCGCCTTCTTTAATTTTTTCAGAAAGGAATTCTTCTGATAAGGTATCTTCTAATAATCTCATCACTGCTCTTCGTAAAGGACGAGCACCGTATATTGGGTTATATCCTTCATCGATCAGATGAGACTTAAATCTTGGAGTTACTTCTAATTGAATTCCTTTTTCAGAAATTCTAGAAAATACTTCTTTTAACATAATTTCAGCAATTAATCCTACTTCGTCTTTCGTTAATTGTCTGAAAACAATGATTTCATCTAAACGGTTTAAGAATTCTGGTCGGAAGTATTGTTTAAGTTCTTCATTTACAAGAGATTTAATTCTATTGTATTGGGAATCAGAGACATCTTCGGCTAAATCAAATCCTAGTCCTCCGCCACCTTTTTCAATAACTTTTGATCCCACGTTCGAAGTTAAAATTAGTAAAGTGTTTTTGAAATCTACTGTTCTACCTTTTGAGTCCGTTAGTCGACCATCTTCTAAAATTTGAAGTAAAAGGTTGAAAACATCAGGATGGCCTTTTTCAATTTCATCAAATAATACGACTGTATATGGTCGTCGACGAACGGATTCCGTAAGCTGACCTCCTTCATTGTAACCTACATAACCTGGAGGTGAACCAATTAGTTTAGAAACAGTATGTCGTTCCATATATTCGGACATATCTAGTCTAACCATAGCCTCTTCTGAACCAAAGAAATAGGATGCTAAAGCTTTTGTTAGCTCTGTTTTTCCTACCCCAGTAGGACCGGAGAATATAAAACTAGCAATCGGACGGTTTGGATTTTTTAATCCGACTCTAGCTCTTCTAATAGCTCTAGATACTGCAACTACAGCTTCATCTTGACCAATAATTCTACCATGTAAAGTCTCTTCCATTTGAAGTAACTTTTCAGATTCACTTCTAGTCATTTTATTTACTGGGATTCCAGTCCAGGCAGCTACAATTTGTGCAATATCTTCTTCGGTAACTACAGATACTTCTTTGGATTTATCTGTATCGCCTTTCTTACTTTGAGCTATTGCAGCAATTTGAGCTTTAATTTCCATCTCTCTATCTCGAAGCTGGCCCGCTGTCTCAAAATCTTGGGCTCTTACAGATTCATCTTTTTGCTTTAATATCTCTCTTAATTCTTTATCTAATTCACGAGCTGCTGGAGGCAGTTGAGAGTGTAATAAACGAACACGAGAGCCTGCTTCATCAATTAAATCAATAGCTTTGTCTGGTAAGAAACGATCCGCAATATATTGATCTGCAAATTTAGCTGCAGCTGTTAAAGCTTCATCAGATATGACAAGCTTATGGTGCTTTTCATATCTATCACGTAAACCATATAAGATTTCAATAGTCTCTTCTACAGTTGGCTCACCCACCATAACAGGTTGGAATCTTCTCTCTAAAGCTGCATCTTTTTCAATATGTTTTCTATATTCTTCTAATGTAGTCGCACCTATACATTGCATCTCACCTCTAGCTAATGCAGGTTTTAAAATATTGGCTGCATCAATGGCTCCCTCGGCTGCGCCAGCTCCAATTAAAGTATGAACCTCATCAATTACTAAAATAACATTATCAGCTACTCGAACTTCATCAATGATTTTTTTAAGACGCTCTTCAAATTCACCACGATACTTTGTTCCAGCTACTAACAGTCCTATGTCTAACGTAACTACTCTTTTATCTTCTAAAATATCTGGTACATCTTTATTATTAATTCTTTGTGCTAAACCTTCAGCGATTGCAGTTTTACCCACACCAGGCTCACCTATTAAAATAGGATTGTTTTTAGTTCGACGACCTAGGATTTGGATTACTCTTTCAATTTCTTTTGATCTTCCAATAACCGGATCTAATTTACCTTCTGCAGCTTTTTGAGTAATATTACTACCAAACTCCTCTAATGTAGGTGTTTTCCCTTTAGCTTGTGCACCACCAGCAGATACTTCAGCAGTGTCTCCTAATAAACGTATTACTTGTGTACGAATTTTAGATAAATCTAATGCAAGATTTTCTAATACTCGAGCAGCAACCCCTTCCCCTTCTCTTATTAATCCTAATAAAAGGTGTTCTGTACCAATGTAGTTGTGACCTAATTGTCGAGCTTCTTCTAGAGAAAGTTCTAAAACTCTCTTAGCTCTAGGTGTAAAGGGAATCTCTACAGCAACAAATCCGGACCCTCGTCCTATTATTTTTTCTACCTCTACTCTAGTATCTTTTAAATTTACGCCCATTGACTTAAGGACTTTAGCTGCAATGCCAGTACCTTCGCCAATTAATCCTAATAATATTTGCTCTGTCCCTACAAAGTTATGACCTAGCCTTCTAGCCTCTTCTTGGGCTAGCATAATTACTTTAATAGCTTTTTCGGTAAAGCGTTCAAACATAATCTTTATTATAACTTTACTATTTTAAGTTACCTTTGATATTTAATTATACTAGTAGGTTAGTGTAAAACCTTTAAATATAATAAACACTTAGTTATTATATACTTAAACTATTTCTACATATATAGGTGGATTTAATATACTTTTTTTATATAAATCATTTATGATATGGTTGAACTTAAAAAATATCATTAATTAATGATTTTGTTAAAAAAGTTTTGAAAATCCAATTAAATTCTTAAAGATAAATAATATAAACTAAAAAATATGGAATTAAAGATTTCAACTAACCCAAGGCTTATTCGTGAATTAGAAAAAACTTACCTAAATCCAAGTGTTCCAGATATTAGAGTAGGGGATACTTTAAAATTAGGTGTATCTATTACTGAAGGAAACAAAGAGCGAGTTCAATTTACGGAAGGTGTTGTTATATCTAAGAACAATGGTGGCTTAAATACAACTATAACTTTAAGACGAGTATTACAAGGGGTTGGGGTAGAACGTGTATATCTAATCCACTCTCCGAAATTAAAAAGCATTGAAGTATTAAGACGTTCTGTTGTAAGACGTTCTAAATTATACTACCTACGTTCTAGAATGGGTAAGGCTACTCGCCTTCAACAAAGTTTTAAATAACTTAAAACTTTTTCTAGTACTTGTATTAGGTTAATATAACCTTCTAGGCAAGTTTTATTATGTTTAAATAAAACTTGTCTTGTTATTGTATAAAATTAAGTTTGATAGTTAACTCGAAAATGTAAGAAGGGCTACTTTTATTTTTCTAAATCTCGTTTTAATAATAATAATTGAGCTTGTTTTTTATTTTTTTATGTGTTAGTCTTGTACTTAAGTGATACAAAGCTTTAGTGTTTTTGGGTCGGTGCCCGAGTGGTTAAAGGGGGCGGATTGTAAATCCGCTGGCTATGCCTACGTTGGTTCAAATCCAACCCGGCCCATATTTGTTCATCAAAAGCTTAGATGACAGTTAATTGTCATCTAAGCTTTTATTCTATACGCCTAGCATCTGTGCGTTGCTCTTTCCTGGTGCTACCATTGGATAACAGTTTTCATCAGGAACTACCTTACAATCCACTAAAAGTGGACCATCATAATCTAGAATATCTTTTATAGAATTATTTAATTCTTCACGTGTAGTTAAAGAAATCCCCCTAATTCCATAAGCTTCAGCTATTTGAATAAAATTAGGAGCACCTTTCTCCATATTCGAATGAGAATATCTCTCTCCATAAAAAGCCTGTTGCCATTGACGAACCATACCTTGCCATTTGTTATTTAAAAGAATTATTTTAATAGGTAGACCATATTGAGCTACTGTACCTAATTCTTGTATATTCATCTGGAAGCTTGCATCTCCAGTAATACAGATAACTTGGCTATCAGGGTGGGCTATCTGTGCCCCTATAGCAGCTGGTAATCCATATCCCATAGTTCCTAATCCTGCACTTGTTAACCATCTTCGCTGAGAAGTACGTATAAATTGTGCTGCCCACATTTGATGTTGTCCAACATCCGTTGTAAAATATGCGTTTGAGGCATTGTTACTTACTTCAGTTATAACCTCTTGTGGAGATAAATTTTGTGCATTTTTTGGAACTAGAAGTGGATATTCTCTTCGCCATCTATTTAATCGCTTTCTCCAAGCTTGTGTTTGTTCAATAATTTGACTAGTATCTGTTTCAAAGTGTCCTGATAACTCTTGAACTATTTCTCTAACATCCCCAACTATTCCTATTTGGGGCATTCTATTTTTTCCAACTTCCGCTGGATCAATATCTACATGAATAACTTGTGCATGAGATGCAAACTCATCTAGTTTACCTGTTACTCGATCATCAAATCGAGCACCTAAGGCTATCAACAGATCACATTCACTTACAGCATAATTTGCATATACGGTACCATGCATCCCGAGCATCCCTAGTGATAATGGTTGATTTTCATCGACTATACCTTTACCCATTAGAGTAGTCGTAATCGGAATTTGTAAACGGTTACTTAAACTTGAGATTTCTTCAAAAGCTCCTGAAATTACTGCCCCACCACCTACATAAAGAAGTGGCTGATTTGCTTGTTTAATTAAATTTGCAGCTTGTAAGATTTTTTTTGAATTCTTACTTAGGATTGGCGGGCATCCTAATAGTTCCACATTTCCTGGTGCAATTGGAGTATAGTTAATTTTTTCTAAACCAACATCTTTAGGAATATCTAATAAAACAGGTCCTGGGCGTCCATATTTTGCAATAAAAAATGCGGCAGCGACAATTCTGGACATATCTTCTGGATGACGAACTACATATGAATGCTTCACGATGGGTAAAGTAACACCAAAGATATCCACTTCTTGGAAGGCATCGGTTCCTATGAATGCACGTCCTACTTGTCCTGTTACTACAACTAGTGGGACTGAATCTATCTGAGCTGTTGCAATTCCCGTTACTAAATTTGTAGCTCCTGGTCCAGATGTACCAAAACATACACCCACTTTTCCTGTAGCTCTAGAGTATGCATCACTAGCATGTGCGGCGCCTTGTTCATGTCGCACAAGAATATGCTCGATAAAACCTTCCTCTTCCCAAGCATACAATTCGTCATAAATAGGTAAAATTGCTCCACCAGGATATCCGAAAATATGTTTAACTTCGTGGCGAACTAAACTGTCTATAAGTGCAAAGGCACCTGTTGTCTCTCGTTTCGTTAGATTTTGTGAAAACATTTAATGATGACCTCAGTTTTATTAAGAGTCATTAGGTAAAAGCGTAAATTAATATTGATGCTAATTTTTAATAATTCCAATAATTATAATTAACTATCAATATCAAGCATAGCTTTCAACGTTAATGAAATAAATACTAAACTACTTACTGCTATAAATATGAAAATGACTGTTGTTTGTGGACGACGTAATAAATTTAAAAATGGTCCGATTATTGTAAATACAAGACCTAACATCGCGGAGATAAAAAATCTTGGAAATCTTAGTACATTTTCCCAAAAATCAGGCATTATTAATAGTCCTATTATGTAAAATATGCGTTAACTGTAATTGCATTAAAAGATGTATGGATACCTAAACAAAATTTAAGTAGTTTCAGAGATTTTAAGCAACTTTTTAAAAAATTTTAATACCTGGCTAATTTTGTGTTAAATATTTAAAATTTGTCACTTTATATCATTAGCCTGTATGTTACTTACTATCGTCATCAGAAAATTCAAATATTTTTGAATATTATCTTTTCTGAATTCTTAAAACAGTAAAGTTCAGGTGGAGAACTAATAATCTTATTAATTAATATTATGAACCTTAATTAATTTTTTACTTTATATATCATATGATAAAGCATTATGTCAGAAAATTCTAGATACTCTTTTAATCCTAAAATTCCTTTTTTATTCTTAATTCTAATAAGCTTAAGTTTATAGTTGATTTAATTATATAGATAATGATATTATTATTCTTAATGGCTTAGTAGCTCAGTTGGTTAGAGCAGGGGACTCATAAGCCCAAGGTCGCAGGTTCAAGTCCCGCCTGAGCCACATTATTATTACAATTATTCTATATCAGAGTAAGATTTAATCCTTTAAAAGGAGAGGTGGCTGAGTGGTCGAAAGCGTCGGATTGCTAATCCGATGTACGAGTAATCGTACCGAGAGTTCGAATCTCTTCCTCTCCTTAGTTTTTTATAAAACACTTTAATGTCATTTTATTGACAAATGTCATATATAAATGTATATCTATAATATAGATAAGTTTTAGGGATTGTAGTTCAATCGGTTAGAGCACCGCCCTGTCACGGCGGAAGTTGCGGGTTCGAGTCCCGTCGGTCCCGAGTATAAATAGAAGCGCTCTTTTGTATGTATACAAAAGAGCGCTTCTATTTTTAGAGATAATCTAAAAATTTAGAATATTAGTAGATTTTTTACTTTCTAGAATATACTTCTGATAATTGTGTTTTATAACTAGCTAATTGTGGTAAATCTGTATATTCTGCAATAATATTTCTGAATTCGTCACCATCAATGGTTTCTTTTTCAATTAAAATATCTACAATTTTATCGATTACAACCCTATTTTCTTTTATTATCGTTACAGCTTCTACATGACAATGTTGTACTATTGAACGAACTTGCATGTCAATCCTAGAAGCGATATCTTCAGAATATTCGGAACTGGAACCCATACTTCTTCCTAAGAATGGATCCCCTCCTTGGCTTTCTAAAGCTAATGGACCTATATTTGACATTCCATAGCGAGTTACCATTTGTCTTGCCATAGAAGTTACTTGTTGTAAATCGTTACCTGCACCAGTAGTAACTTCTGGATATCCGAAAACTACTTCTTCTGCAGCTCGACCACCTAAAGCTCCCATGATTCTTGCTAGTAATTGAGATCTGGATACAAGGGACTGATCATCTGATGGTGTAAACCATGTTAAACCTTTTGCTTGACCTCGTGGAATAAGAGTTACTTTCTGAACTTTATCATGATGTGGTAAAAGAGTACCTACTATTGCGTGGCCAACTTCATGATACGCAATAAGCCTTTTTGTTTTATTATCTGTTAATGGAACGCCTTCCATTCCAGCTATAACCCTATCAATGGCAGCATCAACTTCAGATAGGGTTGTTTTTTCTTTTCGTCGACGCGCAGTTAAAATTGCGGATTCATTTAAAAGGTTTGCTAAATCTGCACCAGAGAAACCTGGAGTTCTTTTTGCAATCATTTCTAGTGAAATATCATCAGCTAATTTTTTATTACGTGCATGGACATTTAGAATTTCTAAACGACCTTTAACATCTGGAACATCTACAGTAACTTGTCTATCAAATCTTCCAGGTCGTAATAATGCAGAGTCTAGAACATCTACTCGGTTTGTCGCTGCGATAATTATAATTCCAGTGTTACCTTCAAAACCATCCATTTCTGTTAAAAGTTGGTTAAGAGTTTGTTCTCTTTCATCATTTCCACCACCGATTCCAGTACCTCTTTGTCTACCTACAGCATCAATCTCATCAATAAATACGATACATGGGGAATTTTCTTTTGCTTTCTTGAAAAGGTCTCTAACTCTGGAGGCACCTACACCAACAAACATCTCTACGAATTCTGAACCGGAAATACTAAAAAATGGAACTCCCGCTTCACCGGCGATTGCTTTTGCTAATAAAGTTTTTCCTGTACCTGGAGGGCCTACTAATAAAACGCCTTTAGGTATTTTTGCTCCTACTGCTGTAAATCTTTCAGGGCGTTTTAAAAATGACACAACTTCTTGGAATTCTTCTTTGGCTTCTTCAACACCAGCTACATCGCTGAATGTTACACCAGTATCAGCTTCCATCTGAAAACGAGCTTTTGATTTTCCAAAACTCATAGCTTGTCCTGGACCGCCCGGCATATTGTTTGACCTTCTAAATAAGAAGGCAACAAACCCTACTAATAATAAAGGTAAAGCTAAATTGCCAATAAATCCTAAACCTGCTGGAGATCCTGTTTCAGTAGGATGAGCATCAATATCTACATTAGCTTGGCGAAGCTTTTTAATTAATTCTGGTGCTGTTGCAGGTAGCTCAACCCTAATTCTTTGAATTCGGTTTCCTAATTCAGGTCCAATTGCTTCTACAATTGCAGTATGACCATCATCGTATAAATCTACTCTTTTTACCCATCCCATGTCTAAATATTCTAAAAAGCGACCATAAGTCATGCGAGAGCTTGCTATATTTTTTCCAAATTCTCCACTATTAGAAGAAATAAATCCTTGCCATAGGAAGAATATAACTACAGCTGCTGGAAGCAGCCATAACAATATTTCTTTCCAAGATATTTTCATAATTGATTATTTATATTAGTTATTTTCGAACTCTATGATATAGGTATATCATGCATAATTAATCATTACTATCTAAAAAATAAGTGTTATAAGATTTTTTTAGGAAAATAGACAGGAGTTTTTGTTTTAGTAAAAAAGCAATAGGCATATTGTTATTGGGTTTTATAACTTCATGATTATCTATTTATTTTATTTTTTGAAATATAATAAGAAAAACAGATATTTAAATTTTACTTTTATGGTTAAAAGAGGCGGAAAGGTACGTATTTTAAGAAAAGAATCTTACTGGTACCAAGAAGTAGGAACAGTAGCGACAATTGATACTAGTGGTATTCGTTATCCAGTTGTTGTTCGTTTTGAAAAAGTTAGTTACAGCGGCGTAAACACTAACAACTTTTCTTTAGATGAAGTAGTTGAAGTTAAATAAATATAGAAAAATAAAAAAGTGATGAGACAATGAATAAAAACATTGTCCCATCACTTTTTTTATAAAAGAATCGAAAAGTTTTCTATGATCTATATTTATTGATCTAATATATCTAATATTTAGTTTCCTAAACTAGCCCAATCTACATCTACATTCTCAATGATTAGAGATGAGTTATAAATTTGTAAGATAATTAATAAGAATAAGAAAAATAATAACATAACAAATCCCATAATCGGAGTTGTTCCCCACCCTGGAGCTACTTTTCCGTACTCAGAGTTAAGAGGTCTTAAAAGCTCGCCTAATCTTGTTCTTAATGCCATTGTTATACTTAGTAGCGAAATTTTTTATTTTTAAAGTATTGCGAACTTAGGAAAGAGTAAAAATTAAAAATAAGAACTTTATAACTCTCGAGAGAGCTTAAAAATACTTATACCAAAATTATTTAATCGTACTTTGTTTGTGCAATACAATATAGTCGATTTTCATTATATCATTCTCTTTAAATATTAGTCCAGACTCGGTATATTTCCATTCTTATTCTAAGTTTTTTATCGTTTTTCTATGTAACCATGCAATTGTTTTTTTATGATAAGGTTTTTACTTTAAACTTACTTTTTTAACCCATTGTCTTAGCTAATTTATTTACTACCTTTTAAACTCTTAATGATGTGAATAATCTTAACAAAGATATACAGTTTTAGGGTAAAAATTTCAGAAAAACTTATTTTTAGTCATGAATATTCATGATAGAAAATTTTTTACACCTGTTTAGCCGAATCTAACTGTAATAAAACCTTTTAACGTTTAAATTAATATTTTTTAAATATAGTTTATTTTCTATACTACTTGCATTTCTGTTTTAAAGTTAAGCAGCATACCTTATGAGTTCAGTTACTTTATAAATCAGTTATAATGAAACCTGAGTATTAATTTATTGTTCGCTCTTATCTATCAATAGTAGGATTTACTAGGATTTGTAAATCTTAGAATAGTCTACAAAAGACGTGTAAGTACTCACTAGTATTATAAAAACCTGCTGATTTTACTATTCACCCATTATGGAAACTGCAACAGTTTTGATTATTTTTATAGCTAGTTTACTTTTTGGTGTTACTGGATATTCTATGTATACAGCTTTTGGGCCTGGATCGAAAGATTTAAGAGACCCATTTGAGGATCATGGTGCGATTCGTTTTCAAATAATTTATGTTTAAAATAAGAGAATTTGAAGTGGAAAATTGTTAGTGATCTAAGATGAATTAATTTTCTTTCTTTGGTCGAGTTTCCATAACTATATCGTAATGTATGTGAGATTAATGATTATTAATTAAGTCATACTGCTTAAGGAAAAAGTAATGCGTAAGTGCCCACACAGAGATTTGATTAGTCGACGTGAAAGCTGGGAGTCACAACCTAATCAGACTAACCAATACATGTTAGACACTGGGGTTACGTATGTTAATAAGTTTTAATCCACAAAAAGTGTCTTACTCAAATTTAGAGAATGTATTAACTAAATCTCTTTTATCGGAAATATTCTTGCATTGTTTTCATGATGATAAATGCTTTCCTAAGAATCTGGTAGGCAAATTGGAAAAAATTAAGTTAACAAAATAATTACGATATGGAACGAAAAAAAACGGCATTGTTCTTCTTATTGTAGGTTCTCTTTTTATAAAGAGTTTTTATAAGTGAGAAGTCAAATCAACTTCTGATCAGAACATGGCGGGTAGGATGAGGGGTAATTCCCTACAGGTTAAACTATTAAAAGTTTTAGTTTGTTATAATTAATACTTTGGATTTTCAGTACCAATTAAGGTTGATTTTTCTATTCAAACTGAAAAAATATTATTTCTCTATAGAAGATTAAATCCAGTTTTATTCCGTTATACGTTTAGAAATCTTTGTTGGGAAAATGTATATTGTTTGTCAAATTTAATTTGAACAAAAAATGTTTCCCATTTCTATTAAACTACTTTAAATCAAATTAACCAAGGAGCCGTATGAGGTGAAAATCTCACGTACGGATTTGAAAGAGAGGTATCTTTTGGTAACAAGAGTATCGACTCTAACAAGATTAAACTAAAATTTGTTACTATGGTGTCTCGCGCACAATTTTTGTGAGCGAGACACCATAGTAACAAATTTTGTTTATACGAAGAATGAATTACTTCTTAGCAATTCTAGGCGGATCTCTGAAAAATACAGAGAAGAAGATAACGCCTAAAGTACCTGCAAGTAGAAAAACGTAAACTAGTGTTTCCATAGGAAAATTCTTTTGAGATAAATTGGTTTATTAATAGTAGAACGCTTTTAATATACTATTAAACTGCGCCTTGTTTCTTAGTACTTCTGTCACCAAGTTTTTGGAATGCACCAAATTCTACTTGTTCTGTAACTTCTGCACCAATACCACTAAATACATCTCTAAATAATGTTCTAGATCCATGCCATAAGTGACCTAAGAAGAATAATAATGCAAAGTTAGCATGGCCAAATGTATACCATCCTCTAGGGCTACTTCTGAATACACCATCAGATTCTAAAGTAGTACGATCGAATTCTAGAACTTCTCCTAATTGAGCCTTTCTAGCATATTTCTTAACCGTTGGAGCATCGTTATAAACGTTTCCATTTAATTTACCACCATAGAAGCTTACAGTAACACCTACTTGCTCAATACTGTACTTAGACTCTGCTCTTCTAAATGGAATATCAGCACGAATGATTCCATCTTTATCTAATAAGATTACAGGGAATGTTTCGAAGAAAGCAGGCATTCTTCTAACAGTTAATTCTCTTCCTGCTTTATCTGTAAATACAGGGTGACCTAACCAAGCTTCTGCAATACCATCACCTTTGTTCATAGGACCTGCACGGAATAATCCACCTTTAGCTGGGTTATTTCCAATGTAGTCATAAAAAGCTAGTTTATCTGGGATTCGAGACCAAGCTTCACTTAATGTCAGACCTTCATTTAAAGAATTTTCAACTCTTCTTTCAATTTCTTGTTGGAAATATCCGCTGTCCCATTGATATCTAGTTGGACCAAATAGTTCAATTGGTGTCGTAGCACTTCCATACCACATCGTACCTGTTGTGATAAATGCAGACCAGAATACTGCCGCAATACTACTAGATAATACTGTTTCAATATTACCCATACGTAATGCTCTGTATAATCTTTGTGGAGGACGAACTGCAATGTGGAAAATTCCAGCTACAAAACCAAGAATTCCAGCTGCGATATGGTGAGATGCAACTCCACTTGGATTGAATGGGTTAAAACCTTCTGGACCCCATGCCGGTGCTACTGGTTGAACTTTACCAGTGATACCATAAGCATCAGATACCCAAATACCAGGACCCCATGCTCCTGTTACGTGGAAAGCACCAAATCCAAAACATAATACTCCTGATAGAAGTAAGTGAATACCAAAAATCTTTGGTAAATCTAGTGCAGGGTTACCTGTACGAGGATCTCTGAATAGTTCTAAATCCCAGTAAACCCAGTGCCATACAGCAGCCAGGAATAATAATCCGGATAAACCGATATGTGCTAAAGCTACACCTTCAAAACTCCAAAAACCTGGGTTAGCAACGCTTTCTCCAGTAATACTCCAGCCACCCCATGAATCTGTTACACCTATTCTAGTCATAAATGGCATAACAAACATTCCCTGTCTCCACATTGGGTTTAAAACTGGGTCAGAAGGATCAAAAACCGCTAGTTCATATAAAGCCATTGAACCAGCCCAACCAGCTACTAATGCAGTATGCATTAAATGAACTGCAATTAATCTTCCAGGGTCATTTAACACAACAGTGTGTACACGATACCAAGGTAGTCCCATTGACTACTCTCCTTTATTTAGAATTATTTATTTAACTTTCTTACTTAATAATATATATTTCTATATATGATCTTACTATATGATTATAATTGGAAATTTATTTTTATTTTGAGTAATAGTTTTTTTTACGAATTTTCTTTATATGCTGTATACTATCTTTATGGCCTATAAAGTGTATGAAAACCGGTTTATTATAAAAAATACTTTTAGTATTATATGTTTAAAGTAACCTCTACACTTTAGTCATCAAGTAGTAGTATTTCATCAAACATAAATGCACTGGAATTGCGTACATGAACTTGTATATTAATCTATGATTAATATATTCTGAATTAATATTAATTTACATAATAAGGAGAATTACTTTATGGCATCTTACAGCGTTAAGTTAAGTGGTGAAGGCGTAGATACAACGATCAACTGTCCAGATGATCAATACATACTAGATGCAGCTGAAGAGCAAGGTATTGATTTACCTTATTCTTGTAGAGCTGGTGCTTGTTCTACTTGTGCTGGTAAAGTTGTTTCTGGTACTATTGACCAATCTGATCA
>Ga0129333_10002972_pt1 | contig 15877 bp, 15 predicted proteins | sample CPB6_08_DNA_FD_94474 | JGI IMG/M metagenome (GOLD analysis project Ga0129333, IMG submission 94474) | Freshwater to marine salinity gradient microbial communities from Chesapeake Bay, USA - CPBay_Sum_0.6_0.8_DNA | ecosystem: Environmental > Aquatic > Marine > Coastal | place: USA: Chesapeake...
CTGGGCTCTGAGAGATTTCTAAGGGCTTTAGAAAAAGTGGATTCGCTAATTTCTGGATTGATCAATGAATTACCTGCGGGAGTTCGGATATGGATCACCTCGGATCATGGAATGATCAATAAGAAAGAGCATGCTGTAATCGGGAAGAATAATGATCTATTAAAAGATGTTAACTTAATGGCGGGGGAGCCCAGGGTTCGCTATCTTTACGTCTCACCAGAAAATATTGAGAAAGTTGCCAAGAGATGGCTCGATTACTTTGGGCCAAAAATTGATTTGAGAACACGTTCTGAAGCTATCTCGCAAAAACTTTTTGGCGATTCCGTATCATCAGAATTTATTGAGCGAATAGGAGATTTAATTGTGATTGCGAAAGAGGAGTTGATTTTGGTCGAACAAGAGCGAGAACAACTCCAAATTTCGATGGTTGGTCATCATGGTGGATTATCTAGAGAAGAAGTTGAAATACCCCTTTTATTATTTGAAACTTAGTTTTCAGTCTCTTCTTTTTTCTTGCTTCTACCGAACATTATGTCATCCCAAGATGGAATTGAGATTCGTCTAGTGACTCCATCTTGTTTGGCATCAACTGGAATCTCTTCAGGAGTTGTTTTATCTGTACGAACCGCAACTAGCCTGGGTGGAGCTGGAGTTTCTCCTTCTGCGGGGAATAAGACCCCGTGTTCTGGCGATGGCTCGGATTTAGAAGGATGTTTTGTAGGTTCCTCACCGCAAATCCATTTTGCTCCTTCATCAGATGCAAGCAGAGTTCTTATATTTGCATCAAAAATCCAAACGGCTTGGCGAGATCCCTCACTTGCTGGATAAGTGAGTACTAGATGCCAGGAGCCATTCTCAAGTCGCCACGTATTCCAAGAAACTTGATTCAAATTAACTCCACGAGGTGCCAAGCGTGAGATAACTAAGTCATGAAGGTTAAGGGCCGAACCTTTTGGAGTCGACTTTTCGGCCTGCTCAATTATCCAGGCACGTTCTTGAAGAATGGGGCTTGCATACCTTTCAATTTTTTCAAGAGGTAACCCAGTTGCCCGCGATACTTCTTCAAAAGTTTCTCCCGCTCTTAATCTTGCTTGAATTTCTTTCACGGAAAATGTGGCAGCCTCGTCACGAACTGCACTTAACCTTCGATCAATAATTGAATTCTTTAAGACATCGGTTATGCGAACCTGGAAAGAATTACCAATATCATCTGCGAATTCAAGATATTCGCCATCATGCGAACGACCGGTAAATTTAAGTTCTGACACAGGAGTAGGTTGCCACACCAAACACTTAGTTTCAGGGAATTCAACTCGATTTCTCCAAAAACTTCATTTTCCATATGGCAAGAAATGGAAATAGTGAGGCAACAGATAGCGCCATACAGGTCAAGGGAACAATAAATGCGACAGAGATGCCTTGCGTGTCAATAATGTAACCGGTTAGTGCAGGAGGTATTGCGCCTCCAAGGCTCAGAGCCGATATCGCCCATGCGAGCACTTCAGTTTTACGCTCTTCCGGCACGGAACGTTCTGCAAGTGCAAATCCAGAGGTAAGCAAAGGTGCTATGGCGAGCCCGTTAAGAAATAGCGAAACACTCAACAAGAGGAAATTCCCAGGCAAAATCACAGCTGTTACGTAAATCGGGATTGTCAGAACAAATAAAGCAATAATAGATTCTATGAATCTGATTGAGTCACTTCGCTTCCATTTTATAGAACCTATTGCTATCGCCGAGATTCCACTCCCTAAAGACCAGATTGCTACCAACAGCCCGCTAAATTCACGTTCGCCAAATTCATCGGCATAACCGACTATAACTAGACCGGCAGCGCTGAAAAATGAACCACAGAGTACCAACGGAAGAAAAACTGCTTGGACAATTCTCTCTTTAATCAGCAGCGAGTGATCAACATTTGGATCTCTCGGATGTGGTTTCGGTTCACTTGATTTCTGGTGTGAGAAAAGATAGGCGCCTGAAGCTACAAATAACATAGCAGCAAAAATTGCATATTCAGGAGCAAAAGTGGCAGCCAGTAAAGTGGCTAAGACAGGTCCTGAAGTAAAAATAACTTCGTCTACGAATGCCTCAAACGAATAGGCAGTATCAGTAAGAACCTTGTCCTTCTCACCAATTGCATAAATCCATCTACGTCTTACCATTTGTCCGGAACCGATGACAAAAGACTCAAAAAGCAATGCACTTGTAAACCAAAGGATAGTTGGTGCGTCAGATTTCAATAAAATAACAAAAGCTGCCATGAAAAATATATGCAACGGAGCGGTTATCTTTAAAATTCGTGATTGTCCGTACTGATCTGCGGCTCTTGACCAAAGTGGTGCTGCAATAGAAATAACAATTGAAGCGGCCATCGATAAAGCTCCCGCCATCGAATAGGAGTCAGTCTCTGCAACTACGAATAGAACCATAGCCAGATAGAGCATCGATATCGGCAATCGAAGAATAAATGCAGCTAAAGAGAATTTCCATCCACCGGGAACGCTAAAAAGCCTGCGGTAATTATGCTGCATTATGCAAAGTCTACTTGTGATTAGATTCCGTCATGACCGCGATAATTGAATTACGCGATATTGCCTTAAAAATCGCCCAGGAAGCAGGCGATTTATTATTGAATCGACCCGATATTTTTGATCTCTCTGAAAAGAGCGGCGCTTTGGACTTTGCCACACAGATGGATAAAGCTAGTGAAAACTTAATTACAGAATTGATAAGAGAAATTCGGCCAAATGATTCGATTTTAGGCGAAGAGGGAGCGAACAAAACTGGAAAAAGTGAGTTTTCTTGGGTTATTGACCCTATTGACGGAACAGTAAATTATCTTTATGGAGTTCCTGGCTGGTGTGTAAGTATTGCCGTTAAGCAAGGGGACATCGTGGTTGCTGGCGTCGTACATGCTCCGACAGTTGGGAAAACATGGAGTGCGGTTCTAGACCATGGTGCCGAATGCAATGGCTCCATCATCAAATGCAACGAACCTATTCCTCTTTCAAAGGCGTTAATTGGAACTGGTTTTTCTTATGATTTGCAATCAAGAGTTGTCCAAGGAGAAATTTTTAATCAGCTAATCACGAGAATTCGTGATTTTAGAAGACTTGGAGCGTGCGCAGTAGATATTTGCATGGTTGCCTCGGGAATTCTCGACGCCTACTATGAAGTAGGTGTTTATGAATGGGATTTTGCTGCGGCTGGCTTGATCGCGCGCGAATCAGGCGCGAAGTTTCTCGCAGTACCGGCAATTCCTAGCGGGTCGCAGCACTTTGTTTTGGTAGCTGGCCCCTCGCTTTATGGGGAATTAGGCCAGGAAATGATTTCTGATGGGCGCTGGATAAAGGCGATTTAGCGCTAAGCGGTGCCTTGTGGCAGGATACGCCGGTTAGCCCAAGACCAACTTTAAGGAATCAGACATGAACGTTCTCGACGCGGTAGACGCAGCATCGCTCCGCAAAGATATTCCAAATTTTCGCCCTGGCGATGAATTAAAAGTTCATGTTCGAGTTATTGAAGGAAACAAGAGCCGAATCCAGGTTTTCCAAGGATTAGTAATTTCCAGAAAAGGGTCGGGCATTCGGGAAACCTTTACTGTTAGAAAAATATCTTACGGAGTGGGCGTTGAACGCGTTTTCCCAGTTCATGCTCCTGTAATTGAAAAAATTGAATTGGTTCGAAAGGGAGAGGTTCGCAGATCAAAGCTTTACTACTTGAGAGATCTTCGAGGTAAGGCTGCCAAGATTCGCGAGCGCAGAGGTGGAACTGATCTAGAGACCATCTACTCTGATAGTCTTTCTGAGATCTCAACTTCTGACTCTAAAATTGAAGAGCCAACAGTCTCAGAAGCTGTCGACTCTCCAGCCGAAACTACACCTGAATCCGAAGAGAAAACCCAAGCTTAAGTAATGGCCTCTCGCAAAGGCTCCACCCTTCGCGAACTCCCGATTCTGGTCGCATCAGCCTTAATTCTTTCCATAATTATCAAAACTTTTCTCATTCAGTTTTTCTACATTCCATCAGGATCTATGGAAAATACCTTGTTGGTAAATGATCGAGTTGGTGTAAACAAATTTGGGGCGCTTTTCAGTGAAGTAAAACGTGGAGATGTTGTGGTCTTTCGTGATCCAGCAGATTGGTTACCGCCTGCGACCGAGGAAAGTAAAGGCCTAGGAAAGGTAGTGAAGGATTCGCTTGTTTTTGTCGGAGTTCTCCCTGACCCAGCCAAGCAATTTTTGATTAAACGAGTGATTGGGGTGGGTGGGGATCAAGTAGTTTGTTGTAACGCTGATGGAAAACTTGAGGTCAATGGTGTCGCGGTGAACGAGCCTTATATCTATCCAGGTGACGCTGCATCTGAGATGAAATTTGATGTCAAGGTTCCCAAAGATTTCGTATGGGTTATGGGTGATCACAGAGGCGCAAGTGCCGATTCACGATTTCATACCGACGACCCAAACAAAGGAATGGTGCCTTTGGACCGCGTAACAGGAAGAGCTGTAGTTGTTATCTGGCCTATCTCTAATTTGGGGATTATTGAACGTGGCTCTGAGTTGGCTAAAGTCCCAGTAGCTAAGTGATTGATAGAAAACTTCAAAAAGCAGGCATTAAGAGAATCGCCGGCGTCGATGAAGCTGGGCGCGGCGCTTGCGCAGGTCCACTTGTCGTTGCTGCCGTAATTCTTGAAGACTTAGATCATTCTTCGACTCTTGGAATAAGGGACTCTAAAGAATTATCTTTAGATGAGCGCGAAGAGCTTTTTCCCAAGATTTTAGAAAATACAATTGCCTTTTCAATAATCGAAATATCTCCTTTTGAAATTGATCAGAAAGGACTACATAAGTGCAATATTGAGGGCATGAGAAGAGCTGTGATGTCCCTAACCGTTCGACCAGATTATGTTTTGACTGATGGTTATGAAATCCCCGGTCTAGATGTCTCTAATTTAGCCGTTTGGAAAGGCGATCAAGTTGCGCTCTCCATATCTGCAGCCTCCATTATTGCCAAGGTGCACCGAGACAGATTGATGGTAAAACTTGATCGAGAGTATTCAGGCTACCGCCTTTCCGAACACAAAGGCTATGCCACAGCGGCGCATGAAGAAGCCATCAAGAAGTTAGGTGTCTCTAGTATCCACCGAAAAAGCTATTCAAATGTAGCTAAATATCTTTAATCCACAGATTACATATTCGATAGAAAACTTGGAAACCTTGAGTCTATTTTGCGCGGATGGCGCGAAGTATGAGTGCATTAAAACTAGGTGAGACAGGAGAGCAATACGTAGCAAATTACCTCACCATGAATGGAAATCAAATCTTATCTCGAAATTGGCGAATTCGAGAGGGCGAATTAGATATAGTCGCGATAGACCAAGAAGGCCTAATATTATTTGTCGAAGTAAAAACTCGAACGAGTATTGCTTTCGGTGACCCTCTAGAGAGCATCGATCGAAAAAAACTTTTTAGAATTCAAAAACTTGCCCTTGCTTGGCTTGCCACTAATTTTAAGCTTGGCAATTCTTATCGAATTGACTCAGCCGGAGTAATCATCTCTCGAGCCGGGGAAATAACCTTAGATTACCGAAAAGGTATTTCTTGACTCTTGCAATGCTTCAGGCAATTACGCTCTCTGGGCTGTCTGGATCCTTGATAGACATTGAAGTAGACGTCTCAAACGGATTGCCTTCATATTCACTCCTTGGTCTTCCCGATGCAACATTAAGTGAGGCAAGAGAGCGGATACGAGCCGCCATTTTAAATAGCGGCTTCAGTTGGCCCAATAAAAAATTGACGGTCTCGTTATCTCCGGCTTGGCTTCCTAAAAGTGGATCAGCTTTTGACTTACCAATAGCACTTGCGATTTTGACAGCAACGTCGCAGATTGAAGCGAAGTGCGTAAAAGAGACCCTTTTTATAGGCGAACTATCGCTAGAGGGTGCATTGCGCCCGATTAGGGGCTTGTTGCCAATGTTAATTGCAGCAAGCCACCATGGCTTTCGGAGCATCATTGTTCCCAAAGATTCTTATGGTGAGGCTAAAGTTTTGAATCAAGTAAATATTTATGCGCTTCCAAATCTCAAAGCTGTTATATCTCACCTAAACGGTGAAGAAAGGTTTGAGAATCCAACTTTACTCGAAGTAAATGAAAGTGATAGAAAAAAGGATTTCTCAGAAGTTGCTGGCCAGGAAGAAGCTAAATTTGCGTTAAGTGTTGCTGCAGCAGGCAATCACAATATTCTTCTGATCGGCGCACCCGGAACTGGCAAAACTATGTTGGCAGAGCGACTTCCATCAATTCTTCCGCCATTAACAGAATCTGAAGCAATAGAGGTTGCAGGGATTCATTCAATAGCCGGCAAATTAAATCCGAAAGAAGCTGTTAGTTACCTACCTCCCTTCATATCTCCTCATCACTCAACGACTATCCCAGCACTTGTGGGAGGAGGATCCAATTCCATTAAGCCAGGAGCGTGCTCACTTGCCCATAATGGAGTTCTTTTTATCGATGAAGCCCCAGAGTGCTCACTAGGAATTTTGGATGCACTTCGCCAACCCATGGAATCAGGAGAAATTAGTATCACTCGAGCAAATCAAAGCGCCATATTTCCAGCGAAATTTATTCTTGTATTGGCAGCGAATCCTTGTCCCTGCGGAAAGTATTCAGGAAGGGGTCGAAATTGCGAATGTTCCTCGCATCAAATTAGAAGATATTTGGGCAGGCTATCAGGTCCACTTCTAGATCGAATTGACATCAGAATAAAAGTTGAAGCTCCAACTAGAACTGAATTATTAGCAGACTCCGCCGAAACCAGCGAAATGTTTCGAAGTCGAGTCCTGGCTGCGCGAAATATCGCCGCAGAAAGGTTTAAAGATGAAGATTTCAATAGCAACTCTCAAATTCCACCCAGTCAGCTGAGAACTCGATACCGGGCGAAGCGAGAGGGGATGGCACTTATCAATGCTTTATTGGATAGTGAAGCGATAAGCGCTCGCGGATACCATCGAATACTGAGAACTGCTTGGAGTATTTCGGATCTAACAGGTACCGATTCACCAGATAAAACAGCAATTGAGCGCGCTTTAAGTCTTCGAGTTGGGTTGGCTAGCGAATGAACTTAACAAAACTACGTCTATTCCACGCCATTGAACCAGGCGATAAATTCTGGTCGGATGAGATCGCTAGAAATGGCGCGGAATGCGTGATAGAAAAATTACTCGATGAGAATTTCGAGTGGAGCCGTCGTTCTGTGGAGAGAATTCGTGAGCGTCTCAAAACTCCAGTTGATGAAATAGTGAACGAAATCATGGAGTCTGAAGGCAAATTTATTACCGATGAAGATAGAGAGTGGCCTCACCAAATTGGCGATTTGCTTACACCACCTATTGGATTAATAGTTCGTGGGGATTTCGATAACTGTAACGCAGTCGCGATCGTTGGCACTCGAAATCCGACAACTTATGGCGCCCGCGTGGCAAGCGAATTTGCATCTGGCTTTGCAGATCGTGGCGTAGCAATAGTTAGCGGTGGAGCTTATGGAATCGATACGCACGCTCATCGAGGCGCCCTCGCCGCGGAAGGCAGAACAATCGCGGTTTTAGCGTCGGGTATTTCAGTTACATATCCAGCAGCGAATGAAAGACTATTCAAGGAAATCTTGGAAAACGGAGCATTGATATCTGAAGTAATGCCAAATGAGCGTGCCCGTCCAGAGAGATTTCTAACGAGAAACCGATTGATCGCTGCCTTTTCTCGAGCCACGATAGTTGTCGAGGCAGCTTTTAGAAGTGGCTCTCTAAGAACGGCGCGCGACGCTGCAGAATTACTGCGGATAGTTCTCGCCGTCCCTGGTCCAATTAATTCGCCCTCCAGTGATGGTTGTCATCGACTAATTGGGGAAAGGTGCGCTGAAATTGTTACCTCTGTGGCGGATGCGATGGAATTTCTCACCAGTAAACCATGTACTCTTTGCTTAAATGCCTCATAAATCAGCCTTTATATCAATCGTGGGTCGGCCCAATACCGGAAAATCAACGCTCTTGAACACCCTAGTTGGAAAGAAAATCTCAATAACTTCGCACCACCCCAATACGACGCGATTTGCGATTAGAGGAATCCTTACAGATAAGGACTATCAACTAATTTTCATCGACACACCTGGCCTACACAAAGCCAAAACGTCTCTTGGAACAACTTTAAATCAAGTCGTCGATAGCAGCATCAAAGATGTGGATATCGTAATTCAATGCTTACCTGCAATTGAAGAAATTGGCTCTGGCGACCTTTATATCGCGCGGCAACTTTCGGGACAGAATTCAATCAAACGGATTTGCGTCATTACGATGGTAGATATGGTGCACAAAGAAGTCTTGGCTAAACAATTAATTGCAGCTCAAGATTTGGCAGTCGAAGCCGGTTTTTCATGGGATGAGATTGTCCCTGTCTCAGCATTAACGGATGAACAGATACAACTCTTGATTAATCTGCTAATAAAACATGCAGAAGTTGGTCCCCCATTCTATCCATCTGACATGCACTCTGACCAAGATAAATTCATTACAGTTTCTGAACTAATTAGAGAATCCGCTATCTCAAATCTTAGAGAAGAGGTACCTCACTCAGTTGCAGTGGAAGTAGACGATATACAGGAAAGACCTGGTCGAGAGCTTTTTGATATTCACGCCTCGATAATCGTTGAAAGAGATAGCCAAAAAGCAATACTTATTGGTAAAGGTGGATCCAATTTAAAGGAGATTGGAACGAGTGCTCGTATTGAAATAGAGAAGTTTCTCGGAAAAAAAGTTTTTCTAGCTCTTCATGTAAAAGTAATTGAGAATTGGCAAAAAGATACGAAAGCTCTTCAAAAATTGGGCTTCATTCAAGGTTAAGCGGCGAAGGTTGCATTCTTTGGTTTTCGACTTGCGAAGAAAGATCCAACTAATACCAAAGGAAGTCCAACCAAAATAGCGAGCGTGATTGGCTCATCTAATAGAATTACTCCGAGAAGCACAGCAACTGCTGTATTTGGATACACAACTAAAGAAGCTCTGGCTGGACCAATTTCATCTAGAACTATGAAGAACACCCAAAATGCAATGCCACTACTAAGTACGCCGAGACCTATTGTTGCTAAAACTGCATTTAATGTAGGAGTTGTAAGTGGGGCATTAGCTAGGGCGAATGGCGCGAAAAGTAGCGCTGCGGCCGTCATAGCGATGCCGTTAATTGCCACACCCGGCACATCAGTTACTTTTCGAGAGATCATATTTGTGGCCCATGCATAAGCTGCGGCGGCAATAAGAACTTGGAGAAGGGCCCACGAGTTATTGAAGTCTGAGACGCTTTCAATGCCAACTATTAAAACAATACCTATTAAACCGATTGCAATTCCGATGATTCTAACTCGATGGGCAGCCGTTGAATCGCCGGTGTGATGAGCGAACAACGTGGCCCATATTGGAACAGTTGCAACCAGGAGAGCTACTACGCCAGAGGAAAGGCTTCTTTGAGCGTTTGTGATTAATGTCCAAGGAATAACCATTTCGAGAATGGCGTAAAAAAGAACATATTTCATATGGGGTCTTATATTTCGGAAAGCGCCTTGATGAATCGCGATAGGAACTAGAAGTGCCGCACCTATAGCCAATCTAGAAAATACAATTACCGCAATCGACAATTCCTCTACTGCAACCTTCATGAAGAGATAAGGGATACCCCATAGCACTCCCACAAGTGAGAATAGAAGCCAGCCACGTCGCGACATTAAAGACTCCGATATAAGTTAAGGGTTTGCGTGGCTACCTTATCCCAGCCAAATTCGGATATTGCGCGAATTCGACCATTCCTACCTAAACTTTTCGCGAGATTTGAGTCACTCATAACTTTCAGAATCCCCTCGCATAAAGATTCTTCAAATTCTTCATCAATCTTGGAGTGACTTATCAAGACTCCAGTTTCACCATCTTTAACAACTTCAGGTATGCCGCCGACCGCACTCGCTACCACCGCAGTCTCACATGCCATCGCTTCGAGATTAACGATTCCGAGCGGTTCGTACACAGAGGGACATACAAACAGTTCAGCATGGGTCAACAATGAGATCAAGTCTTTTTGAGACAACATATCCTTAATCCAAATTACATTATTCCTCTCATCTTGAAGCTCATTAATCAATTTCTTAACTTCGTTAAATATTTGAGGTTCATCAGCGCTTGTAGCGGCTATTACTAATCCAAAATCCTTAGGGATTTCTCTCCAACTCCGGAGAAGATGAATTAAGCCTTTTTGGCGAGTAATGCGACCCACGAATACAGCGAATTTATTCTTAATGCCAAATCGCTCGACAACTTCATTATTTTCAATTGGTCTGAAGACATTCGTATCTATGCCGTTTCGGATAGTAACAATGCGCTCCTGGGATATCTTTGGGTATACCTTCAAAATATCGGTACGGACCGCATCACTTACTGAAATAATTTTCTGTGCACTTTCATAAGAAGACTTTTCTATCCAACTTGAGATTTCATACCCACCTCCAAGTTGGTCTGCTTTCCAGGGTCTTAATGGCTCTAACGAATGCGAGGTAATTACATGAGGGATATCAAAAAATTTGGAGGCTAAGTAGCCAGCGAAATTGGCATACCAAGTGTGGGTGTGCACTAAATCAACATTCCCTAAATTTCTTGCGATATCCATATCCAACAACAAAGTTTTTAATGCTACGTTCAGATTATTGAATGGTGGAGCTAATTCATATGCGTTGGCATCGCCGCGTGCAGATCCAAAACAATTGACATCAACTCGGACATCTGAAAACTTCTTGAGTGAATCGACCAAGTTTATGACGTGAACTCCGGCTCCTCCATAAACTTCAGGAGGCCATTCCCTAGTGACCATCGCAATTGATTTCGATTGACTATCCAGCGGCATATGCCAAGAGTATCGTTCAGCCATGGCACGACTTGATCTTCCTCTCGGCATCGTCCTTGCCGGCGGTGAAGGAAAACGCTTAATGCCATTGACAGCTGATCGAGCGAAACCCGCAGTTCCATTTGGCGGGGCATACAGATTGGTTGATTTCGTTCTCTCAAATCTTGTTAATGCCGGATTTTTGCGAATCGCTGTTCTAACTCAGTACAAGTCACACTCTTTAGATAGGCACATCACCACTACTTGGAGAATGTCAACTCTTCTAGGAAATTACATCACACCGGTACCGGCACAACAGAGATTAGGTCCGAGGTGGTACACAGGAAGTGCTGATGCGATTCTCCAGAATTTCAATCTAATTCAGGATGAAAATCCAAAACACATTCTAGTTTTTGGTGCAGATCACGTTTATAGAATGAATCCGGATCAGATGTATCAACAGCATCTCCAAACTGGAGCTGGAGTCACGGTTGCAGCAATAAGAGTCCCTCGAAAATCCGCGAGCGATTTTGGTGTAATTGAATTATCTGATGATGGACTTACCATAAAGGCGTTCCATGAAAAACCGGCTAATCCACCGGGCATGCCGGGAAATCCAGATTGGTCGCTAGTCTCAATGGGAAACTATATTTTTCGAAGAGATGCGCTTGAGAGTTCTTTGCTAGAGGACTCTAAAGATATTGAGAGTAGGCATGATCTCGGCTCGAACATCATTCCCATGATGGCGCGAGGAGGAGCGGCGAAAGCTTACGATTTTGCCAACAATATAGTTCCTGGCGAAACTGCAAGAGATAAAGGATATTGGCGCGATGTAGGAACAATCGATTCCTATTATGAAGCTCATATGGATTTAGTTTCAGTTCATCCTATTTTTAATCTCTATAATCGAAATTGGCCAATACTCACAAACCCACCCTCATTACCCCCAGCAAAATTCTCGGAGAATGGTCGAGCATTTGATTCAATAGTAGGCGCTGGATCAATTATTGCCGGCGGAGTTCTGAGTTCCACGGTTGCTTCCTATGACGTTCTTGTTGGGAAAGACTCAGTTATAGAAGGTTCAGTTCTGATGCCTTCCGTGCGAGTTGGAGATAAAGCAAAAATTCGAAATGCAATCTTGGATAAAAACGTTGTGGTAGAGCCTGGTGCCGAAATCGGTTTTGATTTGGAGAGGGATCGAGCACGATTTACAGTTTCTGAGGGTGGAATTATTGTCGTAGGTAAAGGTGAATTGGTAACCGCTTAGATTTCCCCGGCAAGAAGTCCTTTGATTACCTGGTCACCCCGACTTATGGTCTCCTCAAGATCCTTGAGTTTCTTCATACCATTTAACTGTTGAAACATTCGATGGTTTTTCTTAAATAAATCACGATTTCTATACAAGTAATGCCAATAGAGAGTTGTGAATGGGCACGAATCTCCTTCAATTCTCGTCTTAGGGTTGTAAACGCAATCGCCACAGTAATCTGACATTCTTGATATGTAAGAGCCTCCAGCTATGTACGGCTTCGTTGACATTCTGCCGCCGTCGGCATGCATACTCATCCCAATCACGTTAGGGACCATCACCCAATCTGTGGCATCTATAAAATTATTTCTCATCCAAATCAATAATTCGGTAGGAGCGACATCACAAAGAGCCGCGAGATTGCTCAAAATCATTAGGCGTGGAATGTGATGCACCCATCCGCGTCGTTCTACTCCAGAAATAGTATCTGAAACACATTTCATCTTTGTGGATTTAGAATTCTCAAAAAGAGGTAGCAGAGGATTGTTTGAATTTAAAAAGTTGCTATCGCGGTAATCTTCTCCGAAATACCAATATAGACCGTTTATATATTCGCGCCAACCAATTATCTGTCTAATAAAGCCTTCACAGGAGGATAGAGGAATGTTTCCTTCTTCGAATTTCTTTAATACGAATTTTAAGATTTCGTCTGGAGTTAATAGGCCAATATTTAAATAGGGGCTAAGAAGCGAGTGATGTAACGCCCATGATTTAACTGTCATGGCATCTTCGTAAGGTCCAAACTCTGCAAAAGATTCTCTAAGAAACTTATTCAGCTGGGCAAGAGCGGTTTTACGCGTGGTTCCCCAAATTGTCTCTTCAATTGATCCAGTTAGATTCAGATTCTTCAACTCGGCGATTACTTCATGGTCAATGAGATCTCTCTCGTGATTCGTATAATTTGGCCATTGGTAATCTGTTTTTGGTGGGGGTTCTCGATTCTCATCATCATAATTCCATCTTCCTCCGAATGGTTCGCCATTCGATACTAGAATTCCAAGTCGCTGCCTCTGCCAGCGATAGAAATTCTCCATCTTTAAACTCTTCTGACTTTTTGACCATTGCGCAAAGAGTGCCCGAGGGGTCAAAAAGAAATCATTTGGTACGAATCGCACTCCTATGTCAGCAAGAGATTTTGTCAATCGATACGAGGAAGGTTCTACCGAAATAACTTCATCATAATCTTTCAAGATTGATTGAATTCCAGAAGAGGTGTCATTTGATTTTAAATACATTACTTCAAAGCCTTCAGCTTTTAGTTCTTCAGCAAAATGGCGCGCAGCTGACAACAAAAAGAAGAGACGCTGGCGATTCCATCGAGCACCTTTTAGCATTCTTTGACTTTCGACGAATACAATTGCGTGGGTTTCAGGTCGCGCGCCTGCTAACGCTCCTTTATTGCGATTCAAATTGTCGTGTGCTACATAAACGAGAGTCTTGGCCATCACCAAAAGGGTAGTCCGACCTTGCTAGAATCGCGTACTGGATCGATGATGATCACAAGTTCAAGAGTCGGAGATGTCTAATGCGGTTTGGTGTCCTTACTGGCGGTGGCGATTGCCCAGGTCTTAATGCGGTGATAAGAGCCGTAGTCCGTAAAGGTGAAAAAGAGTACGGATATGAATTCATAGGTTTCAGAGATGGCTGGAAAGGACCTTTAGAGGGGCTGACCATGCCACTTAACATCAAGGCAACCCGAGGAATACTCCCACGAGGCGGAACAATTCTTGGCTCATCGCGAACTAATCCTTTCAAAATCGAAAATGGCGTTGAAAGGATAAAAGAGAATTTATCGAAAATGAACGTTGATGCGCTTATTGCAATTGGTGGAGAGGACACATTAGGTGTTGCAACTAAATTAGACGCGCTAGGCGTGAAAGTAATTGGCGTTCCAAAGACAATTGACAATGATTTGAATAATACTGATTACACATTTGGGTTTGATACCGCCGTAAATATTGCAGTTGAAGCCATCGACAGATTACACACGACAGCCGAATCGCATCACCGCGCTCTAATTGTTGAAGTTATGGGAAGGCACGCAGGTTGGATTGCGTTACATTCTGGAATGGCAGGGGGCGCTTCTTGTATTTTGATTCCAGAAGTTCCCTTTGATATTGAAAAAGTTTGCCAGTATGTAGAGTCCAGATTTGAACAATCTTATGCACCGATAATCGTTGTGGCAGAAGGTGCATTACCTAAAGACGGAACGATAGTAACCAAAGATGGATCGCTGGATGCTTTCGGACATGTAAAACTCTCCGGAATTGGAGAGTGGCTAGCTAAAGAAATTGAATCCAGAACCGGCACTGAAGCCAGAACTTCAATTTTGGGGCATATTCAAAGAGGTGGAACTCCAACCGCTTTTGATCGCGTACTGGCAACACGATTTGGAATTCACGCGATAACTGCGGCTCATGCAGGAGATTGGGGAAAGATGGTTGCACTACATGGCACCAAGATTGAGCGGGTGCCGCTAGCTTCGGCAACTGAGAAGCTAAAAACGGTAGATCCAAGCCTTCTCGCAGAAGCTGAAGTCTTCTTTGGTTAATTCCATAGCAAGAATCCCTTCAACCTATCTACCCTTAAGCCATGAGTAATACGATTGAGAAGCTCTTTGACAGCTCTCTAGCAATAGCGCAGCAACCGGCTTGGCCAGATCGTGACAAATTGGCTCAAGTTGTAACTGAACTTCGAACATTGCCTCCACTGGTTTTTGCTGGAGAATGCGACAATCTTAAGATCAAAATTGCGCAAGCAGCTTCAGGCGAGGCTTTCTGGTTACAAGGTGGCGATTGCGCTGAAACTTTTGCTGCTGCAACTGCCGATTCCATAAGAAATCGAATAAAGACAATTCTTCAAATGGCTGCCGTACTTCAGTACGGAGCCAGCATGCCAGTAATCAAAGTTGGTCGAATGGCAGGTCAATTTGCAAAACCTCGTAGTAATGACATGGAAAAGCGTGGAGACATTGAACTGCCAGCTTATCGAGGTGATGCTGTAAACGATCTGCAATTTACGAAAGAGGCTCGAACTCCCGATCCATCTCGCCTATTGAAGGTTTATCACACATCCTCCGCAACACTTAATTTAGTTAGGGCTTTTACTCAAGGCGGTTTCGCAGATTTACGACTTGTCCACGAGTGGAACAAAGGCTTCATTCGCGATTCAGAGATTGGATCTAGATATGAAGCGCTTGCAAAAGAGATTGGCCGTGCACTCGAATTCATGAAATCGGCAGGTGTTAATCCTGAAGAGTTTAAGACTGTCGACTTTTACTCGTCGCATGAAGCTTTAATTCTTGAGTACGAAAAAGCACTAACGAGAATTGATTCAAGATCTGATCAACCTTATGACGTCTCAGCCCATTTTCTGTGGATCGGAGAACGCACCCGACAACTCGACGGAGCCCATATCGATTTTGCTAAGAATATTCGGAATCCGATAGGCGTCAAAATTGGCCCGAAAACTTCACCCGAAGATGTTTTGGCTTTGATTGAAACTTTGAATCCGCAAGAGGAGCCCGGACGATTAACTTTCATAACTCGAATGGGAGCAAAAAACATTCGCACTGCTTTGCCGCCGATTGTAGAAGCAGTGAAAAAAAGTGGCAGAAAAGTACTCTGGGTTTGCGATCCGATGCATGGGAATACCTA
>Ga0129333_10002973_pt1 | contig 15873 bp, 8 predicted proteins | sample CPB6_08_DNA_FD_94474 | JGI IMG/M metagenome (GOLD analysis project Ga0129333, IMG submission 94474) | Freshwater to marine salinity gradient microbial communities from Chesapeake Bay, USA - CPBay_Sum_0.6_0.8_DNA | ecosystem: Environmental > Aquatic > Marine > Coastal | place: USA: Chesapeake Bay...
CGGTTTGGATTATGACAGGATAGGTGGATCCTGAAGTTACCTTTAAAACGACTCACAAAATATAAACTGGGAATCACTATGAATATTTACAATGTAAAGATATTGGCAAGGTATGGTAATGATATTTATTGATTAATTACCTGTATACTGACTCACAGGGAAGAAATTTCATTCTAAAACAAAAAGATGGGTAATGACCCGGGTACCTTTCAGTAACGCCTGATTTTTTTCCGGCTATTATTGTAATTGCGTTCCGAAACGTTCCCAAGCTCAGGTATAAGCCGTAACAGTCTATATATGGCAGACTGCCTGTCATCTCCCTGAATATGGCTCATGATTTCGGGCATCGCAGACAATGGCATTTCAATAAACGGGGAAACATCAAATTCCCCAACGAAATAGTAACAAAAGATCTTTCTGCGTATTACAAATCCTTTGTCTGGATACATATTTAGCTTCAGGCAGTGTTTCAGCATTGCCGACATGGGGGGGTTGGCTGTCGGATAATCGTTACTGGACACAACACTGATGCTTCGAATAATATGGTTGGAATTGTTGCGTATACTATCAAGACTGGACACATCACATAGTAGCTTCTCTTCGAATTGGGGGATCGGATCATAACTACAAATGTATAGCTTCTTCAAATGCTTGTTTTTGCTCAGACATGATGAGAGATCCATTGCAACTTGTTCGACATTCACACTGCTCGAAAGTGCACCAGTAATCGGGCAAATACTTTTATCTAGGGTGCAATGTATCTTGTTTATCAGACTTGCTGGATTCCGAAGCAAAGATACTACTGATTTCCACTGATCATTACGTTCGCAATTGACACGCAAGCAGTATGCAGTAGCACACCCCCTTAACATGATGGCGAATGAATAACCGTAATCGAACTTACAAGAACTAATATCAACCTCTTTCAGGTGCGCGCGGGATATTGCTTGGGATAATGTGTGAGAGGGCAAACATGTTACCCTTTCGCATGAATCCAGTTCTAGAATCTGAAGTGACTGGATATTTTTGATAAAATCGCTCAATGCGTTCGTCATTCGGAGATTGAAATTTTCCACGTGCAGGTGCACAACAGATTTGTTGTGTTTCGCTCCTTCCATAAATACATATATGCACTTGTTTCCCTCCTTGTAACGTTTCCTTAAGAAACTTTCACCGGTGTTGTCGCCTTCGCCTTCATCGGTGCCTTCATCGGTGCCTTCATCGGTGCCTTCATCGGTGTCAAACATCTGAAGGTGAATTTTATTCAACGTTGAGGAGCTACCGATGGCTCTGCCAAGCAGTGACCAAGAATCAATTAATGTCTTGAATTGATCCCAACATTGTCGGCGCAATAGATATCCTCCACGTCTATGATGACATTTCAATAATAAATGAGGAGTCGTGAACGCACTGCGGGTCATGAACGCTACCCCTGTTATAGAGAGAAGATCAATATCAGTTCTGTCATTCCGTAGAAGCTCATACGCCTCTTGTATTCCATTTAGCATTTCATTTCGTGCCCTGTCATACGCCGCCGCTGGATTCAGTAATTCATCAATCGCCGCAGCTGGATCCATCTCATACCGATCCTCAAACGCCTCTAAAGCCTCAAACACCTCTTGTATTTCATTTAGTTCATTTGCTTCTTCTAAATCTACCATTTCTACGGATATGGACGAGTCACTGCCTGTAGACATCACAAAGCATGAAAATGGGTGAAAAAATGAGATGATGGATATTATGAGAGTATTCGGTAATGAATACCAAAAGCTCTCGGGCTCCTCATTGATTTTCACCCCTGCTGTCACGAGTCCAAGTTCCGCATCAGCTCTCGGGCTCCCCGTTCATTTTGACCTCGCGCTAAAAGCTGTCTTTTATGCCCCTTGGTCCCCCGGACCGCTCTTGGGCTCCTCATTCATTTTCACCCTGCTGTCACGAGTCCAGGTCCCGCATCAGCTCTCGGGCTCCCCGTTCATTTTGACCTCGCGCTAAAAGCTGTCTTTTATGCCCCTTGGTCCCCCGGAGCGCTCTCGGGTTCCTGTTCATTTTCACCCTGCTGTCACGAGTCCAGGTCCCGCATCAGCTCTCGGGCTCCCCGTTCATTCTGACCTTGTCTAGAGGTTTTCAACTGGGATAACTGGGATCTAGACTTTAGCCATTGAATATCTGGCGATTAGGACCATAAATGGTGAACTCAGACAACCATTTCTTCCATGCCGCCAAAATATTTTCATGTCTTTCTCTGGATGTTATTTCTTCCAACCGGTTTTTCAAGTCATCACAACTTTTTGTTTGGTGTGCAATGTAGGCCAGTAACAGTGAGACCGATTTTGAGCAAAAATCAAGTTCTGGTATCAAGATCACACTATATTTGATCTGTTGTATACATTTTTTCTCCAATTTCAGCGCGAAACTCTGCAATTCCTCTTGGATACGCTGGGTGGGGTTGTTTCTTTCTTGGCTTGGCAATACAATTCCGCACAAAACACATTCGTCAGATTTGAAAAAGATCAATGGAATGTACTGTTGTGTCTTTGTACTTTCCTTTCCGATAACAAGTAGTACAATGGTAGCCTGATCTTTGGCTTCAAAGGAATGAGCTATCTCAATCTCTTCTTCGCGAAAAAGATTATTTATCCCGATGTCTCGTTTGAATTTCTTGATAATGTCGTTAAAAAGGAACTCGTCCATGTATGAACAGTTAGATCTGAGGAGATTGTAATAAAATTCGATCTTGTTTGGGAACAAATAATTCGATACCTTGGTCCAATAATGGAATATGAGGTTGTTGTTTCCATTTCTCTTGATAGATGTATATATGAAGTGGTCAAGATTTCTCACCCGGCGTAGTCCTTGATAGGAAAGCCTCTTCACTTTTGATACAACATGGTCAAAGTAGAAAACCTGAGTTGTTTTGTTTTGGTTAGCATCATCAGAATCATATGGAAATATGCTCTCTCCTTCCAAGTAGAACACAATGAAGAGCTTGTATTTCAGACATGACACAATGATCGACAGAAATGCTTCAACATCTGGTTTCCGTTGTTCGCGAAGGAATAAGTTGCTCCTGATTTTTTCAAACGAATCAACCCCGAGTGATCCAAGACAATTCATGATGGTTTCTTTGTCGAGCCAATCTGATATTGGACTTGAATAACGTGTTAACTCAATCAGAAAGCCTTCAATCCGGAGCGGGTCGTGTATATTCCTTGTCAATCTTGTCCTCCCTCTCAAGAAAAAGAAGTTTGGGTGACGGTATTGTGTTGATGATAGAAGGGATGCCAAGCAGAGAGGAAGTGAAACTCTCTTCTGAATTGAGCCTTGTGGCTGTCCGTCTGACATGAGAATCATTGGATGTTGGGTGTGTTGTGTCCTTACATTTTCTTCATTTAACTCGTCGACAAAAACAAATTTGTCATTTGTCTTGATAAAACAGTCAATAATGTTGGATGATTTAGCAAAATTGCTAGGTAAGTGTGGACGAACACCACGACCTGAATACAAATATGTGACAACCAAAGGTGGCCTTTCGTGGAACACGCGTAGCTTGTATGCTTTTGTTTCAAAATCAAAAACAAGAATATTCCTCTGCAGTACCATCGATAGGAGTGGCAACACATATTCTTCGTAGAATGAGGTGTCGTTTGAGTGTGTCGAAAGTATTGAATCGAAATGGAGAAATGGGAGAAAGCACCTCAGATTATTCCCCTTTTCATCTATCATCATGTCACATAAGTTTCCCTCTTCACCGAGATTTTCACGAAGAAATTCGACGGGTTGGAAATCGCCTAGGAATTCTGCATATTTGGAAGAAATTGCCTCTAACATCCCAATGTGTTTCGTAAAATTGCCCCGCTTTAAAGTAGCAAACGGAAAACAAACATCAACCTTCCAGAGTGACTTCCCTCTAGGTATTTCCACCACTGCATTTATTGATCCCAGGAAATACCTCCGGTACTGAGACTTCGATTTCAGTGGTGGTAACTCAGAGACGAATCCCAAGTTGTGCACAAGGTTTACAAGGTCATTCAAACCATCATGTTGCTCTTTGCAGTCATCGATATAAGATTGATCAGGGGGGGCACTGCCCTGACAAGGGAACCCATAGAAACGTGCGATATCGGTTAATAGCTCTTGTGCTGTATAGGAATTTGGTGGGGTGTTCATTGGAAGTTTTTTTATCTCCAGCAGCAGCTCCGGGGTTTTTGGTGGCCCACAATGCCTAGAAGATCTTGGACAGAACTTTGACTCCAATGCATTGAGAGGTTCCTTTGAACCTGGCACACTAAGACAGTTCTCATGGCAACAATTGACGAACTTCACAAGCTTCTGAAGAAAAGACGGTGTGTCCTCTGAAAGCATAGAATGAAGTTCGTTCAAATTGTACAGCACAATAACCATTGGATGGGATGCATCAGGGACTTCACAGTTTTTTTCCAAATAATACTTCATTGGGGGAGGCGGATCACCCAAGTGCATCAAAAGATATGATTCGTGCATCCTATTGTTAAAGCCCCTTGTTGGATCAAAAAAGCTTACAATGTCCATCTGATTGGAAAATTCGTTACCACTGTCTAACTCGCTACCGAAAAGGAATTCGTCATCGTCTATTTCCTCTGTAACGCGCTCTGCCTCCATTTCAACTTGAACACCAGGTTTGGAATCCCGCGGGATCATGAATTCAATTGTTCGTGGAATGATTGTCTCTGGAAGATGATATGCCAGGATCACCTTATCTGCAAGTGATAGCTCCGAAAAACAGGCTCTCCTCTCTTTCTTAGAGCAGGGTGTCTGCATACAGAAATAGTCCAACAGCACTGGTACTGCTGCTTCACTTATACCCAACTTGGTAATGAGATTGTTCAGCTCATTGTACAGTTCGGTGTTACTTCTCTGTGTCTCTTCAACGGGTGTAACCTCGTGCTGGGTGATGTCTTCTGATAACTTGAATGGGTCAAATCTCTGACTATCTCCAACAAGTTTATTTATGTGGGATTGCTTTGAGTGATGGGCCAGACCAATAAGGGTCATGATATAACATATGTTTGCTTTGAGCCACAGCCAGCAAGAGCCGCTCGGATATTTGTTGCAAAACAGTTCACTGTTTCTGAATTTGAGCATGGCTTGAACATTCCCTATGTTCTTCATGGCTTCCGTGTATACAGTGTCTGAACTGATTGTTTTGACGTACAGACATGGATCCACAACGAATCTTTCATCAATCACGCGGCAAAAGAGCGCCAAAAAGTCCACAAGGTGTCCTTCGGATCTCAGAGTGGACGTTGGGCGTAATGATACCTCGGCTCTCGCACGAACACCAAAGCGCTCAACGAAACTCAGACTAGTAGAGCATGTATCCCTCATCTTATCAAGCAGTCTTTTGAGTTGGATGAATGACCTTTCTGGGATAGTTTTAATATCTTGTGATCTTAAGGGGAATGACATTCTATCTCTGAGGACGAAGTGAGAAACGGTCGAGTATGCCTTCATGTTTGAAAATGTTGCCCTAGGTTCCTCAAGATGTGATGTGTATTCATCGGAAGTGAGGTCCGACAAATGACCAGCAGAGACCTTGTATATCTTTTTAAGAAGCTTGTCGGCCTTTGATATACAACCTTCATCCGAAGAAAGGACATCAAACATACAGGAATTGTTTTTCCTTCTTTTCCTTGGCCTTGGTCTATTGGTATGTTGTTGGTTGTTCTGGTTCCATCTCTTGTCCTGGTTCTTGAAGCGAACAGTCCCCATTTGGCAATTATCCTGGCGTATTTTTCCATCTTGGGATTCCAACCCGTGAAGGGCCCACACATCAGTCTTGCAGTTGGAAAAGCATGAACGGTATGATGTTTCGAATTCCGAATCGTCCATCTTGCGCCTCTTCTTCTTGTGATCTATGCCCCAGCGAATTGGAATGTTAAAGGGGATGTTCAAAGCTAGATCGATTTGGGCAACTTCAATTGTGATCCTTTCTTGAATAAAGGATCCTGTGTCCACATCAGTGACCCGGCAGTTGAATTCGTTTCGCACCTCTGTTATATGTTTAAACAGATCCTGTAATGCGGATGATCTAAGTAGTGGTAACCTGCCACCAACCCCCCCCAAATGGATAATCCACTTCTTTGCTTCAGGAACATAGCAAGAGTCCAGTATAACGTTAATCATTTCGTGGAAAAAAGGCATGTTCCCAACCGGTTTCAGGCAGATTCCTTCCTTCTTTGACAGTTCACATGGATAGTTCAACCTGTTTACTCCGTGCCAGATACTCTCCGCACAATCTTTGTGGAGAGCAATTTTAACGGGAGTGTCAATGACAAGGATCTCCTTTTCAAGCAAGCATTGTTCTCCCTCCATGAGCTGAACATCTTTCCCACCAAACAAGAGATCTTTTGCCTGGTTCTTTGCACCGGGGAGTTTCGTTGCGTTAGCGTTAGTGGGAAGAGTTACCTTTGTCCCGTCGGTCCCAAAAACGGCAAGCATATTTCCGATAGCTAAACCTGCATTATTCGACATATATTTGCTTGCCCCCGGGGTAGGAGGGGACTCGTCGTGCACAACAATAAGAAAGCTCATACCGTCGCAATCTACAGAAACATCATCCTTGTGAAAGGACTTTGACGACGATGATATTCCTTCGGCATAGATGGTTTTGCACATATCCAAAATGTGGTCTATATTATCATCTGTATCGGTGTAAGGGCTGCCCCTTTATTTGAAAATGAACAGTTGGTTTCTGGAGAAAGAAAGCAAGATACAGTAAGAAGAAAAAAATCTTTTTTCTTTGTGCTCACCACCTGAAGAACTTGGGTTCGTCGTCGGGTAGGAACTCGGAATCAGAATCGGACATGATGGGGTAAAAAGATAAATACCAACAGAAGTAAATTTGATTTCCTTCAACAAATTTTATGTCATCAATCTGAAATATTTTGGCTTTAGAAGACAATTGAAGTACAACATAATCTTCATGCGATTCAAATTTTAAGCTTTAACTTGTGCTTGCTTTAAGTTGGGTCAGTTGCCTTTACTTTCATACTTTCTTCACCTTTTCTTTTTGATTCATATCTTGCTTATTGGGATCCTTTTTAGCAGCCTGAACCGTGTCCTCTGAGCCGTTTTGTAAAACTTCCCATTGTTTCTTTTGTTCTTCCCCAATTTTTTGTACCTCCTCAAGTTCGGTACCTTTAGGAACCACAACTACATTACGCTTGGGCATTCGAGGTTTTTTGGCGGTGGTCTTTTTCCTAACACTGATGGTTTGATGCTGATAAGACTCAAATTCAGACTCGGATTCAGACAAGCTAGATTCAGAAGAATCAGACTGCTTCTGCCTCTTTTTATTACGATTAGTATGCATGAATCAAAAAATCTGAAAGATGGACACCAACTAAAAGTAGATTATGAGTTAACCCTGTCTTCATCCCCCATTGCTGCATAATAATCAGCGCGCACATGACAATATGAAAAAAGCTCAACAATGTGAGCCTCTCGGGTTCTTCGTTCATTTTCACCCTCCCTGTCACGAGTCCGGGCGCCTGGGTCCCGTATTAGCTCTCGGACTCCCCGTTCATTTTCGCCCTACCATGAGTAGTGAGCGCGTGGTCGCACGTCAGTCCTTGTGTGTGCTCCTAACATGATCCTCGAGTTTCCGGAGATTTACGATATGATCATCAATCAAAATACTCTTATCTTCAACACCATTTGAAATAGTCCTCCACAAATCCTTAATATTAACACCGTTTCTTTCACTCAGTGTCTCTGAATTGTCTCTTTTGATTTCGGCCCATGACTTACCACGTGCTTTTCCCCTGATCACAGCAAGTTTCTCATTCAAAGAAAAGCGCTGTCTTTTTTTAGGAGAATGATTGGTCTCCTGATTAGGGTTAGTCTCCCTGGCCTTCTGTGCTTTCCTGTCTTTCTTTATTTGATTGCGATACATCTCCCTGATATTCTGTTCTGTTTTACCGTTTATGCGTAGAATTGGGTTTTCATCAAGGATCTGAGACCATGACATCCGATCCTTTACCCCGTTCATCACCCACTCTCTCTCTTGAGGAGTAAAGAATACCCTCCTTTCCTTGTTTGGGCTGTCCGTGGTAGAAGGTCCCTTGAGCTCTTCTTCCAAAATGTCTGTGATATTAATAACACAAACAGGTGAGCTGCCATCACCCCTAACAAGCCTAGATGGATTTTTTATTCCCCATCCCGAAAGAATTTTCTCTCTTGGTGTCATTGTCTCGTTGCTGTTGTCGCCATGCCACAAAACCTGGTTTAGGGATTGCAGAAGTTCCATCGAAAGGTCAACACCTGTTATAAAAGATAACCTTTTCATGTGGTTCGTATGATCAATAGATGTTCTATTAGCCTGCTTGGGAGGTGTGCAATGATACGACACCTTATTTGAATTGATAGATGCCTTCTTAGATGTTTTGAGACTTTCGATCAAAGGGAGGGATGCAACGCAGAAATGTCCCACATCTTGTATTTCCTTGTAAGTTGCATTTGCATCATTCATGGCCAGAGTTCCCAATCGTGTTATTATCGCTTTGACAGCAGTTATTGCCGCGTCCTGGGCAAAATTATCCTTCTTCATCCTTATATTCTTCTCAAGAGGTTGCAGAAGTATCTGATTAAGGTCAAAATATATGCCGTAGGGCAGATCATTGGACTCACAAGAACTCTCATCATCCCGATATTTTTGGCAATCCATTCCCAACAATCTAAAACATTTACTACAAAAGTCAGCCCAGTGAGGGGAGGGGGAATTGGTTGACTCGTTCATAATGTGAACCAATGTCAGTTTCTCAATCATGGCTAATTGCGGACAGAAATGCAGAAAGGGCGTTGCATTATTATTGTCGCGTACGGAAAACATCTTGAGAAAGTCCCCTCTGTTCTTATCAATGGATTTCATTATCTCAACAAGATCACAATCCTTGGGTGCAAGCGGGTGAAATTTCTTTGTTAACCCGAACCAGTTCAGCATTGTCAATGAGGTGCTTCGGGTAAGTTTTCCATCACAAGCCTGCTGAACCATCTCAGAACTGGTGTTTTGAAGTTCCAGAAAAAACGATTTCACAGGATCAATAATCTGACTGTTATCAAAATCTTGACTGATAAGGGGTACTACCTGTTCTTGCAAGATTTTATCAACTTTTATCATCGACCGAATGTAACGGCAGATTCTTCTCTGAGTTTCGGATCTTGCCTCCTTATCCTTAATCCTCCGCAATTCCTTGATCTGACAAATCAAAGAAATTGACATCAAGTAGCCAGCAAAGGAATATTCCAAGGCATACAATGTTTTTTGGTTAAATTTCATGGCGGCGTTTGTTTGGTTATGTTTTTGATCAAATAAATATGTGAGAAGACGTTTTGAAAATTTTATGACACTTAATACACATGAATGATGTTACCACATATCTAATGATTATTATTGGTTTTTTATATTATTGACGACCTGTGTCTGTGAAGAGATCTCAACAGAAGAATAAAAATGTTAGGGTTAGGGTTAGGGGAAAACGATTTCAATAGATTATGTGAAGGTGATGATTGTGAAATCAAAGTACAACAATATTATGTTATATTAGAGAAACAAGTAATATATTTATAACTAATTTTCAAAACACTGTCGGGATATACTTACCGTGGTTCGCATAATAATGCGCTTACTTAGAGTGGCTGGGCTCTCGGGCTCCCCGTTCATTTTAACCCTGTCACAAGTCCGGTCAGTCGGGTCCCGTATCAGCTCTCGGACTCCCCGTTCATTTTTACCCTGCCACGAGTCCAGGGACCTGGGTCCCACATCTGCTCTAATCTCTGTAAAGAAAATAGAAGCGCTAGATAGTCCAAGTTACGTTAAATGGAACAATGTAGCGCATGTCTCAGTCCAGTGCACAGATAATAAATTCTTTACTTCCTAGTCATAGATAACTACTGCCGCCTCTGTATTTACTCATTTGGCTTTTCTTTCGAAGCGGGGAGATTTTCGAGGTGCAGGAGAGGGAGAACCATCTCTCTTAATTTTCCTTACCACCTGGGCATTTGCCTTTTGTCCGTTGCCTTTGTTTTTTCCATCCTGGGAAGGGGGAGAAGGTTTTTTCTTGGTGGAAGAAAGTTTTTTCTTTGATTTCGTTACCTCCTCGCGTTGCGCTTTGCCATCCTGGATGGGGGGAGGTATTTTCTTAGTGGAAGAACGTTTTTTCTGAGAGGGATTTGCCTTTTGTCCATTTCCCTCACATTCAAAATTTATCTCGAAAGTCTGAATTTTTTCATTTTGACTGTTGTGAGCCATTTTTGCTTTCTCCCCATCCAGAACCGGAGGAGCTGTTTTTTTTCCTGATTTTGTTCCTTTCTTGGGATTCACTTTATCACAATCTGCGTTGAAACCTTTCATCCCGTTCATACTGGAATCAACATCGCCCTGCTTAGCATCAGAGTGGTTTCGAGTGCTAGTTCCTGCTACTGCATCCCCATTTTTCACCTCAACAGGCATGACATTTCCTTGTTCTACACAACGTTCAACCTTTTCAACCAACGATTTGACCCCTCCCAGTGGTTCATTGAAAATCTCACGCCAGTTGAGATAGTCATTTTCATCACTTTTCCCAACACTGTTGAGGCTTATCACATATGATGCTAAGGCAAATGTTCCATCTTGGAGTTTTTTCATACCCGTTGGTAAAACATTGGAGTCTTGCGCCAAAGTGCCAACGAAGTATTCTTGTGTTATAAAGAGAGCTTTCTCAAGAAAGAGATACCCAAAAACATGACACCTTTTCAACCGTTCAGTACTGATCAGGTGAGCCAGTGAGACCCAGCAGTTCAAGAAAGACGACAGCCAAATCCACAACTGGTAAGAGGACAGTTTCAGTAGTTTTGGTCTGAATTGGCCTTTGTCAGCGAACAATATATGCTGGATGCCTAGATTAATGTATGCCGAAAAGCCACAGAACAGACCAAAATAATGCAGGACCATGTGCTTCTCCTCCTGAAGTAGCACTAAAGGATTTACTCTCATGCCAGCCATACATTTGAATTCACTCAATATTTCTGGGAAAGTTTGGGGAGATGCGATATCAAATATTTTTTTTGCTTTTTGCTCAAAAAATTTTAGCAAAAATCTAGATTTCCGATTAACCCAAGTTGTGATGGTATTCTTGGCCTTGTTTTCGTCACTGTCTACATCAGAGAGCGTGTCAATTAAATATGGGATTTGATTTTCCTTTCCCCCACATTTAATCATGTAATGAATTATGTCTAGCTCTTCCGGGAGAGACTTCTTGGTTTTGAGTTGTATTGGGTCCTTATGATGGGTCTCTTTTTTTTTCGGCATGCCATTAGAATGTGTAGGAGTGTCCTTGTCATCATTGGAATTTTTGTTCATTTTCCCATCGCTGCCTCCTGCCTTTTTCTCCCCTGCGTTGTTCTTGCCCTTTTGATCCTCAATCTTTCCCGTCTTACTTTGGAGTAATATTGATCTATTCAATGTGCTTGCCTTTTTCGTGTCATCCTTTTCGGTCTTCTTCGATTGGTTTGTCACTTTCTTCGCTATTCTAGCCTTATTCTCATTGCAAGCTATCTGGGTAACCTTGCGACCTGTCTCTTTGGTTCTTGCCATTATGGTGTTGTAGGAAGAAATGTTTGAAGAGGATACTTTTGATGATGGAATGAAATATATCGTTTTTGTGGGGAAAGGCTGAAGTTAATAGAAAATGCGTTTTTTTTGCGTTCGCCGTAAAAATTATGACCCAGATGACTAGGGGATAGGGGTAGGGGGTTCTTTACATTTGGCACGACTGCAATATCTATTGGTCATTTGGCACGACTGCAATATCTATTGGTTTACATAGGAAGAATTCTCCTCAAGTCTCATCAGGGTCCGTTTTCATAAGTTTTTCATCAACCATATCAACATTTTCAAATTCTTCATCATCTCCGGCCACCTCAGCCATGTCTTCTATAAAATCTGATCCTTCCAGTTTAGCTACCAATGGGGTTTCGTTTGGGAAGTCCGGATTTTTCCACATATTTTGGTAGCTATCAATTGCTCTATTGAAAATCATTATCGCATCTTCACGTCTTTCCTTGTCCTTCTCTGACAGGTCGGATGGTAGAAAACTCTCATTCATCAACTTCTTCCTTTTACTGGAAGATTTTCCATAATGTTCGCACAACATTATCTGGAAATTATGCGCATTTTCCACGAAACGTCTTTTGAGGTTGTCACTTGACTCATCATTGGGTTCAATATGGTAGAAATCTCCCAGCTTGTTGGGCCGTATACATCGAAGACGTTCATCAAGATATGCACTCACGCAATCTTTGAAAACATTGTCAAGACTAAACGGGTTAATCTGTCGACCACGAAACAAAGCATTTGGTGTGAGTGAACCATCATCATCCAAATCTTTTGGAATGTGTGAACCATTATCATTATCAGAATCGGAATCGGAATCTGCTTCATTCCCAGCAGCCATAGCGGATGAGATGAATGCCGATGGCTGCAACAACATGCCTACGCGTTTAGCATCATCAAATTGACAAGGAGATTGACATTTTTGGAACTGTGCGTAGGCATTCTTCGCGAATGTGCTTGGTACTTTCTTGCCGTCATTTTTCATCCAAAACAAACACTCCCAGTAGGTTTCAATATATAGGCTGAACAGAATGGAAAGAAGCGACATTGGATCCCATTCACCCTTCCAGTCCTCCATTATTTTTGCACTAAGAGAAGATTTGTCCAACCGACTCATCAACGCATCCTCATCCAAATTATTGGAATCATCCTCATCCAAATTATTGGAATTCTTTTCAATTAGCTTTTTCACATGTTCCTCAGGTAATTGAATGTGCATTTCCATGAATTCATGATCACAGTGTCTCATTAGGGATTGGAACTTTTGCACAAACGAATTTGGTTTCAGTTTTGGATCATTCCCGATTGACTTCACAATTGTAACAAGATCTTCCAAGGCCTTAACAGCTACCATGTATTTATTGATTGCCAGAACAGGATCGTCTTGAGGCGATTTTCTGAGGAACCCAATGGTTTTATTAAAAGCCCATACTATTTTTGATATCATCAGTATAGTGCAGGAGATGAGTCTCCTATCCGCCTCTGCACCACCTTTTGCGCCATTTTGATCATTTTCGGGACCTACATTCTGACTAAAAAGATAAACTGTCGAAAGTGACTTTTCGTCATAAAGTCCTAACAACAAGAGCTGAACAACCTCGTAGTCGGTAGAGTGAAGGTCTCCACAATTTTTAAGTTCAGTCAAATTTTTCTCATTTTTTCTCAACAACATTCGTGTGAACCGGTGTGCAGCCATGTGGTGCTCTGCGTGTGCGAACATGTAAAGTTCGCTTAGTTCGCACAGTTCGTCGTTCTTTTCTTTCTTTCTGCAGAATCTGTCCAATCGTTCACGAAACTTATTGACGTCTTGAAAAATATCCTTCCTTTTAGGGCTGTACAATCCAAGATTCCTACCCATCGTGTCTCTGGTATCAAATCCTTGTGTGATCAGGGTGTCCCGAATGATATTAATTCCGTACTCATGCCAATACTCCACATACCAACCAGTCAAATAATATTTATTCAGATCTTTACCCATCAGTGGTTGCCCCTGATCTTTCAAAGATTGCAGCTTTCTATTGAAGAATTGATGAAATGTTTCCCCTTTTCCGTTCTCAGGAAATTTACTTTTGTCAAAGAGGCCAGAGACTGATCGAACAGCCTCCATTACAACATCTTCTGTGTTCTGGTCGCCACCTTCATCCCCAAAAGCTTCAAGTAACTTATCCAACGCAGGCCGAAAAAAGACCACACCAGTTTTCCAATCATGAACTATGCCTTTAACCACTGTGAGTATCCCATGGTCTTGGGCAAGCCTAGATTGTTCACCAAGTTTGAGAGATAGATTTTTGTACCTTGTGATCAGATCATCATCGATAACTTCGTTGTAACCTGGAAGATGGAGAGACACACTGTTCTTCATTTCCTTGAGGGGGTTCTCACGAAAGACTCTTTTGCTCATTTCAGCAGTACTACGGTCAACCGTAAGGTTCTCAACAACATCATAGGGACTTATACCACGAGATAAATAGCGAAGAAACGCCAATCTGTGTTGACCATTAACTGGATGGCCAGAAACCCCGGACACTCTGCAGAAATTCTCCTTGATGAACGCGATAAGAACTTTTGGATCTCCATTTGGCTTGATGTCCTTCCCAATTTAGTTACATAAAAATATGTCCCCCGCCCCCGCCCGAACACCCCAGAATTCCTTCGTGAGACCAGCTCCAGATAGGGCAGTACCTCCACGGATTTTATTCATGGCAGGTTTCAACTTGCGCTTTATAAAATAATACATTTCCTTTGTTTCTGCCGGATTGCAGGGGACAGTTTCGAGAAGATCAATATATTTCTTCAAGACGACTCCTAGATCCCTGCCTTCTAGATCCGAGGTTTCAACCTCGAAAATATCTTTCATTCGATCCAACACAAAGTCAGCAGTTAATTTACTGCCAACGAACTGTAGCTCGTTGTCTTGACATTCACCACCTGGACAAATCATCTTCACCGGGTTGCCGCCGTTGCCATCGGGATTGGAGGAGGCATCGGCAGCTTCATGATATCTTGTCACAAGCAGAGTAATGGTATGCAAAAAGAGGAGACTCTGATTAGCGCTACTCTCTTCGTCAAGGAGTTGTTCAAGGTGTTTCTGATAGAGATTCGATTCATCACCACAAATCAAACGATTAAAATCGAACAATTCGCAATTCACATCTAGATGGGCAATCTTGATGGGTTTGTGCAGTTGCCCAACATCGAGTTCGCTTTTGTGAAAAGTCAGCAGATCCAATACAGTAAGGGGGACAAGAATATCATGGTGTGACATTTTGGAATTTATTTTCATATGTGAACATCAATGAAAAAATTATGAGAACATGTCAGTGGGATATGATGTGGGAGAAGCAAGTTTTCAGGACATCAGCTCTCGGGCTCCTCGTTCATTTTCACCTTGTAACGAGTAGCTCTCGGGCTCCCCGTTCATTTTCACCTTGTAACGAGTCCGGGTCCCGCATTAGATCTCGGGCTCCCCGTTCATTTTGACCTCGCGTATTTACGTGATATTGCATGTAATTTAAACGGAAAGTTTTTAAAAGATACAAAACTTTTACTGAATAACTCTTAAAAATTAGCTAAAAAGATGAAGAAAGCCCTGTAGGTTGTAGGTCTCATCAGATACGATCATGTTGGGAGGAACGCAATGTTGAAAATTTGGCTAGTGGAAGCTAGGGCTTCGGGACGGTTATTTGTACGTGGTTCAAACAATCAACGCATATCCCATCCCCCCAGTTTTCCCTTATATCTAACTCCCAACTTCGTAAATACTGTAGATTAACAAAGTGATCACCACAAACCTTCGATTGGCACTCATTGCATTGATGAGCATGAGGGTTTCTGCACATAAGGCAGCGATTCTCTCCAACCTCAGCGACAGCATTGAAGTCATCCCTCAAATTCGATGGGGGAGGAGGAGGAGGAGGAGGAGGAGGAGGAGGAGAAGGAAGAGCCGGCGAGAGAAGTCGTTCAACTTCGCTAGAGCCCTCGACTTCTGTCAAGGGGGCCTGTTCAAAATAATTAGGGACCTCGACTGACATATCGATTGCTTCTAGGAACTGATCAAATGACTCTGACTTTCTTAACAAAGATGATACGCCGATTGTTGCGCCCGATGATGCGCTTTCTTCCTTCCCGTGATGAGCATGAAGTTGCTCCCCCCCTCCCTGCACATCACCTAAACCTTTGCCAAGGTTATTAATGGGATAATTGTCATCATCATGATCCCCATTATCATGATCCCCATTATC
>Ga0129333_10002975_pt1 | contig 15866 bp, 26 predicted proteins | sample CPB6_08_DNA_FD_94474 | JGI IMG/M metagenome (GOLD analysis project Ga0129333, IMG submission 94474) | Freshwater to marine salinity gradient microbial communities from Chesapeake Bay, USA - CPBay_Sum_0.6_0.8_DNA | ecosystem: Environmental > Aquatic > Marine > Coastal | place: USA: Chesapeake...
CGGCGCTGGCTCATTGCAGGGTGGTTACTTGATCAAACACAGATAGACCCTGTGCTTGGCTCTGTTCCATGGTCTTGATCATGGCCAGTTGCCCTACCACGTGCTCCAGTTCCTCAATTTCTTCCCAGGTCAAGAGCTCAGGGTCAGCTTGGCCTTGCAGCACCTGCAGGGCCAGTTCAGCGCGATCATGTTGCATGTCAACTCCCAGTTCTACAGTAGATAACAGCATTGTACATGATCTAGGATTTCTGGTCAACCTAGCTCCATTTCATCAAAAATGCTACATAATCGCGCTCGTCGTCAAAATAGAAGATATAACGCCCGGGACGCAGATCACTACTGACTTCGGCCAGCTGCCACCGCCATTCATCCCGGGCTTCATTCTTGCACCATGACACTATGTGATCTATCTCGCCCCAGGGCTTGAGTATTTCTTTGCTGTGCCTAAAACTCTCGCCATCTCTGGCCAGGTGCCTCTGTGAAGCCCAGGTGTCAAACGTGGTGTTCATGAACTGGGTCTCACATGGTTGTACATGATATGCTTCACGGTGTCCAGTCTGGCCTGTTTTGTTCGGCTGCCCAACACCACGATCACATACTCTCGATCCGCCTGCTGCACCAACAGGGTCACACACCAACCCGCCGCGCTGGTCAATCCGGTTTTGCCGGCTATGATGTTGTCAAACTCAAACAGGAGATTGCGATTGGTATGCGCTAGCTCTATGATCCTGACTCGTTTGCGATAGGTGGTCTCTATCAAGATCTGATGCTTGCGGCTGGCTTCGCGTATGACAGCATACTCACTACCCACGCGGATCAGCTCGCCTACTTCTCGGGCTGTGCTGAGATTGCGATGATCCAGGCCCGAAGCATCGCGGAACGTGGTGTGCGTCAATCCCAAGACTTGTGCTCGGTGGTTCATGGCCTGGATGAACTGGGCACGCCCACCCGGATAGTCTCCAGCCAAGGTTTCAGCTGCGGCATTGTCTGATTTGACCAACATGGCATCAAACAGCTCACCACGGGTGTAGGCGCGTCCTGGCAAGTAACTGCCGGTCAATCTGCTCAAGGACAGTTTGCGATCCAGATCGGTGTCATGCTCCAGGGCTACCATGGCCGTCATGATCTTGGTGATGCTGGCTATGGCCCTGACCTGCTCACTGTCACGATCCAGTTCGGCTCGGCGATTGGATGTGTCATACAGCCATACACTTTCACCAGCGTAGGCTGTGCTCCAAATCAGTGCCAAGATCCAACAGACTTGTTTCATCGTGCTCCTGTAGGGCTAGATGCAGGTGGTCTTGGGGCAAGCGCCATACCCCATAACTCCTAGCGATGTCTTTTATATAGCCCTGAGATGAACGGCCTTGTGGATACTGCATCTCGTAGAAAAAGAATTCTTGCCCATCCTGCTGCCAGGTGGTTTTGGTGTAGTAAACGGGATGGCCTTCGAATATGTCCAGGGCCAGTTCACATTCTGGGGTGATCTGCCACAGCACACCTGCCACTTCAGCGCCCTGACAGGGCTCTATGGTGGCATGGCTGTAAAATTTCAAGCGCCAATCCCGCAGGCTCAGGGTCTGTACCGGACGGGCGGCAGGGCAGCGGAACGCCATGGACTCGATGTTCATGTTGGCGCCATAGGCAAAGTACAGTGATTTCATTCCATGACCACCCGGGGACGATTCATCCACCAAACATGATGTGATGGTGCTGCTCTCAAGGGATGCACACGATACACTGCCTGGAACTTGGTGGGTACGCTGCGTGAAAAAAAGCCATCTATTATGCTGTCTAGATCCCGATGCTCACGGTCCACTTCTATGCTGACCGCATGACCTTGCTCGTTCAGCCACCAGTAGGCCATTCGGGTGCGATGTTGCACCTCTCGTGTGATCTGGCGCAGTGGTGTGAGTGCCCAGATCGTGGACCTGGTTTGTGCGGTTTGTGAGAGATCTATGTTGGTAGTGCTCTCACTGATAGCGATCATGGTCTGATCAAACTCATAGAAATAAGGCAGTTTGTACACCAAGCCCAATTCATCTTGTTTGAGTTGGTGTGCGTCCATCAGAAAGTGATAGAGTTTTGTACGAAACTGGCTCATTTGCTGATTGCGCAGGCGCTGGAACACCAAGCTGTCTAGATAATAGCGACGAATGTCATGTGCCAGTTTCACAGCTCGCTCTGTGGGTTCCAGCAGTCGCAGCTCATGATAGCGCGAGGCCTTGACATCGTTTCGGTGTTCACGATACAGTAGATACGACTCACAGCTCAATACCAAAGGATCATGATCAAACTGCACCGGCTTTGCAGATTCGTTTGCGCTGTCGTGTCGTTCCTGTATCATTTCGCCCAACAGGTCGGTCAAGGTCTTCATATCAGTCCCAGAGTGATTGATAATATTTGCCAAACAACACAAAGGCACGCTGTCGGCGATCGTGCCAGGCCTTCAAACCTTCACGGTCTACTTTCCAGGTGTTATTAGGTCCATCTTCCATGCGGAAGTATTTGTGTTCACCACGGGGCACCTCATTGTCGTCGGCATCCACAGGCACGAACCTATGATCATGCGTACCGCTGTAGAACTGGCTGTCACTGTTGTCATCCAAGGTCTGTTCAAATGCCCAGATCATTTCAGACAACACCCAGTCCCAGCGAGCAAAGTGATTGCCATCTGTGTCGTAGTCATTTTCCTTGGGTGGAGCCTGTGTGCTGCGCAAGTGCTCAGGCACGTCTTCGTCGTCTACCAAGGGAGCACCATGCTTGGTCTCTTTGAGTTGCCGTAGCATGGGCAGCACGATCATGGCCAGGGTATGGTCCATGCTCCAGGTATCCCAGCGGTCGATGCGCACATAGGTCACACGCGGGGTCACACGCTCACGGATCCACTGCAATGCTTGGCACAGGGGCATGAGTCTATCGGCCCAGCGATCAGTCCACTCAGGACGCTCTCGATAACGACTTTTGGGCAGCTGATCATCTGCCAAGGTGTCGGCCAGCGTCCACTTGCGACTGCATCGTGACCAGTCAGTCCAGAAGAACACATAGTCCAGGATGGTGTAGGGTCCCAACCAGTTGTCGCGATACTTGCCGATGTATACTTTCATGTTACTCCTTGATTACCAACTGCCATCATCAATATAAACCTGCAGGGTTACCAACAGCCAGCCCACGGTCCAGCGGTGTGCGGATTGCCAGGCATCTTCGGGCTCTTTCCGGATCACCGGAATCCATCTCCAGTGACAGGGATTAGCAACAAGTATAACACTGAATCCGCTGTAGCGCAACCATTTCCACATTGGGTTATTCCTTTTTATCGCCAAACAGTTGCAGCAGGCTCAGAAACAGGTTGATAAAGTCCAGATACAAGGTTAGCGCACCCACGATTTCTGCTGTGTCATTGTTTTCTACACTCACAGCTTCACGGATCTTTTGGGTGTCATAGGCCGTGAGTCCCAGAAACACCAGGATAGCGCAGGCCGAGATTACCATCTGGAACGCTGAGCTCTCCAAGAAGATATTGATGATGCTGGCTATCACAATGGCGATCAAGCCCACAAACAAGAACTGGCCGATGCTGTCCAGATTGCGTTTGGTAAAGAATCCATAAAAACTCAAGGTGCCGAACAGCACAGCGCCTCCCATAAACGCGCCCACGATACTGCCCATTTTGTAGATAACGAATATAGCAGCAAAACTCAAGCCCATCAGGGCAGCGAAACCATGCAGCAGGGCTATGGCCATGGGTTTGGGTGGATCAGTGGCCAACACCATGCTCACACCAAAGATGGCTGCAAGCGGTGCGAATATGGTTACCCATTTCATCCAGCCAGTGAAAAAGAACTGCATGAGTTGGGCGCTGTTGCCTACCCCATAGCTGACCACCATGCTGGTTATCACGGCCAGCATCATGTGCATGTATACCCGGCTCATGGCTGCTATAGTATCATCTGCGTTGCGATACATCACTGTGTTATTGTTGAACATGTGAATTCTCCTTGGTTAGATTTCAATGAACTTGAGTTCAAAATCCTGCGCCTGCTGCTCAAGTCCCACGTAGCCTCGTGGGTTACATACCACCCGGCATGAGCCAATCTCATAGTCAAACTCATGGTGGGTGTGACCATGCGTCCACAAACAGATTTGTGGGCGATCCAGGATGAACTGCTCCAGATTGCTCACAAAGCCACCGTTCATAAAATACTGGTCCCGGTAGCGCTCATGGGTGCTTTGGCTGCTGGGTGCATGATGACCCACTACCACATAGCGAGCATTGGGGTTACCAGCCACGGTTTGCTGTATATAGCCCAGTGCGCTCTCATGATCGTCACGGGCATCCTGGGGCATGAACCGGTGCTTACTGCTACCATTTTTGATCACATGGAAGTCGCTCATCATGAAGCGGATGCGGAACAGGGTGATGGGATCACCGCGGTTCATGTCAGTCCACAAGGTCATGCCCATGAAGCAAACATCATTAATCACTACATGGCTTTTTTCCAGCACATGCATATTGGTCAAGTGAGTTAGGCCACTGCGGAGATGATCCAGCGTCTTGCCAAAGTCACTGTGATAGTGCTCATGATTGCCCATCACGTAGATCACGTGTGGAAAGGATTGGCTGCATCGCTCAAAGAATGGCACGAAGTCCTGTATTTGGTGGGCCACACAGATGTCGCCACTGAGTATCAACACATCAGCCGATTGGGTATTGTCTAGTGTGATGTCACCAAACTCTAGATGCAGGTCACTTGCGATTGCGATTTTCATTTGCTATATGTTCCTTGTAACCAGTTCCAATATTCCTGGAACAGGTCATTTGGGATTTGATTTGGATCTTGTTGGGTTCTTTGGAAATACTGTGTTAGATAATTATACTGCTCAAATCTTTTGATGTCAATGGGTTCAGATTGAGAATTCAATACTTCCCGCAGCACCATGCTGTCATGTTCGATCTGATCCCAGATGGTTTGGCGTATCCATCTAGGCAGCAGAGCAGCGTCCAAACAGTCCGGATTATACAAACGGCTGAAATTGTTTGGGATATGTTTTTGATCTAACCATGATAGGAATTTGGGCAGATCAAACACACTGAGCACGCTGACCACAGACATGATATCATGTGGCACTTGATTGGATCGCAGCAGTGCGAGATTGGTTTCAAAACGATCAGAGTCAAACCCGGCCCTGGGCACATGATTGTATTCCGGGCTAGCGTCCATGCTGATACTGACATGTAGTTTACCAGCAGGCACATGATCCAACAACCAGCGCAGGAATCTGTTGTTGGGTGGATTGAGATTGGTAACCAATTTGATTTGATGTATCTTGGCGCTGTCCATGCGTAACAGCAGTCCTAGATTTCGTATCTGCATCAAGGGTTCACCGCCTAGCAATTTCAACACCACAGAATCATCAGGTTGTTGTTGGATAAAGTTCCTGATGCTTTGTAACCAATCCAATGTGTTTCCGCCCTGTTGCAAAGATAGGTTGCGTTGATTGGTAGTAGTGATGTTTTGGAACATGCCTTGCGTTTGGATGCTGTGTTGCCACTCACTACTGAATTTGGGACTACAATAACTGCACATATGATTGCAGGTGTTGCTCACATACAGTTCAATTATGTTGGCACAAGGACCCTTATTGAGTTGTCGGTAACTGGATGTGCCTTGGTGTTCATCACGCCAGCAATATGTGCATCCAGGAATTTCTATACCTTGGGCTAGATCAGACTTTTCCCTGGTCCACTGTTGGATGAGATTGGGGAAAGTGATGTTATTGAGATCATGTGGTTGGGCGCGACAACAAGATGCTGCGCGATCAATCTGCAGGTAGAAAACTTTTTGATTGAGTTTGAGATCGCAGTCCTTACTCACCGGCCTGTGCCTTGCGCTGTTCGTTTTGCTGGCGCAGTAGGCTTAGGAGATCATCTGGACCATCTACCACCTCAGCTGAACGGTTGGGAAATCTGGAACGAAAGTGTTCAAAAATCTCCGTGACGTTGGTACCCTGAGCCACAAACTGCTCGCTGTCCTTTTCATAGCAGTAGATCATATTCTCAGTCTGTTCTACTCGCAGCAGCATTTCTTTCTCTTGACCAGTTTGGGCTTGTTCCTGTTCCTGGGCCATCAAGGCTTGGGCTATCTGGCTCATGTCATGGCTTATTCTGTAACAGGTCCACAACACACCCAGGGCGAATCCCAGGCCCATCAGCACGAAGTATTCAAATAACATGGTCAAGGTCCTTGTGGTAGGCAACGATCTGATTGTAGCTTGAATGTATTTACAGGTCAATGCTGAATAAAAGAAAAAGCCCCCAGGACGGGGGCCTTTTGATCTACCCAGAACAGGGTAATCTAGGGTTGGTTTAGACCAAGCCCATGGACATTGCAAGGTAGCCAGCGGCCACGATCTTGCGGCTGGGCTTGCCCAGAACGTACTCGGTTACCTGCACGCCATTACCAGCACGGCGGCTGTTGGCATACACAGCGAAACCAGCTTGACGGATGCGGCTGACTTCGGCGCTGATGTTCTTGACACCAAAACGCTTGGCAGCTTGGCTGGCGGTCAGTTTCTCGCCGTTGTGCAACGCGGTGAAGACCTTGTAGGTCTTGGTTTTCTCGTTAAAACGCATGGTAAGTTACCTTTCTAAAGTGTAGCTGCGTGTTGCAGCATGATGCTATTGTAAGATAACTTCAGGGCAGGGTCAAGTGCTATTTTGCCAGATCATGTTTGAAAGGCGATATTACCAAGGAGTGCCGCTCAATATGGTGGGATTCAGGGCAGCTTGCACTCGAGCATGCACATCCGCGGCCACTGCTTGGGCATGATCGGTGGCTTGAACCCAGGCCAACACTTGGTCCTGGGTGAGATCTTGGTAGTCTATGAAAGGATCGCCGGGCGTGTCAAAAGTGGTATTTTCGCAGGTGAATGCTGTGACATCCCCATCGGTTTCGGTCACGCGCCAACCCACACGCACTACCATGCCTGTGGTGGCCAATCTATCCATGTTTTCAATCGTCCATGTTACCATCGTGTTCTCCTGATCTTGTATTTACAAAAAAACCCGCACAGGGCGGGCTTTCTTGTCAAGATCCAACCGGTTTACTTCTTGCTGAAGCTCCAGTAGATCACTCCCAATGCCACCAAGCCTACCAAGCCCTGGCTACCCAGTGCGGTAACAAATTTGAGTATGCTACCAGTCACGTCGATGCCGAGGAATGGTACTGCTGCTCCAAACAGGATCTGGAGGATGACGCCAGCTGCGATCAGCTTGACACCAAGGTCGATGATACAAGAAAGCAAGGCGTTGGCCTTTTCTACGACTTTGTCCATGAAATAGACTCCTTAAAATGGGATCTTTCAATCCCGTGACAAATATTTAAGGAATGGTCATGGGAAAAGGGCTACACAGCCCTTTTCTTGGTGGGTTTTAGAGTTAAGCAGGGTTATTTGGCAGCTTGCTGGCTGTCCACATGCCTGCACTTGCCTCGGAACTTGAAACCGCTACAGGTGCAGTTCCAACGCCCTTCATGCTCGGTCACGGTGTACTGATCACCCCGACTGCCCAGCACTTGCCAGCTGCGACCCTCAGGCTGTTCTGCTGTGATCTTGACCTTCCACCGATCAGGCACAGCACGGAACCTGCGTCCCTTGGTTGAGATAGTGATGGGCTTGGCAAATATCTTTGGGGTATTGGTGCCAGCCCTCACATAAGCAAACATCTTGCCCCGACTCTCATCCATGAGGTAGGTATGGTTGGGAGTGCTTTCGGTCCACTCAGTGGTCTCTTCAAACCAGGGCATGGGCTATCCTTATGGTTTACGGCGTTCCACACACAGCGTGGGTATCTTGGTCACGGCGCTGCTGGCTACCAAGCATTCTCGCATGCTGGCATAGCGAGCTTGGGTTTCTTGCCAGCCTGTGGAGGTCAGCAGCACCAGCACAAAAATCAAGTCCATGTTACACAGCCTCCAGCATGTTGGCAGGCACACGCCACAGACCTTGCGTGGTGCTCACTGTGACGAACTTGATAGCGATCTTTTTCACAGTGCCCTGCATGTCCACACCATGCCTGGTGTTATGGAACCGCACGGTGTCGCCCAGCATGAGACTGGCTTTGTTGAGCCGGACCAGCCTAGAACGAGCATAGCGTAGGGTCACAGCGATCTCATCCAGTTCACTGTTTGAAAAACGGCCGTTTTTGATAGCCATCACGATGTCAGACATTGTGAGTTCATGCATGGTTGCCTCCTGAGTGTTTAGTGTAAGTTCATATTGTAGCAAATGGGCCATTTCTGGTCAACCACCTGCTAAGTCCATGATTTTACAGCAGTTTCACTGCTAATCCCACGGTGTAGATCACCAAGACCACAGCATTCACAGCGATCAGACTGCGCTCGCGCCACATCACGCCCACTATGAGCCACAGCAGGCTACCCAAGTTCAGTAACAGCGCACCCAAGGGATAGATGTTGAGGCTCGCAGCCAGGGCACCTGCGCACACTATCACAGTGGCGCTCCATTTCAAATACCAATCTAGTGTTTTCATGCTCACAGTATAGCAAATCAGCCTTTTTTGGTCAACCGTAAATCCAGCCCAGATTTTGCACTTGATGTATCCAGGTGAACACAGGCACGCCAAATGTGAGACGCCATGTGCCGTTCCAACCCAGGTAGGTGTGGGGCGTGAGCTCAGGTTGTAAATCAATCTGCTCACTGGCCCAAGGTTCAGGATAGTCAGGATGGTACACGCCCGCCCATGCGAATCTGGGATCCTGTATTCCATAGAAACTCACGCTGTGTATGATCACTGCTGTGGTGGCATCGTGATTGGCCTTGTGGAGATGTTGCACTGTGAGTGTGGCTTGATCCTGGTTGGTAATGAAATTTATGTCCAACACAGTGGGTTGCAGCAGTTGTAGATGTTGGTCAAATCCTGGCGCAGTCACCTGCACATGAGGTTCACCTACGGGAGTTAGTGACACCTGTAGCTTAACCGGGATATCCATAACGATCCAATATGTGATTGAATTCTGGATACAGTTCACGGGCATTCAAACCATATACCTGATCCCAGCGTTGGCAATGTTGCACCAGGGCCTGTTGTTGGGCATCAGCGTCAGTGGGTTCCGGGGTATCCAAAATATTGCTGCACATCTGTGCCTGTTCCCGAATCACGCTGCGATAGTTGTTGGGATCACTGGCATTGTAATCTGTGCCAATTTGGGCATCAGCTAGTTTATGCAACAAGGCATCGTAATCGCTGCGATATTGGGCTTTGACCGAATCGGGCAAGATTTCCGCAGCCAAGAATCTTGGATTGGTGCATAGATTGCTCTTGACTATGAGCCGGTGTTCTAAAGCATATTCTAACAGGGTAGGGTAAGTGCCAATGGTCAGTGCGCTGGGTGCTGGTCTCAACGTGACCGTGATACTGGTGCCATCGCACATGTCAAGATACCGCTGGATATTGTCTAGTACCAGTTGAGTATCTGTGCCTTGGCGCTGATATGCATTGTGTGCAGTCAAAGATTCGATACTGATTTCAAAACCTACTCTGCGGAAGTTGCGCAGTTTTTGCACCAATGTGGGTTTGTAAATTGTACCATTGGTCACAAAACTAAAGCATAATTCTGTTCTACCTGCTGCCAACATGGTGTCTACTAGATCTTCTAAACGATCCGTGAGCAAGGTTTCTCCGCCCATGAAATGTATGTTGTTGAGACCGGGTATGTCCAAAAGCTGTTGCTTGAAACTGTTCCAGACCATGGTATCTCGGGTCCAATCTTGACCTAGATATTGACGACTGGATTCTATACCCCATTTGACGTGTTGGCTAGCAATGGTTGAACTGGCTCGTGGATTGCACATCTTGCAGGCCAGATTACAAAAATTACCTAGATCTATATGTATATCAATGGGCTGAGTCAGCGTCTGTCCATGATACCAATCACTGTATAAGAAATGACGGTACCCGGGACTCTGAGCAAAACTATCTTGGAACGCAGTGCGTGTGAAGATCACGCTTTTTTGGTTGCCTTTGAAACGACGACTATTGCCCCCATGATCTTCATCAACATAACACCGGCGACAGGCTGTGACTCGTGTTTGTGCCAACATGGCCAGGCGGAATTTTTTGGCAGGTTCGCTGTTGAACCAGTCCAGGATGCTCATCCGGGCTATGTTATACTGGTTATCCTTGGGATCATACAGCTTGTGATCCTCTTGGCAGCAGATACCAAAGCTGCCATCCCAGTAGATCTGTATCTCATACCAGGGCGTGTTACAAAAGATTTCCTGTTTAGGATTCACGTCGTTGGATCACCCGATCAGCCAAGCCATAAGCCACGCTCTGTTCTGCTGTCATGAAGTTGTCGCGTTCCATGTCTGCTTTCAACTGGTCAAAACTTTTGCCCGTATGCTGCACATAGATATTGGTCAGCACTTGTTTCCAGCGCAAGAGTTCACGTGCCTGGATCTCCACATCAGTGGCCTGGCCTTCTGCACCACCCAAGGGTTGATGGATCATGTGCCTGGCATTGGGCAGGATCATTCTTTTGCCCGGAGCACCTGCTGATGCCAGCAGCGATCCCATGCTGGCAGCTTGGCCCATCACTATGGTGCGCACGTCGGGTTTGATATACTGCATTGTGTCATAAATGCTCATGCCTGCTGTGACTGATCCGCCTGGTGAGTTGATGTAGAACAGGATGTCGCGCTCGGGATCATCCGCTTCCAAGAACAGCATCTGCGCCACGATCAAGCTGGCTGAATGGCTGTTGACGTCGGTGTCCAGCATCACGATGCGGTCACGCAACAGTCTTGAGTATATATCATAACTGCGCTCGCCTTTGGATGTGTTTTCTAACACTATGGGCACAAGGTTGGGCATGCGGTTCTCCTGGGTTTGGGTTGATCAAAGCATAAGTATACTATAACTTGGGCAAAAATGCAATGAGAGATCTACTCAATCTACTAGAAAACACACTGACCGAAAGCGTGGGTTTGGCCAATCGCAAACCTGGAGATCGCTGGGCCAATGATCAAGGCCACCAACTCATATTCAGCGATCTCTCATTCTTCCCCGAACAGGGCGCCTACAACACACCACAAGAGATCGCCCAGGCCATCACGCAAGTGAGCCAGCAGTTGGGCATCGCTCCTACCCAAATCACCTGGGCCAATCAACCCAAAGGTGCATTGGCATTTGCCATAGCCCATTTTGTGGATGAAGCCAACAAAGACTACTACATTGGACGCTATCTGCGCAGCATCAGTGCCAACCGTGCCGAAAATAGTTTTCCCAATGACCTGCCAGGTGGTTACAGATTACAAACCAAAAGCGCCGTTAAAGAACGCACGGGCTACAAGCCCACAGATGTTCTCCGCAAGCTGGATAACCAGACTCCTGACAGCATTTACGCACAGGTAGTTGAGAAGTTTGGTGACACAAGTGATGAAGCTCGGGCCATGGCTTTGTTTATGGGAGCAGAAACATTTCCTGTGATGATACCGTTAGGTAACATGAACTTTGCTGCTTTCACCAACTATTTCTGTGAACTTCTACAACCCATGGCCCTGGTCATGGGCAAGCCCACCACAGGCAATGCCGCTGAAGCTGAAGCTAGATTCATGAGCGAAGGTGGATTCTCTGGTGCTACCATCACGTTTGGCAGCAGCAAGACCGGTGGACTCACGGACAGCACATTGACCAACGCAGCAGGACAAAGCATTGGTGTCAGCAGCAAAGCCAAGGCTGGCGCAAAGGCCAGTGCCAGCAACCTTGAGGACAAGGTCAAAGAGATGAGTGCTGATCCAGATGGTCGCAAGCTGTTGAAGAAATACGCCAGCTCGGTAGAACTGTTAAAGACCATCGGCGCAGGTGGCTATATCGATGGTCCATTGAATTTGGCCGTGGAATTCAAAATGATATCTCCTGAAGAAAAAGAACAGGTCAAAAGCCTGAGAAAGCTGGGTCCTCAGGAAGTGGTGGGACAAGGTTTACTCAGCAAGCGATTGGAAAAGATTTATGCCAGCAGGAAAGGTGGCGATGCTGCCAAGATCATACCCTTCTATCACATGCTGGCAGCTATAGCATTCCAGGTAGCAGATCATGTGAACACCAAGACTGATTTTGGCTCTGCGGCTAGTGCCATCTTGAACTTTGGTGCTTTCATACAGGTCTACACTTTGGCTACCCAATCTGGAAAAGATATCAAACTACCTGAATTCAAGGTAGAATGGCCAAGCAAAGCAGTGACCAGCGTGTTGCTGAGCGCGGCCAAGACCTATTACAGCACCGGCAACAAAGGAAACTTCACGTTCCAGATCTTGAAGAATGGTGCCACCGCTGCTGACATGGCCGTGGATGACAATGAAACAGACACCAAGCCAGATATCAGCCCGGACAGACTGGATCGTGCCACACAGCGACGCAGCGCGGTCAAAGCCGCACCTGACACCGAGAAACTGGGCACTGAGAAGAGCCTGGGACGCAAACGCCAGCGTTAACGACTCATGTGATCGGTTGTCTTGAAGGGTTGGCCTAGTGCAGCATAAGGCAAGTAGTGGGTGATCTTGCGCTTGAGACGACGTATAACTGGATGGTTATGATCGTTGTCAAAGTGCCTTAGGTACCCATACATGTTGCTGCGACGTTTGCCGAAGCCCAGATTGCGATTCAGGTATGACTGTGCCCGACGTATGTTGCCCCGGAACTGGTCATGCAGCTCACATGCAATGTTGAAAGCATAGGCACCTATCTCATCAGGATGACCTAAATATTCCTGTTCCCTGCGTTTGCGAGCCAAGTAAGCCGTGCTCTGGTATCCTGGAATATGTTTGAAGTTGCGAGCACGATACTGGCGTAGATGCACTATCTCATGCATGATGGTGTCCGCTATGTTGCGATAGATTTTACCCCAACGATAGGCATTGATGTTGATGTAGTGATCTTCGGGATGATACACCAGCACTATCTTCATGCACTTTTTGTACCAGCGGTCATGGTCACTGCGGTATTCACCACCCACCGCTATCCAGTTGCGACCAAATTTGGTGGCTTGGGTTCTCACAACCGAGATGGGTGCCTGTGATTTGATCACCTTGCGCAGCATGCCTTGCACCTGCTGCACTGTCACACGCTGACCCACGATGTGTGGCCCCAATGGTTTCAGGGCCTCAATCAGCCCTTGGCGTGTGATCTGGCTCCAGTCAAAATGTATCATTATCGGCGTGGTTTTGGGGTTAGGGACGCTTTTCCTTACTTATGAACACACTGGCTTTGGGGCATGACCCGAGCCTGTTGTGCCGCCAAACGGGTCAACTGCGCATGGTCTTGGCTGAACTGGAACATGACTTGACCCTGCACAGGACGGCCCTGCTGCACTATCATGGTGCGAATCTGGTTGTTGTAGCTGATGATACGGCCTGTGTAGGGCTGTAGATCATGGCATGCGCGAGCCACCACATCCCCGGAGGTATCCACCAAGGTCAGGCTCAGGACCAAGGGTTGGGCCACTGCCTGGGCGAATGTGCGCAGCTTGACCGGATCATCATGCGTGGCTGATCCATTCCAGAACTGCCAGCGATCTGCGGGTTTCATGCTGATGTTCAAGTGATACTGCTGTGATTGCTGCGATTGGCACTGGGGTGTGGCTCGGCCACCATTGGCCAGGCTTTCCCAGTTGATGCATCGCACCGGTGCTTGTCCCGTGCGATTCATGCTCTCCCACAAGCTCACAGCATAGGCATAGTTCATGTCTATAGTAAAGGGCACAGTGATGCGCACCTGGCGCTGCTGATCAAACTCCACCTGTGCGGCCTTGAGCTGCACATCCCAGGCCCGTGTGGCATAATCACGCACTACGGCGGCAACCACTTGATCACCTGTGTCACGTTCGCGCAGCAGGCTCTGCACCCGGGCTCCCAGCTGATCTCCGGGTATGGTGCTGTCAGTGGTGTTGTCTCCCAGCAGCCGTGCCGCTATGTCGCTGTGAGTGACCCACACATCCATGACCACGGTCCAGCCACGTGCGGTCTGTGTCTGGCTCTGGATCTCGAATCGATCCACCATGCCCGAGCTGTAGGTCGTGATCTGATCACGGCGCAGGCGACTGTTTTGGGTCTCGCTTTCGCTGATGATCAAGGGTCCGATGGCCTGCTCCACTGCCAAGCGGAAGCCGTTGTCGCGGGCCTCCATCTGTGTGGCTCCATGTGCTTGCACCCGAGCATGGTAGATCTTTTTCTGCTCCTTGCTGAGGTAGCTGTACACGCTCAGGATGGTGCCCAAGGGAGTAGGCACCAAGATAGCAGGAACCTGTGACAGTGCTGAGCCTGAGATCAGCACCAAGACCGCTAGGAGCCAGCGCATGATTATTGCTGCATCAGGCTGCGGATGGCACCACGTTGCTCATTGTTTTTCTTGTCCCAGCGCCACACAGCTCTAACGGTGCGGCCATCGTTGATCACGCCGCCCTCTTTGAACTGGAGTCCACCCAAGATGCCCTTGTTCTGCACTCGGATTTCTGTGCGAGTATTGGTGGCGATGCGCAGTGCATCCTGTCGAGTGGCTGTGTTCTCAGTACGATTAACATCACCGTCTGTGGCTGCGCGGTTGTTGTTGCCGTCCACATCCTCATCGCTGCTGGTGATCATGTTGGGCAGGCGGTTGCTGGTAAAGTTGTTGGTCTTGTTGTCTCGTGCTTTTTCCAGATTTCGGCTGATGATCTCCATGCTCTTGGTGCTGCTGATGGTTTCCTGATTGATGAAGTCATTGAGTGCTTTTTTGGCTTCAAGTTCAGCAGCACGGAAAGCTTCACGCCGGGCGTTTTCGCTGTTGCCCCACACAGGTGCATAGCCAGTGGCTTCGATGGCTTCCAAGGCACCTGTCAGCGTGTAGATCACTCGCACACCCTCACGCCGGAAGTCTGAGGCCAGGCGTTGTTCGCTGATGGCCTGTTGTGGGCCAGGATCGATATTGTTGCCTGGACGCACCTGGGTGGCACGGTCAAACATTGCGCAGCCTGTGCCTGTGATTGCGGCTGCTACTGCTACGACTATGATTTTGTGTTTCATGATATCACCTTTTGTGGGGTCATAAAAAAATCCAGCATGTGCGCAGTATACACATGCTGGATCAACTTGTCAAGCAGATCGATCAGGTGCGTTTGGCTGTGTTACCAAAAGCGTTGAGATTGGCTTGATAGGCCTTCATGATGCCCTCACCAAACTTCACATAATCGAACTTGGTGCTTTCGGTCACGATGCGTGAGGTTTCTTGGCTCATGGTGGTCCAAGCGTCGGTTCCGGCCTTGACGATGGTCTTGGTGTATTCGGTCTGGGTATCCACGAACTGGTTCAGTGCATCAGCCATGGTGGGGTTTGACACAAAGGCCTTGACCATTTGTTTTTTGGTGCTTTGGATCGAATCGATAACGATATCTGGTGTGAACATGGGAATCTCCTTGGTTAGTGGTCAGATCAACGGCCTAAGCAGAAGCGACGGCTCCATACTCGGCTGCGAGCCAGGCGGCTTTGTTCCATTGCTTCTACAAAACTTGCGATGATTATACGGATGGTTTTCATATTATTTTCCTTGTTGTTCATAACGCCTGATCAGCAGGTCCACGTCAGCGGGTGATGTGGGACGATGATGAATCAGGAAACTTTCTAATGCCGCTTCCCTGGGATTCTTGATCAGGGTGCGCAATACCTGTTGGACTTGTTTCAGCATGTTTGTCATTGTACACTTATTTATGCGGCAATGCAATATTTATGTTGCAATGCCAGGTAAATTTTTATTCTAAATCTTGTGTTTTGGCAAAACTACTGTTATAACCCGCTAAATACCCCAAAGGAGATCA
>Ga0129333_10002977_pt1 | contig 15862 bp, 12 predicted proteins | sample CPB6_08_DNA_FD_94474 | JGI IMG/M metagenome (GOLD analysis project Ga0129333, IMG submission 94474) | Freshwater to marine salinity gradient microbial communities from Chesapeake Bay, USA - CPBay_Sum_0.6_0.8_DNA | ecosystem: Environmental > Aquatic > Marine > Coastal | place: USA: Chesapeake...
ATATTGATCTAGCGCATCTAGTATGCTCTGTATAAATGCATGATGACGCTTGTAGTCTGACGCTTTGTAATGTCTATATGCTTCAGCGATCTGCTCATCTGCTTTGCCCAAAGCCGTACCCAGCTCGGTTTTTCTAGCCATAAACAGTTCTTCAAACTTTTTGATTTGACTTTGCGGTACTGCATTAGTTACAAGATAATCGTAGGCCTTGGGATCCACTGTACCACCAGCTACCACTTCATCATACAGGCCTTCAAAGTGCCCCAAGTGCTCGCTGGTTTTTTCGTTGAGTCGATCTTGAATTGTTTTAACAGCAGCTGGTGCCACTGTTTTTTGTTCAGCTACAGGTTCGTCGGGTATATCGCTGTTTATGATTTCGTAGATTCGATCTTGCACATAGTTTAATTCTTTTTCGCGCAAGGGCATGCCCTGCTTGTGAGCTTTGATCAGACTGCAAACTGTAATTGGCAGCAATCTATCTGAACTGCGAATAAAGCGACTGATATCGTTCTTGCTGTACTTGTCCTTCATCCAATCTACCACATACTTTTTAAGATCTTTGGCGCTGTAAAAGTAATTGTAATAAAAAAAACTTTTACGCAAGTGATGGTCAAATTCCGCTTGTGTCATAGCAAGTGCCCGTTCAGTATCCCATACTGGCTCACGCCCTGTGTGCTTTTCGTCAGCAAACAACGGGTCGCGTTTTTTGGGCGGGGCTTTTTTGGGTGCTTTGATAGATTGTGCTAGTGCCATAGCCGGCTCCTTGAGTTGTACAAAAAGTAATTATACTATTCTTTGGGTTTTTCGTCAAGTAGTGTTGCAAACATGAGCCAACCTTGCAATTCTTGCAACTCTTGTTGCACTTTTGCTAACTGTTCGTCATAGCGTACAGAGTGCCCGTATTTGCGACGCTCTACACTTAGTTGGCTAAGTTCGTTTACGCTTGACTCCAAGTTCCTATACATACGCTCCATTTGGCGCTTGTTAGTCAAATTGTACATGGCCCATAGGTTACGTCTGATTTGAGTATCAATAGCCGGCCAATCGTCAAGCGAATTAAAATCACTCATAACTTAGTATATAGCACAACCTAATTTGTGTCAATTAGGGCATCCGCTAAATATACAATAACAGGAAACAATTGTGCCAAGATTATCAGTTTGGAAAGACGGAGCCCATAGCAACGACTACAAATACTTCGACAGAAAAATAAGCGAATTATTTACTGTGGGCGGTACCGGCATTTTTGTACACAAGTACCTTGGTACAACAGAACAAAATTTAACAAAAACTACCAATGCAGCACAGCCCAGTGCAGGAACCACTTTAACATTTGCATCAACATCAGAGATTGATTTAGGCATGTTTGTGACTGCCACAGGTGTTGCTACTGGTACTACCGTGGCTGCTAAAACTGCAAACACGGTAACGCTCAGTGCCACCACCTCAGGTGCTATAGCATCTGGTGCTACAGTAAAGTTTTACACCGATGCTGCCAAACCCAGTTATGTTAATCAATCTGCCCTAAACATACAGGATTTACTTTTTGTAGAAAACCGCGATCGAAAGTATGACACAGATGTTTATTCCATGCGTGGAATCTACACTGTGCAGGACATGACATTTGACTTGAGCCAATTTGGCATGTTTTTAAATACCGGTACATTGTTCATGGTGTTTCACATCAACGACATGATAGCCACTATTGGGCGTAAACTCATGCCTGGTGATGTGATTGAACTCATGCATCTAAAAGATTACTATCCGCTGGATGACAGCCTGCCTGTAGCACTCAAAAGATATTATGTGATAAGTGATTGTAATAACGCTGCCGAAGGATTCAGTGCCACCTGGTGGCCACATCTATGGCGTGTCAAAATCAATCCGCTGACAGACAGTCAAGAATACAAAGACATTCTCAATCAAATCAAGGTTGATCAAGACATCAACGGAAATACAGGCAATGTTACATTGGGATCTGTATCCAGCATTATCAACAAATACATTGAAATCAATGATGCAATTTTGCGTGAAGCAGAAACAAATGTGCCATACAGCGGATACGATGTTGAACACATTTATATTAAACCCACAATTGATCAAGATCATTTTCCCGGCGATCCTACAGGTGTTACTGCCGACAATGGCACTGCCACTGCAGATACCGGAGTCGTAGATTCTGACTCGGGCATACAAAGTCCCAATAGGACTGTAGAAGGATACTTGACTGGCGACGGCAAAGCTCCCAATGGCTTACCAGTTTATTCAGGTATCGCATTTCCTACCAATCCATTGGTAGGCGACTATGCGTTGAGAACTGATTACTTACCTAACAGACTGTTTAGATGGGATGGTCGTAGATGGGTCAAGATCGAAGACGATGTGAGAACCACATATACACCAGGACCAAATAATCAAACCTTACGCAGCAGTTTTGTAAATAACACAAATACCTTTACAAACAATAGCGGTGAAGTAAAAGAACGACAAAGCCTGAGCCAGGCTCTCAGACCCAAGGCAGACAACTAATGGCGCAGCAATATTTTTACGATGGACAGATACGCAGATTTTTAGTGCAGTTCATGCGCATCGTCAGCAACTTTGAAGTTGAATTTGGCAAGGATCGCGATGGCATTAGAACTTTGCAGCGTGTGCCGGTATACTATGGTGATCCAAGTAGACAAGGTGCTACCATACTGCGGGGCAATAGTGAAAATACCTTGAACGCGGTACCGGCCATGAGTGCCTATATCAGTGGTTTCACCTACGCCCAAGATCGAATGCAGGAACCGTCGTTTGTGAGTAAAATGAGTATTCGTGAAAGAGCTTACGATGCTGAAACTGGCCTTTATGGTACTCAGCAAGGTGACAGCTACACCATTGAAAGGCTGATGCCGGTTCCTTACAATTTGGAAGTCAAATTGGACATATGGACCAGCAATACCGAACAAAAGATGCAGTTGATCGAACAATTGGCTGTGTTGTTCAATCCCAGTTTAGAAATTCAAAGCACAGACAACTACATTGATTGGACCAGTTTAAGTTACGTAGAACTTTCAAGTGTGTTGTGGACATCAAGAACAGTGCCTGCTGCGTCCGAAGAACCAATTGACGTTGCCACTCTCACTTTTACCATGCCAATTTGGATCAGCGCACCTGCCAAGGTCAAACGCCTGGGTGTTATTCAAAAGTTTGTGGGCAGTGTGTATGACGAAGATGGCGCCCTAAGCGAAGATACCTTGCTGCTCAATCTTATCTCACGTAGATATATCACTCCCATGGACTACGGAGTATTTTATGCAGGTAATCAACTGCAATTATTGAAACGACAGGAAGTGGTTGATGCCGACGATAATATCATACAAGTGGCCCCACCGGTTACCTGGCGATCACTGATTGAAGTTTATGGAACACTGATAACTGGCAGTACAGAAATAAGATTGAGTTTACCAACTGGCACAGAATTGATAGGCACTATTGCGTATCATCCAACAGATCCTTATATATTGTTATTTGAAGTGTTTGAAGATACAGCACCATCTAACACATTGGCAGCAGTAGATGCTGTTATCAATCCGCAAAATGTCAAGGTAGACAGCAATTTGCTTTCACCCAGCACTGGCACACGATATCTTTTAACTGATAGCATTGGAAGTGCTGGTAACGTGGAAGGCAGCATTGTGTGGGCTGATCTGGTAGCAAATGAAAACGACATTATACAATACAACGGCAGTGCGTGGCAAGTGGTGTTTGACAGCGCAAATGAAACATCAACAGAGTATGTAACTAATACCTTGACTGGAGTTCAATATAGATGGACTGGCCAAGAATGGGCCAAAGCAGTTGAGGGTGTATATCGAGGTGGTGAGTGGAGTCTTATCATATAGGTTGTGGTGCGTTAATTTACAGCATAGCAACCAAAAGATATCTTTTTTTGTTAAGAAATCAAAAACGACATGCTGGATCTTGGGGCTTGGTAGGCGGTGGGGTTGAACCTGGCGAAAGTCCTATAGATGCATTACACAGAGAAATAGCTGAGGAAATTGAACTTGAATCTTTCAAGCAGATTGTGCCGCTTGAAAAATTTACCAGTGACCAAGGAAATTTTGAATACCACACTTATCTGATTACTGTGGATCATGAGTTTACACCAAAATTAAACGATGAACATAGAGGTTATGCGTGGACCAGCATAGCCGATCATCCAAAACCTTTACACCCAGGGGTATGGCGTACTTTTAACTTTGAAGCAGTGATCAATAAGATAAAAACTTTTGAACGAGCTTTAGAGATCGCATTCTAAAACCAAATCACGGAAGCTGATTCTACGTAAGTTGGTATGTCCGTACCATTCAGCGGGCATGTATCCTCGGCCGGTACTGTTTACCAGCACAAAGTCAACCAAAGGATAAGTTTTGAACACATGACCCATTGTGGTAGACATAAATCTATCGTTTTGGCCAGTCTGGTCTGTGTATCCAGTTGTGTTGGCATACACGTTGTTGATTGACTCAGGTGTGTCATTACCATCAAATCCAACCAATACAACTTTATGGTAGCCGTCAAAACAGGACAAGTATGCAGCCAATGATCCGGAATTCCATCCTGGATCTTGTGGTATAAGATGGAAAGATCCAGGATAGTCTAATATGGCTGCACCAGTAGCGTATACAACATTGGTTTCGGCGTATCTATTTCTTACAACTTCTTTTATAACATCAGGTCTAGTACAAACTAAAAAATCTGGGGTGAAATCTCTATGCAGTGCATTGCAACCATAAGTTTGAATTCTACGCACCACATTTTGTTTTTTAAATTCTTTTAAATCAAAATCTAATCTACCACTACCATTGCCAATAACCACTGCCGTTTTGCCGAAGCCTTGAAAGTTTAAAGTTCTTTGAACATATTCAGTATTGTACTCCCAAACGCCATCTTTGTAACTTGCAGAAGAATAGATGTCTTCGCCCGCATAAGAGTTACGAAATAATCGTTTGATAACCTTCATTAATTTTTTCCGACTACCACTTCTATAACGTGTACGGAATCATCTAAAATTTCTTCAAGACTTTTACCAATAATACATCCTGGACTGTATAGTGTGTTATCACAGGCTATTGCCACTCCTGGATCATTGCTGCTAACCACCAATGTTCCTTTAGATACTGGACCTTTTACTCGGCACGGAACTCTGCCTTGCAGTGCCAGTGCCACAACATTGTTTCCGTTTAGAGCTGAGTTCATTAAATATGCTGGTTGTGTACTGACTACGCCTGCTACCTTGTTGTCATGACTGATAGTGGAAATAGTGACTTCATTGCTTCCACCAAAAACCAAAACAGTGCCCACATCATAATTGTCATCGGCAACATAATTTTCGGCCAAGTCAGCATACCTGGCTTGGTTGGCAACACCATATATATTATTCCAATATCTTGTAGTAGATCCAAGATCATAAGTTAGATTGGCAGTAGGAATAATACTTCCGGTGATGTTTAAATCTCCGGAAAATGTTGGTGATACTAACGTTTTATTTGATAAACTTTCAGCTCCAGATAAAGTTGCAAAGTTATCATCGCTTAATGCTGCATTGAATTGAGCAATATTACCACTCAAGGTATTATTGGCCAAATTAATAGTTTTATTTGTTAGAGTTTCAGCACCCGTAAGACTGGCAAAATTGTCATCACTCAACGCTGCATTAAATTGAGCCAAAGTGCCTGTGAGTGTGTTGTTTGATAAATTGATTGTTTTGTTAGATATTGTGCCAGATGCAGAAAGTCCGGCTAGTGTAAAGCCGCCTGCTGTACTTCCGTCGTGAACTCTTACAACTTTATTTGTAGTATCTACTGTAATTTCTCCAAGCGCACCAGTAAATGCATCATTTTGAGCACTTGTACCGCGACGTATTTGAACCTGAATTGCCATTGCTATACCTTTACATAAAATACACTAATTGTTTGTATTTATCAAGTTTGGGTTAGTCGGGCTTGGGGTATTGTGTTTTGATAGCTTCTACCGCTTCTTGCCAAGTGTTAGTTCCTTTAATCTTATCCCAGTAAAGCATATCCAACTGGTCCTGTATTCTTGGATAAGCCCGGGCGCGATCTCTACGATATTGGTTGTATTCAAATTCTGCTTGCAGTCTTGCTGCTTCTGCAAGCACTTCTTGTTCTGTGGGCTTAGACTGTTCGCTGTCAGTCCATTCAATATTGCTATACGACTCTTCGCCTCTAATGGTCCAGGTAGCTCCCGGACGTAACTTTGTTAGTGCTTGTGCTATCATATCAATTCCATTAAAAAAATACTACTTGTACCTCGTTCATAACTGGCAGTGTCTGTGGCATTAACCACTCTGTTTGTATAAAATGTTTGTGCATCAAGACACAAAACAGTGGCCTGATAGTTTACCGGAGATTCTGTTCCTGGGCTATCAATGTAATAATATTGCACTACTTCAGGAGTACTGTCGGCATCGCCGCCATGATTGTATGAGCCAGTATTTGATGCCATACCAGAATGTCTTACTCCAGGATCAACTGGATTACCAATTGGACTTCCGTTTCTTTTGAGACCAAACATGCTGTTCCAAACAGAATTAGCACTGCTCAATTCCCCAAACCAACGAACAACTATCAAAATTTTTGAGTTTACTGAACTGGGTTTGATACTGGCTTGTAGTCCGGAAATATCAGCAAGAGTTAATGCTGGAATAGACTGCACAGCAGGTGAGTCCAAATAAGTTTGTGAGGAACGCGGTAAACCAACGGTGGTTTGTTCGACTTGAGGAAATTTGATGCCGTTTACTTTCAAAAGGCCGGACACTGGGTTATACACAAGCTTTGCATCTTTTGAGATTGTGTATGCATCGCCAGATATAAGAGTTTGTAGAGACACATTGTAGTCTTTATTTTCAGCTGCAATGTAAATAGGAAACGATGTGGTTCTTGGCATTTATGCTACCTCAATCAATGATATAGATGCAGTGCCACGCTCGTAATCAGTGGCTTGTGCTAGATCTCCAATTGTTCTACCTGTATACAAAGAGATATTTACGTAACTTAAAAAACTTACCTGATATGTACAAGGTTGTGTAGTGTTTGGACTGTCAAGATAGGTGAAGTTGACAGTTTCAGGCGTGCTATTGTTATCTGCAGTCACATAACTTTGTGTTGCGGTTTGCATACCCCATACCCTTACTCCTGGATTGGCTGCGGGGCCTATTATATCACCGTTACGAGTAAGACCCCACATGCTGTTGTAAACATAATTGTCGTTACTGAATTCTCCCATCCATCTCACACTGATAAAAATTTTGCTACTGGTTGTGCTAGGAGTTATTGTAGCTAAAAAATCCGTTATGTTTTCTCGCCGTTGTGCTGTAAATGACTGTATTCTGGGAGTATCAAGATAAGTTTGCACTGACCGTGGCGCATAACTGTTTGCAGACCTTGCATTGGCATACTGTATATTATTAACAGACAACACACCTGCTGCAGGATTGTAAACAAGTTTTGTATCAACAAACTGGGTAGTGGTTGTTTTTGACGTGATAGGAAATAAAGCAGGAAAACTTTGAGTTGTTTCACCAGCAACGTTTATGATTGGTATAAAAGGTGAATTACTCACTGTGCTACCTCAATGGCAATAATTGATGAAGTGCCACGCTCGTAATCAGTGGCGTTAGCCAGATCCCCCGCTGTTCTATTGGTGTACAATGTCAGTGCTGCTGTTGATGTAAACACGGTTAACTGATAAGTTACCGGTTCAACAGTTGCCGGTGTATCTAAATAATGAAAGGACAAGGCTTCTGGTGTACTGTCATCGTTGCCGGTACCAGTGTAGTAAGAATTGGCAGCCATGGCCATACCGTTGTTTCTGTTTCCAGGATTTAAAGCAGGACCAATAACACCACCGTTTCTTTTCAAACCATACACAGCATCCCAGCTGGCCACAGTTTGATGCTCGCCAAACCAGTTCACAAACACAACAATACGACTGTTCGCAGACGACGGTGTAATTGTGACAGAAAATGGATTTACATCAGTCAATCTACCTTGTGTTACAGATTGCACATAAGTTTGATCAATGAACGTAGAAGCAGATCTTGGTAATCCATTCGTAGTTGAGCCGGCGTTACGGTATTGAACACCACCTACCAATAATGTGCCGGTAGCAGGATTATACGTTAAGTTGGGACTGACAAAAAATATGTTGGTATCTGTAAAATCAGTGGGCTGTAATCCAACATAATGCAAGTCGGAAGTGGCAGGAACTGGTGCGAGTGATAAAACTGCTTTTCCTGCCATATGTGTTTACGCTTGCGCTTCGGTCCAAGAAAGTCTACATGCACATGACGCACTCAATGCCCCAATGTTACGTGCCATGATGGTAATAATATCTGGGCCATCAGGGTAAAATGCTGTATTGCTTCTGCTTTCTCCGCCGCCCAATATGCTTGATCCCATATCTCTAACCAAATCCAATTCTTGCTGTGTAGTTGTAAAGTTAGTACCACCAGCTGTGTTAAGATAGAAACCGTAAATTGTTTCGCCGCCTGTTATGGTCGTACTGCCTTGATGCGACACATATTGCGCCAGACTAGATCCGCCTACTGACTGCCAGCTGGCAACACCGTTACCTACAAAACCGTTCAGCACAAGTGTGACCAAGAACTGACCAGTGTTGGTAAAGTCCAACTGTCGCAGAACCATCTGCATGCGATTGACAATTTCTCTTGCGCCCAGTGTTGTACCAACAATACCGTTACTCACGCTAGGAGCGATTCTAAAGCTCAATAAAGCATTTGTTTGCCCTGCGGCAATAGTCAAAGTTGAAGTCATACCTTGCGTAAACACGAAAGACTTATCGTCGTCATATCTACCGTCCATGATAACTGAAGTACCCCAGTGACTGATAATTGGACTAAAGCTTGGACTGTGCAGTTCAACTGCGGTAGGTGCAGTGGCACTGTAGGTAAATGATTGAGGACCGCCGGTGCCCATAGCACCAAAAATCATTGCTTGAGTAGTAGACGATGTGGCTGCTTCTGTTAACTTGATAGAAACATTAGTGGTAACTGATGCCACAAAAGTATCAGCCGGAATACCAGTGCCTACAACATATTGTCCAGCACGTACATTAATAGTGTTACTGGTTGTGACTATTGAACTGTTTGCTGTTTGTGTCACTGTTTGAGTAACTCCAGGACTGCCACGAGTGAGTCCAGTGAATGTTGGACCAAATGTCAAAGTTTGAGTACTGGTAAATGTGGCAGGTTGGCTCAATGTCACCGAAGTATTAGTTACCACGCTTTGTACTGTGGTTCCTGTTTGTATTCCATTTCCACTAATAAACTGTCCTACGCTGACGCCAGTGGTGTTGGTTCCTGTGATAGTGCGACTGCCAGATGTCAAGGCAAATGTTAATGTAGCTCCACCTTTTCCGGTATATTCTACAAATTCACTTGCATTCTGATTGTGGATCCACAATACGCCTGAGCTCGGAAATTCAAGTGTGCTTGCCACCGGCAACGTGGTATCGCTTGAACCTATTGTTTGTGTAAGTATTGTGGTTTTACTCAACGTATTAACTTCGTAGCGACCTGGCAAGTTACCAGATCTCATATATGCTTCGTAGTTGATATTGTTGTTGGCCTGTTTGTGGCAATAAATGATATCGCCGTTGGGTCCACGGAATCCCCAGCGAATAAATCCGGCACCGTACCAGGAATAATCCAAGTAGAACATCTGCATGCGTCCAAGATCCAACCTGTAGCCGCTTGGACCAGTGCCATCTACTCGATCAATGTTCCATTGACTCTGTGGAATACGTTGATCTATTGTTTTGGTAATTACTGCATTGTTGGCTGCAATCAAGCCTCTGTATGGTGGAGTTATAGTAAAACTACTATCGCTGGTAATATCAACCACACGATAGGTCATGCCTTTGATGTTGATAAAATCATTGGGATTTAATTGACGAGCAAATGTGGGAGTGGCCGCATTGTTTGTTGCTGCACTCACAACTGCACCTCCCACAGCCACGTTGCCCAAGCATCCAATTTGATATGTAGAACTTCTTTTTACCGCATAGAGTTGTTGGCCATCGTATTCAAAAAAGATTCCGTTTTGACTGTCAAACATTCCTAACCGCACTTGTGAGCCGTGCCAATTATTGATTGTAACTACAGGAAAACCTGTAGCTGTTGCACTGCTGGGAGTGCTTGAAGCCACGTAAGTAAATCTGTATCTGTCTAAACTCTCTGAAATTGTAAATGTACCGTTGTAGGCAGATTCGTTGCATCCGTCCACTGTGATGCTGATGCCTGGTTGTAAAAATTGTGCTACTTTTGAAACAATAGTGCAAACTGATCCACTACTGGTTATACTGTCAATCTGTAGACTTGGCTTGACCACAGTACCAGTACTCATCTGAATACCTTTACCAGACTGGTAACGGAAATACCTACGTGTCTGTCTGATAATTTGTTCGTTGTGACTAGATGTAAATGTACTAAATTGCACGCCGCCGTCATATGCACGATGAATAAATTGTCCTTGCGGTCTCACATATACGTTGCCGCCAGAGGGATTGCCGCCAGGCGCGGTTACACAATAGTAGCTGAATGAACTACTGTTGCCCACAGCTGACACTACCCATGATCCGTTGGCATTTGCCTGGTTAGTGCCAGATACTGCAATTTCATTGCCTACAGCTAAAGCATGTGGTACTGATGTGACCACATTCACTAGGTTACCACTGAAACCTATACTGCTGAATGCAATGGCCGCGTTAGTGAAAAGGCTACCTGAATATGCGTTTGTGACACCGTTTACAAAAATACTTCCGGTTGGTCCTGTATAAGCACTTCTGGCTGTGTAGCTAAAACTAACGCCGCTTGATACGCTGTCAATAATGTACAAGCCGTCTGCTCCAGCAAAAAGTGTATCAATGATGTATACAGGCGTGCCGGCTGCTGGTGGACTTGAAGTCAAAACAGTAATTGTTCTTGAGCCGTTGGTGGCATTTACTCCAGTAATAGTAATTGGGGTATTTGTATTATAAGATGCAAATGGACGATTGTTGGTCAAGCCCACGCTTTCCCATTTGGTAGCTTGTGTGCTGTATTCAAAGTCAGTATCAATCAATGCCTGTGGTTGACTGACTCTAAACTTGTTAACTGGATCTGTATACAATTCGCTGGGTTTAAACGATTCATCTGCGTCGTCTACTACTATTTGTAGTTTATCAGTACTGGACAGTGAAGCCGTATTATAGCTTAATACCACAGTGGTTGTGGTATTTCCTGCAGCATCTGTGGCAATTGAGTGACTGGTAAATTTTAAAGTTGGATCGCTAAAATTATATAATACTTGATTTGTTGTCACGTCAGTGATCAATACAAAACGTTCTCTTATAATTGCTTGTGGAATTATAATGGTATTTGTACTGGGTGTAAAAGTATAATATGTATCAACTATGGTTTTTCTTGCCATTTTTTCTCCAACTACCTATAAATTTATTAATATATTTAGCCACTAGATGCCATCAGAATATCAATTGGTCTGAATGGATAACGCTTAAGCTGTGTGGGTGTGGTTCCTGGTTGTTTTCTTATAAATATGTCCGATCTAGGTGCCGGTGCTTCAGCAAATTTGATTGAGGTATTTGAAGCCAATGTGTACCCTTTGTTTGCCGGAAACACAAAACTTTGCCAAACAATACTGACATTAGGGTCACTAGAGAATGCCGGTAAAGGAATTCCGTTTACAGCTACACTCAATTGCCAAGGATTGCCAAATGCTACGTTGGCCAAATTATAAGTTAAATTAAAAACTTGCTTGAATCCATCAGTATAACCACTAATATCATCTAAATCATAATTGTCGATGTTGGCCAAATCCACACCATTCACTTGGAGGCTAGATCCAACTGTGTTAGCACTCAACACAACATTGTCAAGATATAAACTTGATCCTGATAGATATATATCTTTCCATCTTAGATCAGGACTACCCAAATTAAAAGTTACATTTGAACTTGGTAAAATATTAGCCGTTGTCACATTACCGGTGACTGTGATATTGCCTATAGAAAGATCGGTGCCTGCAATTAATTTTGTTCCTGGTATGGAGTTAGCTACTATTTGTGAACCTTCAATTACACCCTGTACCGTTAAAGATCCAAAATCATAAAAAGTACTAATGGTACTATCATTGACCAATCCAAAGTCATATGAGCTTGTTATGTTCAGATCAGTTATTGATCCAAGTTCAGTTGTTGTTAAGAAATCTTCCTGACCATATGGATTGCTGTTACTAGTCCAAAAAACTCCCTTGTCTATGTAAACTTTATCCGAATATACATTGCCACTTATACCTGCACCACCACCTACTACCAAAGCACCGGTTGTAGTTGATGTTGATGGTGTAGCGTTCCCTACAACCACATTGCCTGAGGCTGCTGTGTAAGTAAAGTTTGATGCACCTGCAAACACACCAGCATTGTTATATTGAATATTTGTATTTGATCCGCCAGGAGTACCTCCAGACTCAAATACCGCACCATTGCCGGCCCAACGTATACTATTCATGATATAGTAAACATTGGCATATACATTTCCAGCAATGCCAGCACCACCTGCTACTACTAACGCACCTGTGACATTACTGGTGCTGGGTGTGGTGTTTGATATGACCAGATTACTTTGAAACACCGAAGGATTGGGCACTGTACCGCCGGTAAAACCGCCAGGTGCGGCCCAGAATGTTTTAGATCCATCACTGGCCAGAACCTGTCCAGGTGAGCCAATTGAGCCATCTACATAAATTCCAGCATTGGCAATCAAAAGCACATTGCCAACTGAAACGTTGGCATAGGATTGTACTACAAGATTAGCGTCGGCTGCGCCACTACTGTTGGTAAGGATGTGAACAAAACTTTTTGAACTTTCTTGCCAGATAACCGCAGCATTTGAAGTCAAACCGTTTGAACGGTTCATCAAGAAGCCAACATCAATATCGGCTGCGGTTGAACCTTGATGTAATACCAATATTGGATCTGTGAAAGTTCCTACATCAGTGTTAATGTTGGTACTAAGTCTTGGTTTTGTAATTGGCATTGCGTATTACCCGATTATAACCTACCAACCACAACTTCCACTGAACCTTTTTCGCCTTCGAAGTTGGCCAATGCCTTGCCTATCACTGACCCCAATACTGGCGAAGCACAAGCTCTAGCATATCCATATCCTGCACTGATCAACATGTCGCCTTTGTATACCGGGCCAATTACATTTACTGGCACACGACCCAACAGTGCCACGCTTGCCACCGTACTGCCTTTGAGACCACCATTCATCACATGTCCCGGTTCTGATGTAATTACTCCAGCAATTCTGGTGCTGCCTTCTGTCATTGACACTGTGACTTCGGCTTCGCCACCAAACTCTACCACTGTGCCAGGGTTGTACACAGCATCGGCAAGATAGTTTTCTGCGATATCAGCGCCGCCTGTAACAGTGCTATTAACAAAAATTCTCTTCCACCAACTGTTCACATTGCCTAAATCATATGTGACATTGGCACTTGGTTGTACATTAGCAGTCACACTCACATTGCCTGTGGTGTTGAAACTCATTCTGGTGGTAGCTGCACCACTTCCTGCATTGATGTTGGCAAATGTGTTTGTGGTCACAACTGACACATAGCCATTACTGGATTCCAGTGTAGACACACTTGCAGTAGTTGTGAGTCTACGCACCTCAATCTTGTCGCCAGTGGCTGGAGCTTGTGTAAATGTAAGAGTTGTGCCACTAACTGAGTAGGCAGTAGTTGGTATCTGTAAAACACCGTTCAAACTCACAATCACGCTTTGCGTGGTTGCTGTGGCCCCCAGTGTGAAATTCACTTGGTTGTCGTCGCCATCAAATGTATCTGAAGCAATTACTGTGAAACTTGAACCAGTATTGGTCCAACTGGCGCCGTTATAAAATTCCAACTGTGCATTGCTGGTATTGAATCTAATCATACCTGCGGTATCTGTACCACCAGAACTTCCTGGTCTCTGCGCAGTAGTGCCTACTGGTATCAACACGCTGTCTGTGGAATTTACAATCAGTTTGGCACCGTTGACCAATGTGCTGGTTGTGGCGCTGTTGCCAATCACCACACTATCGTATGCTGACCCTGGTCTGGCCCAAATCAGTGTTTCGTCTGTGGCACCTTTTACCACAAAGTCATAATTTGCAGTTTTTGATCTGTTAAACGCAGCACCCAACCCCACATTGATGTTGCCAACAATGCCAGCACCACCGTCAACTAATAATGCGCCAGATGTGGTTGATGTGCTGGCGGTGGCAGTGTTTACTCTAAAGCCAGTATTGGTCACCGCGGCTCGCACATTGCCGTCGCCAAATGCGCCAACAATTAATTTGATCACAGATCCAGTATTGTGCGAATGAATATTCAAATTGCCAGTAGCAGGTTCAATTCCGTGACTGATCAAATAGCCATCATTGGGATAATAACCAGGATAGGCAGGATCGTTAAATGTACTGGAGTTGATACCCAAATTGACATAACCATCATTGTCATCACCGTTGTCGGCTGTGGCCACATAGTCAGTTGAAGCAGATGTACCGCTGTTGCGATTCTGGAAATTGACTTGAGCGTAAGTGTTTACATCGCCGGTCATTTGTAATACGGTAGTTGGTAGTGCGGTGTATGTGCTGGTACCAGCATACAATGCACCTATACCACCTGCGTTACCGTAAAACACACCAAAACTGGATTGTACTGCGCCAACAGAAACATTAATGTTGCCACTTAAAATAATATTTCCAGCATTGATGTTGCCTTCGAATGTACTCTGCCCTTGTACTTGTAGGGCGCCGGTGATGCCAACCCCGCCACCTCCGGGAACAACTATTGCACCGGTTGTAAAGTTGGTTGCATTTACACCTGATGCTGCAACAATGTTACCACTGCTTCGTAAAGTGCTCGACGATGTCAAAGTAGTAAAGCTACCAGTGCTTGCAGTTGAATTGCCAATTGGAGAATTATTTATTGAGCCTCCGGTGACAACTGCGTTGCCTGAACTAAAATTGGTTGCTGCTAAAGTTCCAATAGCACTATTTGTAATATTTGCAGTTGTTACATTTACAACAGCAGCACCAACCGTAGTTGCATTCAATTTCTTGTTCAAATTCCAACTGTCATCAGCATTCAAATAAGTCAGTGTGGCATTGGCACCTGCCACAGTCAATCCAGCACCGTTCGCTTCAGCTCCAGAGGTGGCATTGGCTGCCACAGTGATGTTGAGATCTTCAACATTGAGAGTTTCTACATTTAGTGTTGTTGTATTACCTAATACCAATAAATTACCTGTCACTGTCACGTTGCCAGCCACATTCAAGTTGGCTCCAACACCAAGTCCGCCTGTGACCACCACAGCACCTGTTGATGGGTTGTCGCTTTGTACTGCGCTGGTAAAGGTAGTGGCTCCACTTGCGGTTAACGTAGTAAATGCGCCACTGGAAGCTGCGCTGTTGCCTATAGGACTTGAATTTACACTGCCTCCAGAAATTACGGCATTAGGTGAACTGAAATTTGTCGCCACAAGTGTGCCAGCTGAGCCACCTGTAATATTTGCTGCGGTTGTATTGAATACTGTTGTTGTAGTTGTACCAGCACCTAGTGTTGTGATATTACCAGTTGTTGAATTTAATATTGTGGTAGTGGTTGTACCAGCACCTAGTGTTGTAATATTGCCATTAGTACTGTTAAGTACAGCCGTGGTTGTTGTACCGGCATCTAAAGTAGTTATGTTGCCAGTCGTGGCATTTAGTGCAGCACTTGTA
>Ga0129333_10002978_pt1 | contig 15862 bp, 10 predicted proteins | sample CPB6_08_DNA_FD_94474 | JGI IMG/M metagenome (GOLD analysis project Ga0129333, IMG submission 94474) | Freshwater to marine salinity gradient microbial communities from Chesapeake Bay, USA - CPBay_Sum_0.6_0.8_DNA | ecosystem: Environmental > Aquatic > Marine > Coastal | place: USA: Chesapeake...
CCCCCGGGTCCCTCGGTATACCCGAGCGCCCTCAGGCCCATCTCCGGCCCGGACATCACGATGCCCGCCGCTGCGGGATCCACGAGCCACGGCGCGAGCGGGATATTGCCGCTGTAGTAGAAGGTGCCGTCATCGCCGGAGTTCGGATCCTTGGTGCCGAAGCCGTGCGCATATGCGGAGTACGGCATCATCGTCTGCCACGTTGGCGGCGACGTCTCGAGTTTCCGACCTTCGCGCGCGCTGAGCAGGCCATAGGCCGCCGTAGCGGCGATTCCGTCGAGCATCCCATGGAGTTCCACGAGTTGGGCCGACGCGGCAGGCGCGAGCAGGTGTCGCGCCGACTCCGAGGGCGGACCCACCGGGTCGAACTCATCGTCGCTCTTGATGACCAGTTCGGAGAGCGTCTCCCCACGCTGGAACGCTGCGGTAGCAACCACTGCAGGTGCGGGAACCGGTTCGAAGCGGCTGTACGACGCCGAACGCGTGGGCGTCCCTGCAGTGGCGCTGATCGCTCCGACTTCCTCGAGCATCGGACCGTTGCCGGCAAGGTTCACCGACCGCAGGCGGAACCGATACGTACGTCCGAACCGCAGTCGCGGGAGCGATCCCGGTGTCGCCACGACCTCCATCGACAGATCGAGGTCGGGGTTGTTCGGCGTCCCCTGATCGACCGGTTCGTTCGTCCTTGCGCTCAGCGTGCGACCGGGCCGGGGGGCCACGAGGCTCCATCCGGTCCACTCCAGCAGTGCCTCACCGACGAAGGTGTCGTCGTTGGAGAAGAGCGGATTGGCGCTCGTGGTGAGCGCCAGCTGCAGGACACCCTCGTTGAGGAACATGGGGCGATCCGCGCTCGGGCCCATGCGCGTGGAGTCCTCTACGTCGTAGATCTGCGAGGTTCGCGACGCCGCAAAGGTGTACCGCGTATCGCGCCGCATGAGCGACTGCCAACGGCCTGCCTTGCTGTCGTGCACGTCGACGCGCCAACCACGGATGAGGTCCTCTGCGTACAACTCGACACCATCTCCCGTGGGTGCTGCGGCAGTTCCCTCCTCCTCACCGGCAGGGAGGGCACTCGCACCTGCTGCAATCCCCTCGAGCAATTCCGTGGAGCGCTTGAAGGCCGCAACGACATCGAGCGAGCGCCCGGCGCGGATGAGCGAGAGTCCACCACTGCGCGGTGCGGGTGCGTTGAGCGCAGCCGGCGAGTCCGTAGAGGTCATCGACGACAGCCGGTTCAGTTGATCCGCGAGGGCGAGGGACTTCACCGCGGTGCCCTCGACGTCGATAGTGGTAATGCCCCAACCGCGACCCGTCTTCGAGCTGTAACCGCCGTCGAGGATCGCGACCCCGGTGTCGCTCATGTCTGCAGGTTGCCGGACGCGCGCCAGGAACTGCTGTGGGTTGAGCGCGGTCCTCGGGAACGAGACCGTGCCTCTCGACCAGTCCCAATCGGCGCTTCGCAACTGCAGGAACGATGTGGTGAGAAACTGACCCGCCTCGCTCACCTGACCGGCATCGATTTCGTAATCCATGACGAGACCGAGCAGTCGCATGACGTACGGGTGATCGGCGAGCGTCGCGACGATGCGGTGGAAGTCGAGCCGCGGCGCGTCGACCTCCGGCTTGATCTTGGTGATGTACTCGTCGTCGGTGCGTGGCTTCAGGAACCGCACCAACTGAAGGTGGTCGGTGGTGTTCTGTGCCGAGGGTGTGTTGCCCGGGCGCGAGGGGCCGTGTGGGAGCACCTTCGAGAATGCAGTGTTGTCATTGCGCTTGAAGGCGTCATCAATCTCCTTCTGGAAGCGCGAGCGAGTGTTCGGATCGACGACGCGCGTGAGGTCGCCGAGTGCGGTCCGCAGGTAGGTGGGCGTCGGCGGAAGGGTCTCGCAGTCGATCGCAAGGTTGCCGATCTGCTTGGTGTGATAGTCGTGGATCGGGATGACTGGGTACGAGTGGTACTTGGAGAACTTGAAGCGCGAGCCGAAGTCGGTGGGTGTGAAGTCGTCGACGGGAATCGAGCCCGGGCTGAAGAACAACGAGGCCCAGAGCGAGGGATCCGGATCGGCAGAGATGCGTGTTGCCGTGAGCGACGACCCGATCTGCGTGTACCCGGGCGCCGCACCAAGCCGAAGGAGGCCGAGTGTGCCCAACTTGTCGCGTGCCAACTCGGCCCAATTGACGAAGTCGGAGAAACTCGAGAGATAGGCCGCCCCCGACAATCTCGGGGCGACGTGAACGGAGAACCTCCGCTTGGTGCTTCCGGTGCCGGCCTTCCCCGCCGGGATCACGGTGAGCACGATGTTCTGTGACGCTGCCATGTTGCTCCTCCCCTCCCACCGATCAGGCGAACGCGTCCACGTAGGTCTCGTAGTCCTGGAACGTCAGGAGTTCCCCGTACCGCACCGTGCTACTCGACGGGGCAATCGCCCCACTGACCCCACCTGCAGGTACCGGCTTCTCGCCGGAGTTGTTCCCGCCGAACTCCTTCTCGACCTCCATCGTCACGTCGGCGGAGAAGAACACCACCTCCACAGTGACCGTCAGTTGCGCACGACCTTTGGCGGTTCCCGGAGGATCGACATAGCTGAGCGAGAGGAGGAACTCGAGCGACAGCGTGATGATGCAGAGGATCTCGAGGCGACCGTTGAGTCGCACGTAACCCGTCAGCGTCAGGCGCTCGTCGGGATCGGAGATCATCTCGAGCGAGATGCCGCCCATCACGCTCACACTTCCGCTCGCCACGCCGATATCGAGCTGTGCAGCAGCCCCGAACTCGAGGCCAATGCGCATCATGCGCACGCCGCTGAGCCCGATCTCCATCTCGAAGAAGCCACCGCCGCCGAAGATGCCGACCGTGAGCAGGAATGGCTTGTCGGCGCGACACACGTGGAAATACGCCGTGAACGGATCGGAGTTGAACGGAAGCTTGAACGCGACGCCAACCTCGAGGTTCGACAGCGAGAACACGCCGACCGCCAGTGTCGGAATACCGACATCAACACCGAATTTCACGAAGTTCTTGTCGAGTTCCCAGATCGGCGTGAACGTGAAGCCGGCGAGCGCGTTGGACTCGCTGCCGTTCTTCTTGCCGAACATGCCGCCCTCGGGCACGAAGTAGTCCTTCAGCTTCATGAGGTACTTCAGTGCGCCGTCGAAGTCGACCTTCTGCAGGTTCGGCGAGACCTTCGGCTCCGAGCCGGTCTTGGCGGTAAAGTTAATGCCCGCAAACTGGAGGACGACGAACTTGTACGTCGTGCCAATGAGGTTGACGCTGAAGTTCGTGAGGTCGGCAGTGGCCTCGACCGAGGTGTCGTACTTCTTGGGGTCGGTGACACCGGCAAGATCCGATCCCGAGTACTTCACCACCACGGTGACCTGCATGCAGAGTTCGGTGGTCGGCGCGCCCGGCTTGTCGTTCAGCGCAGCGACAAAGATCGGTCCAGTACCCGACGGACCCCAGTCCTCGAAGCGCTTGGTGCACCAGCGATAGCGAACGATGACGCCGATGGGGATCTTCGTGGGCCCCACCTCTTTGTAGATGAGTTCCGTAGTCAGGCCCGGAATCTCTGGGCGTTCGAGGTCGAGTTCGGGAAGATCGACTCCGCCCGAGCCGCCGAAGCCGAAGACGCTGAGGATGTCGGAGAGGTCGATGCCCCCGAGAATCTTCGGCAGACCCGAGAACCACTCCTTCGGGTCGAAGCTGAGCTTGCCGAGTCCGAGACCACCACCGATGAGGTCGGGAAGGCCGAATTCCGGGAACTTTCCGCCGAACGTCCCAAGTGCTGCGGAAAGCCCGGAGAGGTCGAAGTTCGGGGTGACGAGGCCACCGATCTTGCTGAGGTCGGGGAACTTGATCCCCAACTCCCCAAGATCCGGAAGCTTGAGGTCGAGCTTCAACTGGCCGAGATTGATGTCCGCGAGCCCTGCTGCGTCAAGAAAACGCGCAAAGACCATTCCGATGTGATTCGGCTCTGAGAACCCGTTGTTGAGGTACACCTCGGGGTAATGGAACGCAAACATCTTGTTTGCGCCAGCGAAATTGTTGAGGCTCTCCACCGAGACGCCTGCGAACTGGATCCGGGGAAACCAGAGCGGCGAGCCGATGTTGGGGCCGACACCACCGGAGGTACCGGCGGGTCCAAGCATCGTGATGGAGTGCGTCGGAAGACTGGTCTTCCCAGTTGCACCGTCGAAATCGTCCGATGCAAACCCGATACGGACACCGTCGAACGACATCGTGCGCCAACTTGCCCGCGATGCTCGGTACTCGTTGGCGAGCACCGTCTCGTTGAACGCATCGTCGTCGGCATGTGCTGCTTTGACGAACGCCAGTGGAATCGTTGTTTGGTGAATCTGACCCGTGTGATCGGTCACCGTGGCGGGGAAGCGGAACACCTCGTTGGGTCGATGGCTCGGAAAGAAGGCGTCGTCAACCGAGTAATCGTTGATGGCTGCCGGCGAGATCGGTGGCGTCGCCTCGACATTCAGGGTGACCTCCGTGAACGGGAACCCGCGGCCCGACGGACTGGCGCCGCCATAGGTACGCGTGCGCTGTCGCACCACGAGGAACATCCACATCTGCAGGTAGGCAACGGGACCCGTCGAAGCACCAGAACCAGGTGGCGTGACAAACAGTCGCTCGGCGACCTTCACCTCGGCGGCCTCGTGCAACGTCGGGTAGAGATACCCGGCACTCACCACCTTGACAAAGACATCGCGACCGGCGAACGCTCGATGCACGTAAGAGAGGAGATCGAGACTCGCCCCACCGTCGGTGTGCTTGTCCCACGCGCCCGCCATGTCGACGGTCGCGCCGATGGACGACATGCGGAACTTCTTTGCCGTCATGGGCAGTGGCGCAGGGTCGAAGATGCCCGGCTGATACGTCATCTGGCCAACGAGTTGCCAACGATCGTTGCGGTTCGGGAGCGTGAGGAACGGCGGATCGAGATCCGGTGTCGGGGGTGTGAGATCGGCCGGTCGATTCGCTGGATTTGGGTCGTACTCGGTGCCGTTCGCAGCAGCAGAGATCGGGTCCTTGGTCCACACGGCACGCAGTCGGGGATCGCGCTCGAACAGTCCGCGTCGCGAACTGGGCGAGATCGCAGTGTCACCCTCGTCCGGAGCGACGGTGGAGTCGATAATCGGGATGCGCTCGACCAGTTCTGTCGACCACACCTCGGTGCGGAACTCCGTCTTTGCCGGATTGCTTTTCGTGATTGGGCCGAGGTGATGGCGCCAGAACCCGTACGATCGTGGCGTGAGGATCAGGCCGTAGGGGAACTCAATGGCGGTCTGTGTGGACGTCGGCGCAGCAAGCGGCTGCTTCGTCCAATAGAAAATTGTTCCGCTGTAGAAGTTCCACTTGGCTCCCGAGTCAGCCTGCTCGACCAGTACCGGCTCGAAGGCGACACTCGTCCAGTTGAGGAGTCCCGCCTCGGTGTAGGGGATGTCCGCAGCATCGGGATCCACGAGGAATGCGAGTCGGCTTGGCCCGGCAAAGCGCGACTTCACCGGCAGGGCGCGGTGCCACTGTCGATTCTCGCCCAACGACGGGCTTGCATACGGCGCCGTTGCCGTCGGTACGGTCTCGTTACGCGTCGGGAAGCCGGGATCGAAGAACACCATCTCCTCGGCGACGTGCTGCGGCGGAAACTCGACGATGATGAACGACGACGCCCGTGAGTTCGACTTGGTGAGGAAGAACCCGGACCGGCCAGCGGTGACGGTGAGGTTCACGAACGTGAAGGTGAGGTCGATCAGGTCGCGTGCCCGGGTGAACTGCACACTGAAGTTGCCGAACAACGATGGGGCGTCACCGAGTGCGGGGCGATTGGCGGCGGCGCTCGCCAGGTCGGCGGGGGAGAGGAATACCGATCCTGCCGTCCCAGCAGCCATCGCCAGAAAGGTTCGGCGAGACTGCGGGGGCATGAACGGGGGTTCGTCGTGTCCCGCAGCCGATCCGTCAGGTTGCTGAACGTCTCCGCCTCGGTCCACGGTGTCCCCCTCGCCGTTGGTGCTTCCGAAGTTAGCCCACTGGCGATCTAGACGTCACGGCTGCGATTCGGCAGGACGATGGGTCAACCTGCCGCACGCTTGCGAGGATCCGCCGGGAACGCTGGGACCTGGAGCAGTGCCCCCGAGACGCGCTCACCGGCGGCCACGACCCGATCGAGGTCGGTAGCGAGCATCCTCACGAGTTGCGCCTGGCTGTCGTCGGTCAGCGCCTCGAGCCGACCGCGCTCGCGGACTCCCGCCTCGGTCAACGACGTTCCGACCAGCCAACCACGGTGCTCGAGCGAGGCGCGGGCCGCCTCCAGTTGCTCGGCGCTCCAACCGCGTGTGCCGCTGTACTCGCCGAACCCGTAGCCGAGCCACAATTCGGTGAGCACGTTCGCCTCAACCGAGTCCAGGCCGGCCCCGACGAGGACCGCCAGATGGCCGTCGCCACGGTGCTCCCGCACGAGTTCGGCGGCACGCCACAGCCGCCCCGCTGGCTCGCTCGGCAGCGGCAACTCACGCAGTGCCGAGAACAGCGGACGGCCCATACCGTCCAGACCGTCGAGGGCTCGCAGCAGGAGGTCGGCAACCTCCCCAGCCGCCTTCGGATCCACCACGGCCGCCACCGCACGGCTCGCACCCTCGGCGCGGGCCGCCAGCACGTCGTCTCGCCCGGCGGCCGACCGACCCCGTTCGTACACCCCGCCCAGCAGACCGGGCTCGAACACGCCGAACGTCGCCACCACCACCGAGGCCGAGGGGGTGCCGAGCGCCGCCGCCCGACCCCACACGTAGGCCTCGAAGAATCCCAGACCGAGGGCCGCAAGCCGGGTCATTGGCTCGCGTGCCCACCATCCCTGCGTGGCAATCGGTTCGAGCGCATCACGAAGACGGCGCGCTGGCGAACCCGGAACCTCTGGCTGAGGCACGGCCTCGGCTGACCGGCCGAAGTAGGCGGCGGCAACATCGTCGTAGTTCATGCGGACATCCCCCTGCAGAGTGATGAGTCGCGGAGGGATGCGAGCCCGCCGTAATCCCACACGCTAGTCCCGCCAATCGAATCGCTGGTCGGGTGACGCAGTGCGTGCCGCCGATGCGACCAACAGCGAACACACAGCGACATCCGTCCCTACTGATGACCCCCATCGTCGTTGATGGTGTGGAGCGTGACGACCACCCCGCCGAAGGACGACGTAGCGACCACGCCCACCCCGAACGACACCGGTGTCGAGGCGCGCCGCCGACGGAGGTTTGGGATCGAGGTAGTGCTTGCTGCGTTGCTCGTGGGCGGAGCGGCCGGCGCAACTGCTGGCTTCTTCTCCGGGCGCTCGAACGACTCCTCCGACGCGTCGGCGCCGACGTCGGTCGTCGCAACCACCACCGCACGGCCGACCACCACCACATCGACCACCGCACCCCCGACCAGCACCACGGCAGCGCCTACCACATCCACGACCGTCCCCGAATCGCTGCAGGACATTGTCGAGCGCATCACGATGTCGGTGGTCGACCTCCAGGTGGAGGGCACCTACCGCGACTACTTCGGTGACATCGTCTCGGGGACGTGGGCGGGCTCCGGATTCGTGATTGCGGGCGACGGCCTCATTGCGACCAACGCCCACGTGGTCAGCGGCGCCGATCGCATCACGGTCCTCATCCATGATGGAACAAGTGCCACGGCAAGCGTCGTCGGATCCGATCCCGAGCACGACCTCGCCGTCGTTCGTATCGACCGAAGCGGACTTCCCGCACTCACGCTCAATGCATCGTCGACGCTGCGCGTCGGCGATCTGGTTATCGCTGCGGGCAATGCACTGAACCTTGTCGGCAACCCGAGCATCACCAAGGGAATCATCTCGGCGCTCAACCGTGACATCGTGCTCTACGACGGCACGATCCTCTCCGGCCTCATCCAGACCGATGCGGCGATCAGTTCCGGCGACTCCGGCGGCCCACTGCTCAACGACCGCGGTGAGGTCATCGGTATCACTACGTCAAATGCGTATGACGCCTACGACTTTGCCGCGGAGAATGTTGGCTTTGCCATCCCGATTCGGGAGGCGGCGCCCCTGCTGCTTCGGCTTGCCGGTCTGCAGCAGTAGGCGCGCACCCGATCGACTACTTGTTGTCGCGAAGTTCGCGGCGCAGGATCTTGCCGGTCACCGTCTTGGGGAGTTCGTCGACGATCTCCACCTGACGTGGGTACTTGTACGCCGCCATGCGTTCCTTGCAGAACGCCTGGATCTCCTCAGGTGTTGCAGTCGTGCCGGGCTTGAGCGAGATGAATGCCTTCACCGACTCGCCGCGGTAGTCGTCGGGAACACCGACGACGGCGGCCTCACGGACGGCCGGGTGACCGTAGAGAACGTCCTCCACCTCACGCGGCCACACCTTGTAGCCCGAGGCATTGATCATGTCCTTCTTGCGGTCGACGATGTAGAACCAACCGTTGGCATCCATGAATCCCACGTCGCCGGTGTGCAGGCGACCGTTCGGGATCGACTTCTCGGTCTCCTCGGGCTTGTTCCAGTATCCCGCCACGACCTGCGGACCCTCGGTGACGAGTTCGCCGATCTCACCCGGGGGCAATTCCTGACCGTCCTCGCCAACGATGCGCACAATCGTGTTGAAGATCGGCACACCGACCGAGAGCGCTCCGCTCGTCGGATCGACGGGCGTCTCTGCACCAAGCGGCACGCCGTGGGACGGCGAGGTGGTCTCGGTGAGCCCGTAAATGTTGTGGATCTGGTGACCGAACCTCGCCTTGAACGCATCAGCGATGGCGGGCGCAATCGGGGCGCCGCCCGAGTAGATCTTGTGCAGTGACGCAAAGTCGGCCGGCTCGACACCGGGAGCGTTCGACAGCGCGATGAAGACCGTGATGGCCCCGACCGTGAACGTGGGCCGGTGCTCCCGAATGCAGTCGAGCATCACCGCAGGATCGAAGCGGTAGTTCAGCACGAGCGTTGCGGGAAGCAGGAACGAGATGGTGACACCGGCAACCAGACCGGTGATGTGGAAGAGCGGGGCGACACCGAGAATCACCTCGTCCGACGAGAGATCGATCCAGTCGCGGTAGGCCTGCGAGTTGAACACGACGTTGCCGTGCGTATTGCGTGCACCCTTCGGAACGCCGGTGGTACCCGACGTATAGGTGAGGAAGGCAACGTCGCTCGGTGCGAGGGTGACCGGGGGGACGCTCTGACCGCGGTGCGCTGCGATGAGTTCGAGCAGGTCGACGGTGCCCGCATGACGCTCGCGCTTGACGTCCTTGAACAGACGCGGGTCGTTGCGTGTCTGGTACTCGAGCTCGGAGGTGGTGATGACCAGTTTCACATTCGTGTTGGGCACGACGTCCTTGGCCACGGCTCCGTACAGGCTCTCGAGGCACAGCAGCACGGTGGCCCCCGAGTCCTTCAGCATGTAGTCGAGCTCGCGTGAGCGGTTCATCGGGTTGACCGACACCATCACACCGCCCGCTTTCCAGGTGCCGAGCATGGCGACGAGGAACTGCGGGATGTTCTGCAGGTAGACGGCAAGCCGGTCGCCCTTCTGGAAACCGTTGGCGAGCAGACCGGCAGCGAGAGCGGTGCTCTGTGCATCGAGTTCGGCGACCGAGATGGTTGCGTCGAAGTACTTGATCGCAGCGAGGTCCGGGTTGCGCTTCGCCGCTGCCTGGAACATCTCCAGCGCGTTGCTGAACTCCGGCGTGATGTCGGTTGGCGTGCCCTTGCGATAACTGCTGAGCCAGGGACGATCGGTTGCGGTCATGTCTGATTCTCCGTATGGGATGACGAGTTCGGCAAGGTCACTTGGTGGTTTCGGGGCTCGCCGGTCCGCCGGTACCCCGCCCCATCTCTGGCTCGTCAGGGTAGTTCGGTAGACGGGCCCTGTCGCCCTTGCCCTCCCCGGGATCCGGCCGGGTAGGGACCGGCCTAGCGGGGACGATTACCGGCGAACCGCATCATCCCGAGCGCGAAATCGACGTACCGATCGGCGATGGCCTCGGGGGTGGCCTCCTGACCCATTCGGTACCACTGCGAGAGGCACTCCACGAGGAGACAGAAGGTGCGAACGGGATCGCCCCGCCCTCCTCCTTCGCCTCATGGCCTCGACCCAGCAGGTCGTCCATCGTGAGGTCGAGGATGCCGACGAGCATGTCCTGCTTCGTTGCGAAGTGGTGGTACATGCCTGGGACGGAGAGTCCGGCGAGTTGCGCAATTCGTCGCGCCGTCGCACCGTGGTAGCCCGTCTCTACGAATGCGGAAACGGCAGCGCGGAGCACCGGGTCGAGCACCAGCTCGTCGTACTCGCGCCAGTTGCCCCCCACCGGCGGGGGTACCACTGCGCTACCGGCAGTTCAGGTCGCCGGTCTGCCTGCGTTGCCCGCCGCTGTGGAAGGTGACGATGCATCGCCACGCAGGCTGGGGTCGATCTCCGTTGCCTGCATCACCATGGTGATGCCCTCCTCGCTCTCGCCCCGAGCAACGAGGAGGTTGCCGAGGTTGTACAGAGCACGCGCATTGCGCGGCTCGAGTTCGATCGCCTTGCGGTAGTCCGTCATCGCTTCGTCGAGACGACCCAGATTGTGCTTCGCAACCGCCCGGTTGTACCACGCAGCACCAAGTGCGGCATCGACCGCAATGGCACGGTCGTAGCGAGCAATCGCGCCTGCAAGGTCACCCGACTCCTGCAGGGCTACCCCAGCATTGAACAACGACACTGCGTCGGAGCCATCAACCGTAGTGATCGAGGTTCCAGAGTCACCCGAGCAACCCGCTGACGCGCCGATGGCCGCAGCACACGCTGCGGCCATCGCGATCCGAATAACGATGTACCGATGAAACCTCATCACCAATCGATGACCCGGCTGAATCCGGTGCTCAGAGCGGCGGCAGGATCGGGGTGAAGTTCGCGTACGTCGAGTTGCTGTTGTTGACCGAGACGCCCACGGCGGCGGCGATCAGCACCGCCACGGTCGGATGATCAGCCGTGGAGGCCGTCTCGTACACCTGGCACTGCAGCGTGCCGGTTGCACCCTCGTGCACCACTGCCTGCACGGTGAGCGGCGACCCGGGCGAGTACGGCGTCGCCCCGTCGAAGACGATGTTCGTCACGGCGGTTGCTCCGTTAACGGTGCCCGATGTTGCGACGAATCCGCATTCGAGCGTGCCGACCCACAGGCCGGTTCCGCCCGTTCGATCGGCGGAGACGTTCAGGGTGACCGTGACGTAGTCGTAGCCACTCGCCGAACCGGCCGTGAGGAGGTCGATCGGACCGAGTGTGTTCGGCACCCACGTGGTCGCATCGCCCGCAAGGAACGATCCGTAGACGAATCCCTGCGGACCGGTCGGACCAGCAGGACCCGTGGCGCCGGAAGGGCCAGTGGCACCGACGGGACCCTGAATGCCCTGCAGACCGATGGGGCCGGTGGATCCCCCGCTGCCCTGCGTGCCCGTCGGACCGGCAACGCCGGTTGAACCCGTCAGGCCAGTATCACCCTGCGCACCCGTCGCACCCGTCGCACCCACAACACCCGTCGGGCCCTGCACACCCGACGAACCCGTCAGACCCGTGTCACCCTGCGCACCCGTGGCGCCGGTAGCACCCACCGCACCCGTCGGACCGGCAACGCCAGTGGCGCCCATGGACGGCAGCTCCTCCGTGGTGAAGTAGCCGTACACGTCGAGCAAGAGGTACATCGCCGACTCCGCGAAGATGCTGATCTTTCCGTCGACACCCACCGGGACGATGGCGGGGATGACGTTGCGCAAGGTGTGCGTGAAATACGGATAGCGCGTTGGACGCGGGCTACCCGTCGGCCAGGCCACGATGCCGCTGATGGACCGGGCGGGGAAGAAACCGCCGAGCGAGACCGCGACGGCCGTCACCGAACCGTCCGACGGGATCCCGGCACGACCGGTGACCTGCACGTTTACCGTGGTCTGCTTCGGGACTTTGCCGTACGGCGCCGCACCCAGGTTGTTCACGGCCATCGAGGCGCGGGTGTCGAGCAAGGCCGTCGGGGCAACCGGGACGTACCGGCTGTACTCATTCACGGTTCCGGCTGAGGCCGACGTCGCCGCCACTCCACTGATTGCGAGCGAGCCACACAGTGCCGCCAGCACCACCATCACCTTCTTCATCGTCTGCCCTCACCCTTGGAATCAGCGCTGAGTCGTTCGGGGTACGGAAGTCGCTCCCCGGTGTCCATGCTTTTTTCACACCGGCCTCTTGACCAACCGCGGAGAGTGGCCTGGCCCGGTTCGGGTGGTACGGGCACACCCTGTGCGACGATGGCACCCATGGCTGGACGATTGCTGGGGAGACGGATCCTTGTCACGAGTGCCGACACCTTCATGGGACCCGATCTCGCCGGGTTCCTCCGGGCGGAGGGCGCCGAGGTCATTGCCGACGAGGACCCGCTCCTCGGGCCGGGGGACGCTGCGGCCCTCATCGAACGCTGCAGTCACCTCGACGCCGTCGTCGCCAACTTCGAGTACCCGGCGTACCGGGCGAAGACCGTCGACATCGAGGACGCCGAGTGGCAGGCCGGCTTCGATCACATGGTGCACCCGCTCATGCGCATTGTTCGAGCCGTTGCGCCGCAGATGATCGCCCGTCGCAGTGGATCCATCGTGGTGACCGGTTCGTCATCGCCGTTGCGCCGCATGTCTCCGCAGACCGTTTCGTACGTGACGGCGCGCGCCGCGCAGTTGGCATTCGTGCGATCAGCCGGTCACGACCTCGCTCGCCACAACGTGCGGCTCAACGCGATCGCGCAGAACTTCGTCGCGAACCCGGCGTACTACCCGCCCGACCTGCTGGCGAACCCACGGTTCCAGGAGCGACTGCCGATCGAGGTTCCCGCGGGCCGCATTGGTCAACCCGAGGAGAGCGGGGAACTTGCGCTGTTCCTGCTCACGGAGTCGTCGTCGTTCATCTTCGGACAGGTGATCAGCCACGACGGCGGCTGGTCGTAGCCGAACCCGTTCAGAAGCCGGGGAGCACGGTGAGGTAGGCGTCGATGAGCCCGGCGTTCGGGTGTCCCCACACCGCGCTGGTCGTGGTACCGACGAGCACGACGTTGCCCCAGGGTGACACACCCACCGACGTCCCGTAGGTTTCCGTTGCGTCGATGCCGGGAGTGCCGAATTGCCGGTGCGACGTGGGCGAGCCCGTAGCGCTCAGGCGCAGTACGTATGCATCGCTCGCACCGAGGTTCGCGTAGCCGTCGAGCGCGCCCGTGGTAAAGCCGGCGACGTACACCCGGTTGCGACGGTCGACAACGATCGACCATTCGCGTTCGTCGCCCGCCGAGCCGTGCTGGTGCACCCACTGCACCACGCCTTCCTTCGTCATCTTCATGACCACACCATCGGTGCCGCCGGCAGAAGCGAGCAGACCCGTGGTGCCGAGTGCACCATCGGTGAAGCCCGCAACGTAGAGCGAGCCGAGTGTGTCGGTAGCGACGCCGTACATCTGGTCGTTCCCGGTGCCCCCGACCTGTCGGGTCCACAGTCGTCGACCGTCGCGGTCGAAGCGCATCACGAAGCCGTCGCCCGTGGTGGAGTCTGTGCCGTGGAACACCTCGGAACCTGCGCCATCGATGTCGCCAAAGGTGGTGCCGGCGACATAGATCTCACCCTTGCGCGACACCGAGACTCCCCACGCCCAGTCGTTCTGCGCCGAGCCAAACTGTCGGGCCCACTTGAGGTCGGCGTTGCGTGACAACTTCACGAGTGCACTGTCGGTCTCGCCCACGTACTGATTCGCCGAGAGCGAACCACTCGGGAAGTCGTTGCTGCTGGTGTTGATCGCCAGATAGAGGTCGCCGGACGGGGCGCGGGTGAGACCCCACGCCTGATCGTCGCCGCTCCCGCCGAACTGCTTTACAAAGCGAAGCGCTCCGTTCTTGTTGAACTTCGCGACGAAGACGTCCTGCCCCCCCTCCTGGAACTCGTTCGGAAACTCGCCGTCGGTAGTGCCGGCGATATAGACATCGCCGTTGTTGGCGATAGCGAACGAGTTCGATGGGACGTCGGATCCAGCGGTTCCGATCTGTCGCACCCACTTGCGGCTGCCGAGTTTGTCGTAGCACGACAGGAAGACGTCGGTGTCGTCAGTGCCACTGGCATCGACGAACTCACCCGTGGTTCGGCCGTAGAGGCAGGTCATCCCGTTCGAACTCACCGCAACGGCCGCACCGGTGTCCTCCTGCGGCGTGCCCAACTGGGTGGTCCAGAGCGTGAGCCGTGCTGGTGGTGTCGTGGCGGTGGCGACACCCCACACGGCGACCGCGCCGACAGCAACCGCAGCAACCGCGAGTGCAATCCGTCGATTCATCACGTTGGCCCCTTCCTCACTGTTCCGAGAGGGTAGGCGAGTCGATGACCGGCGGACGTGTCAGGTACGCCGGGGCACGTCAGTACGTGGGGAGGATCTTGCGCTCCTGCAACTTGCGCAGCCAGCGACAGAAGGTCTCCTCGGTGTCTGCGACACCGCAGAAACCCGCCTTCTTGATCTTCACGGTGCTCACAAAAGCCGGTGGCGGCGACGCGGTGGCCCCGTAGGCGAAGCAGAAATCGGCGTAGTGATGCGATTCGCCCACGATGTCGTCGATCGTCAGTGGACGTAGGCCGTACTTCGCCACGACCCGGTCCCACACCGGACGGTGTTCGTCGAGGAACGCAACCATCGACGTGGGTTGGTCCGGTCCCTGCTCCACCCCGAGCGTCTCGGCCATCGCCGGCCAGATATCACGCCACTCGAAGACCTCACCGTTGGTGAGGTTGAAGGTCTCGCCCCGTGCTGCCTCGGCCTCTGCCCCCCAGAACAGTGCATCGGCCACCACGTTGGTGTCGACGGCCTCCCACACCCACGGCGCACCACCCGGGAAGGCGAACGGCCGACCGAGTTCCTTGCAGATCGCGGAATAGACACCGATGATCGGCGGCAGGTTCATCACCACGCCGTAGTTCGGGCCGACGATCAACTGCGGCCGCCAGATGCTGAACGCAAAGCCTGCCGCAGCGGACTTCGCCTTCAGGTAGTCCTCCTGCAGCCAGTAGAAGTTCTCGTGCTGGTCCCGGGGGAACCGCTCGCGCGCCGGGATGCGGATGGGGTGGAGGTGCACCCCGTAGGCCTTGGTGCCCTGCAGCAGGCTGACGTGCTTGAGTCCCTTCGCCGCAGCCAGCAGTGGTTCGAGGAGGTTCTGCAGCATCTGCAGGTTGGTGTCCATCTGCCGCTTCTCGCTCCACCCAGGAACCAGTCCGGGCAACTCGAAGACGGCGGTGTAGATGACGTGGGTCACCTTCTCGAACCCCTGAGCCGCCGCCTTGCAGGCGGCAGGGTCCTGAAGGTCGAGTGCGAGGTGGGTGAAGGGTCGGGTGCTGTCGATCTCGGGTTTCCGCCGGGAGGCAGCGATCACCTCCCATCCCTCGTTGAGGAACTTCTCTACGGCGGCAGCGCCGACAAGTCCGCTGGCACCTGCGATCAGCACAGTTCCGGTCATGGCGTGATATCTCCCCGTGGGGATCTACGGACGGCGTGGCGCGCACCTGCGCTACACGAGGGCCGCCCCCCACGAACGGCACCTCGGTACGCCAACCGAGCGTTCGCTCGTATGGCGTGGATGCAGTGTGACGCACCGCCCGGCCGCCGTCAAACGCCGCCAGCGACGCTACGGGTTGACGCGCAAGGTGGACCCGCCGTCGTTCGGGAGGCGGAACACCTCAATACCCCGGTGCAGCCGCTGCTTCATCTCCTCCACGTGCGTGATGGCCCCCACCACCCGCCCGCTGGCGTGCAGTTTCTCGAGCGCATCAATCGCCTGCGTCAGCGCGTCCTGGTCGAGCGACCC
>Ga0129333_10002979_pt1 | contig 15858 bp, 20 predicted proteins | sample CPB6_08_DNA_FD_94474 | JGI IMG/M metagenome (GOLD analysis project Ga0129333, IMG submission 94474) | Freshwater to marine salinity gradient microbial communities from Chesapeake Bay, USA - CPBay_Sum_0.6_0.8_DNA | ecosystem: Environmental > Aquatic > Marine > Coastal | place: USA: Chesapeake...
ATGGGAGGGACATGAGGCACTATATCTTTGTTGTGGGTTGTTCTGTAATATTCGGCAATTTTTGTATTTACAAATGTAGCATATTTTGTGTCTCCAACACGAGGTTGACCATAATCATACAATTTTACATTTATACCCTTCTTTACTAGTTCCATTGCTAAGAGTTGACCACAAGATGCACCATATGAATGTCCAGTGACTACAACTGAATAACCTGGATATTGTGATTGCAATGTTTTAACAGTCGTTATCATCTTATCTGTGACGCTTAAAGCAGAATTATAGAAACCATAATGAACTTTACAATTACATTCTGGAAATGAATCATAAGGCACTAATTTAACTTCAAAATCATCTAGCCAATTTATTGTTGAAGATGACCCTCTTATGACTACATAAATAGACTTTGTTGTTGGCAAAATACCAATATAACCTTGTAAGTCAGTCTTGACATCATAAAGTGTTTCCTTATATGTAAACCCGGTTGCTGGGCCTCCAAGAATCATCGTTTTATATTTATCTTTACCACAATATGCAGCACCACTTAACCAGACTCCTGTATTTAATTGTGCAGAGTCATAAGATAATATCTTAGAGAGAAAACTTAAAAATAGAAAAAATTTAAGAAACTTCATCTATATCATATGTAAATAAATATTTTTAATAAGTTTACAAAGTTATTTACATATTTTGATTATTAATATCTATTCCATAATGTGCAAGTGTGTTTCTAGCATATCTCAATTCATTTGTTTTCTCCTTATCTTTTTGTTCCTTATAATATCTAATAAGTCTACCCTTTTTCAATAATTCTTTTGTTTTTTGGTATCTATAAAATAATCCATCCATTCTCTCTTCAAGAAGTTCGTGCTCAATGAATGACATACCCACTTCATTATTTTTATTTTGTAAATATAATTTTTCAAACATTTCATTAATATACTTCATTCTTTGTGTAATATCCAAAAATTCTTTATTTAGATCATCCACTGTATTATCCATTTCTTCATTTAACATTTTGCGACTTAAATCAGAATAATTAATAATTTCATTTTCAAAAATAGTAGGCATCATTTCCATTTCTTTATATTGTTTTTTAATTTTAAGTATTTTTATTATCAATTTTATTTAGAATTGATAATAAATTCCATTTAAATATAAATCGTAAATTTATTTAAGATGCCAATTAAATATGGAGAATTTGCTTGTATTCCAAATGATGAAGACTTTTTCAATAATATTTTTAGTTCATGGTTTAATACTGAAATAACAGAACATAAAAATTCTAAAATAGTTATTTTATTTGAAGATGGAGAGATTTGTGAAATTAATGATAAACTAAAAGATTTTCAATACAGATTTTTAGATGATTATAGAATGCCTACTCCTCGTTATTTTGGGAGAAATGCCACTGATGAAAATGAGTATGGAAAAACATATTTTAAAAAAGATACGAAAAATATTGATGGTATTGAACATTTGAATTTTACTGCTTTATTTGAAAATTATTCTAAATATGCTAAAGGAACTGATATGGCATCTGTTTATAATTCTATTTATTATCATCATAAAAATAGTGACAAACCTGATGTATTATGTTTTGCACGCATAAAATCATCTGAAAGCAAACCTCGTTTCCAATTTGCATATGATAATGATGAATTTAGTAAGGAAGAAGTTATTTACCTTATTAATTACATATTTAAAAAATAAAATAGAAACTTAATATAGATGTCGTGTGCTGGAAAAGGTTATGGAACTAATCCTCAATCAAATGATTATTTAAATGCTCAATTTTATTCTTCAATTGTAACTACTTCAGTTAGACCAAAAACCACTCGAAATTGCAGAGGATACAACGGATTTTATCCTAGTTTTACACCTGTATTAAACGGATTATCGGTTACTTCAAGCTCTGCTGGTAGCTATTCATTAGTTTATGTTAATGGCTCAAATTTTTTACCAAACGGTACAACATTTGTAAAATTTGGAAATTTTGGTTATTTACCAGTCACATATTATAGTTCATTTAACTTATCATTTGTTGTTCCATTAAATGCAGTTGTTGGTAATTATAACGTTCAAATAGTTAATTTATATAATGGAAATTTTTCACCAGAAGTTAATCAATCTTATCCTGGTAATCTTAATTTTTCAAATTCAATAACTTACACTATTACTTAAAATATTTTAAATATATATGAAGCACTTTTATTTATATATATCTATTCTCTCTATCTTTATTATTTTAATGGCATATTGGAATACTTATAATGTTAAAGAAGGTTTTAATAATAATAGAACTTATGTGTTGATGGGAGATAGTATACTTAAGAATAATGCTTATGTAGCAGATGGAAAGAGTATTGAATCTTTGGTTATAGAGAGAAATAAACAAACATATTCTTATGCAGAAGACCATTCAAAAATTTCAGACATTTTTATACAAGTTAATAATTTACCTATTGAATTAAATAATCCAAATACATATATTTTTCTCTCTGCTGGTGGAAATAATATCCTTGCTCATTATGTTGATAATAATGAAGATGCAACAAATACAAGTATATTAAAACCTATGTTTGGAGCCTATAAAAATTTAATTAAAAGTATTCAAGCTAGATTACCAGAAGCGAAAATAATTCTTTTGGATATTTATTACCCAAATAATCTGCAATATACACAATTTCATTCTATAATTAAAGAATGGAATAGCATGATTTATGATTATGCTGAAAATCCCAAAAATAAAATTTATAGTGTAATAAAAATTAGTAGTTACCTAACACAAAATGAAGATTTTTCTTTTGGTATAGAACCTTCATCTAGTGGTGGTAAAAAAATTGCAGATTTAATTTTATCGACTAATTAATAACTATCTTCCAATTGATGCATAAAAATCATAAAAATTACAATCATATAAAGCATCATTTATGTATGTTTCTTCAGGCACTTCAACTTTTATATTAAATGTATTGCCTTGTTCATTATCATATTCATAATCATTTTTACCATTTTGATTATTTATATATTCATTTACTTGAATATTTAAAATTTCTTCAAATGATTTTGCATCTTTAAATTTTAATTCATATTTTTCTGGCGGAGGTAATGGTTTTTGTGGAATTGGTTGTCTATTTCTATTTAAATAATCATAAATATGACCTGATATATATGTGCCAATAGCTCCACCGCAAACACCTCCTATAATTCTTATAATTAAAGCTGATGACATTTTATTTATATAGATATGTAAAATATATTTATATAAATTTATTTTAAATTTTATTTAATACGATAATAAATCAATAATTGATAACTTTTCATAAAATTCCATTTCAACATAGTTCCATCATAGTCTTTGGTGCCTTCAAATTCCCAATCTATATTACTATTCATTCTATGTTTCCATTGTAAAGGTACTAGACGATGAAAACTTGCTCCATCATATCCCATTTCTTTACCTTCACACGTAATTGTCGAGCAAAAGTGTTGTTTGGACACATCTCTTACTACTGCACTATCTATTTCATATTTAGCATCATGCACCGAAAATAAAACAGGTTTTTTATTAAATTCTGACGCCATTTCGTCATATACTTCGAGAACAATTATATGCGGTAAATGCGACATTTTCATCACTGATTCAGTAACAACATCCTTCCATTTACTGTTTGCATCTCTGACGAATAACAGTTGAATAGAACTATTATTTAAGTAATTAATTATACTCATGTAATATAACAAAGGATTTCCTGCTTCATCAATGTCAACAATGTAAGGATACTTCTGTTTATATGAGTCAGGAATTCCTTTATATAAAAGATGAATAATAGCATTGGTATTTAATTTGTAAGCAAATTCATTGCCAGTTAAGCAGGCATCAACACCAAAATTAAGAAGAGCAAATGCGTCTCTTAAATTATTCGGTATTACTGTTCCGTCTTTCTGTTTACCTTCAATCATAAGTTGGCGTAAAAAATGAAAAAATTTACGACCTTTATCGCTCACAAAAAATGTAACAAACATAGAATTAAACCAGCAATTAGAATGAGATTGAATGGGCGGTACAATCTTCTTCGAATCTATGTGTTTATTTGCTGCCAAATTACGCAACAAAAAATGCTTAGCTTCTGGTGTATAATAATAATAACATTTACCTTTTACACCTATTTGCAATGGTTCTTTCAATTTGAATGCTTGTTCCATATTACAATCCATTAAATCTTCACGGTCTATTGATTTTAATGTTACCAATCGTTTATTTATTGTGGGAGAATATGAACCTTTTTTAAGTGCGTTATTTATCTTACTGCTTATTTTACGTATCTTTATGGGCGTAGAATTTGGCACCTTAATTAATTCTCTCATATGATGTCTAATTGTTTTTTTATGTTTATGTTTTTTACTCTTATGTCTATGATGTTTTCTTGTTTTCATATAATAAAATAATATTATTATTTAATATAAATGGGAGCAGGTATATTACCAACAACTATTCATAATGGCAAATTATATTTCTTATTTGGTAAAGAGGGGAAATATGAAGACTCAGCTCCCGGTTTCTCTGACTTTGGAGGAGGTACTGATAATAGCGAGTCTTTTTTAGAAACCGCCGTGAGAGAAGCTGGCGAAGAATTTACCGGATTTTTAGGAAATGACGCTGAAATACGTAAAATGTTACGTAAATGCGGAACATATAATATCGATTATAAGACCGATGGACATAAAACTTATCGTATGCATATTTTTCCATTTGAGTACAATCATTGGCTACCACATTACTATAATAATAACCAACGATTTCTCCAAAAACGTCTACCACCTAAAGTATTTAAAACTACTAAAATATTTGAAAAGGCTGAAATCAGATGGGTCCCTGTTGATGATTTAAAAAGAATGCGTCCTCAATTTCGTTCTTATTTTCAAAATATTGTTGATATGATGCTAGCTCAACAAGAGAGCATAAAATCATTCATCAAAAAATGCTCAAATAAACGCTTAAAAAAAGGCACTAAAAAAAGAGCACCAGGCCGTAAAAATATGACCAGACGATTACATTAAATCTTTTATAACAATTATTAGCACTATTATAACCATAACTATTATTGCACTAGCTATAATATAAGTCAAGCAACTATATGCAATTTTACACGAAGATACATTTTTCTCTCTATCATATAAAAGAGTCCTATTTATACTCGCTTCAATTGTTGCTAATCTTCTTATATTTTTCTGGTCATTTTCTATATCATCATCATGAAGAAATTCTTCCATTATTTTATATTATAAAATATTTTTAAACTATTATTATATAATATGAAGCTCACTTATACAATGATTGTAATGTTTGTTGGCAGTTTTATCATTCAATACTTTTTAATGCCACCTATTATGGTAAATAAATATGCTTATGTCACTAATAATATTGGCAAAGCATATTTAGCCACAATTATGGGCATTTCTATGGTTATTCTTGAAATAATGATGCGAGACCATCAATATCACGTTTTAAGTCTTAATTGGTATGCTATTTTATTTGCTTTATTAGCATTGTTTATTTATTTATATAGAGTTCAGGCTGCAATTAATGATAAGCAATATTTAGAAGGTATGATTGAACATCATTCTATGGCTTTATTTACTAGCGAGGCAATTCTTAAAAAGACTGACAATTATGATGTTGCAAAACTTGCCAAAAATATTATACAAACACAGACTGATGAACTAAGAACAATGAAACAATTAGTTAATAAATTTTAATGTTTTCTTCTTTTAGTTTTTCTTTTTTTATTATTTTTTCTTTTCTTATTTGTATTTCTTTTCTTATATGCCTTTCTTTTTCCACCTGGTTGTTGTCTAGTATAAACCCATATAATATCACGTGGATAGGATTTACGTTTAAAATCTTTCATATACTCATCCCAAATTTCTTGTGGTGTCATCTTAAATTTATCATCAGCATCTTCTTCATCTTCAACATCTTCTTCATCTTCAACATCTTCTTCATCTTCAGTATCTTCTTCATCTTCAGCATCTTCTTCATCGTGTGAAGTAATAATTCTTTGAAAATCTTCCGCTAAATTAATATGAGTTAGTCCATGCCAAGCTATTGCTATATCAGTATTATTTATATCACCATCATCTGGATATTGTAAATCACCGCCATTTTTAGTTAAAATAGTTGTATACCATATATTAAATTGTGTTTTGCTTACATTAAAAACAGGAACAAAATAATTTCCGTTTGCACTATAAATTACATAGTTATCTCCTACAGGACAAATAGTTATAAAATGATATTCAACTGAACCTATAGGAGGTATTAGATATAAAGTAGCTACTTCATTCTCTCTTAGATCTGGTAACTGATTTTCTCCATTAGCATTTGAAATAACTCTGACATTAAAAGTATTATTATGCTGTAAAATACAATTAATTATTGATGCAAAAATATGACATTCAATTGAAGTACGATCTGGTCCATAAAAATTTTGGGTTCTGGTATAAATTTGTTGTAATAAATCATTAATATTATTTTGTAAATTTAATCCTTGAATTATATTATTTAAATTTTGTATTGTAGTACAATCTTTAAAAGTATCCATATAATAATATATAATATAATAATATATAAAATATAATAATATATAAAATATTAATTAATGTAGATAAACTTCACCAATTAATGCTTCATCATTTTCGTCTTCATTTTTTTCCATTCTCTTCAACAATTTATTGACAGCTTCTTCTCCCTCAACTGCAATAAACTCAAAATCGTTGTAAACTGAACCAAGAACCGCTTTTAAATCATCATTTGTATTTACAATCCAGTAAGAAGGATACCTGTATTCATTTGTCTCTTTATTAACAAGAATACAACGAAAACAAATCATAAAATATCTACGGTATTCATCAAGCACTTGAACAAAACCGCGAAGTAAATTCTTGGCTACATAAGCCGGACGTCCAGTATTGTCACTTGAGAATTTATAATTTGCCTTATAAAATTTTAATGGTTGTTGCTTAATAAGCTCTGTTGCAGTTTTATAATCCTTAGAAAAACACGCGCGTTTAATATTTTCCATATTGGTAATAGTTGAATAAACAGGTTTTACTTCTTTTACAAATTCTTCTTCTTCCTCCTCATCCTCTTCCTCTTCCTTTTGTTTTGGTTGATCATTTTGTTTTGGTTGCTCCTTCGATTTTTCTTGAGGTGGTGGTCTATTTTGCTTAGAGATATCCTTCAAGTATTCATTTTGAACCTTAAGAAGATCTAATTGTCTTTCAAGGGAAATAGTCTCACTAAGACTTAACTTTGTAAATTTAATACCTTTATTTTTGAATGAGGTCTCCATACCCTCATTTTGCTTAATCAGATTCGCAATCTGTTTTTCCATTTATTACTACATATTTTCCGTGGTCTCTTTAAATAGTTTTTCATAATATACATTTGCATTGTCTGTTTCTATATGAACTTCTGGAGGTGTTGGCCACTCCGAATATGGTTTGGCTTTCGATGTTGACTGAGGAAGTGCTAACAACATTTTAAGCGCTAATATCCTTCTCTCTAATGGCACCATATTAACAGCTAATTTACGCGTCAATTGCTTCCAACGCCACTCGAACTGTAAAGCTGCCTGCCAATCTGGAAAACCAGATACATGTGCAGCTCGTGTCCATGTCTCACCTTGTGCTACTTTGACACCAGTTGCATGCGCACCACCTTTTATCTCTTTATTATGCTGTCTTAGACGTCGATTTAAATCTACAGTTGCACCTACATAAGTATTACCGCTTGTTGAAACTAATAAATAAACAAATGACATATATTTATTAGTTATTTATATTTAAACCAGTAAAATTAATTTTATTAATATAATCCTTGTTTTATTAATTCTCTCCTAATTCTGCAATCATTTCTTCTATCATCTTCAGTATTTGAACATGTCATATCAATTATTATTAGATTTTTCATTTGTGTCATATTATATAACACATCAATCAAATCAGTTAATGATAATTGAGTTTGATTAATTCCAAGTTGTTGTATCATTTCAAATAAATCTGCATTATCTAGATTTAACAGACGAATAGTATTAAAATAGTCATACTCTTCTTCGTCTATATTCAATTCTTTCATTTTTTCGTCATCAAAGCAAATAAATAATTTTTCAACATATTCTTCATGTTGTTTGGTTTCAACTATGTTAAACATAAAATCAGAGTAGTTCGCATATAGATTTAAATAGTTTGAATTATTCGAATCTTTTATTATGTTTTTTGTATTCTCTCTATTTAATATTTCGCATTGTTTTTTAAGTATAAGTGAAATCTGTTCAGGTGGTTTTTTTGACCTATTAGCTGTTTGGTTTAATTGCCAACAAATCATCTCTGTATTATTTAAACTTGAAATAAAAGGGATACCATAAGTAGTTGCATTTATTTTAAACATATTTATCGGATATGACATTTTTCTTATCATTGGTTTACAAATATTATTTTTGATATCAGTTGGGACTATACCATGTGTATTAATGCAAACAATTAATGTTTCTGGAAACATATATCTATAAATATTTGTTAAGTAGTTTTTAAATTTAAAGAAAAATATATAATTTTGTAACTTATTTAAAAGGGTTTAATTTAAAATTGAAATAATAAATTAAATATAATATAATATAATAAATAAGATGTCAACTAAGCAAACCACTGGATTAAATCGAAATACAATTGATAAATATTATACTAGCGAAAATGCTGTAAATCTATGTTTAAATTTAATTAAAGAAAGTATAACATTTGATAAAGAAAATGATATAATTGTAGAACCAAGTGCAGGTAATGGATCATTTATATCTGGTATAAAAACAATAACCGATAAATATGTTTTTATGGATATTGAACCTGATAATATAGAAATTCAAAAACAAGATTATCTAACATTTGAGCATACAACTTTGCCAGAACATAATCGAGTTCATTTAATTGGCAATCCTCCATTTGGAAGACAATCATCATTGGCTATTAAATTCATTAAAAAATCTTGTGAATATTGTGACACAATATCGTTTATTTTACCTAAAAGCTTTAAAAAGGAAAGTCTGAAGAGCAAATTTCCTTTAAATTTTCATCTAATCAAAGAATCGGAATTACCATCAGAGTCATTTATAGTAGATGGTAAAGCGCATGATGTTCCGTGTATTTTCCAAATATGGGAAAAGAAATCAACTAATAGAGTTGTAAACGAAAAATTAGAGCCGATTGGTTTTAAATTTGTCGAAAAATGGGAAACTCCAGATATTTCATTTAGACGAGTAGGAGTTTATGCAGGAAAAATCGATACAAATATTGCAGATAAAAGTATGCAATCCCATTACTTCATAAAATTAGAAAATAAATCAGATGAGATTATTGAGGCTTTAAAAAAAATAGAATATACTTCTAATAATACTGTAGGTCCTAAGTCAATTTCTAAACAAGAATTGATAGCAAAATTTAATCCGATATTAGATGTTTAAAGCAAGGCTACCTTCGGTTAAACTACTGGTGTTTTAGTATTTCTAACTCTAGGTCCAGATTCAATAGATTCAGTAATTTTAACTCCTCTTATTGATGAATCGGTATTTCTGACAATTATGAACTCAGGATGGTTTGTAAATAATTCGTCGATTTTTGGGATCGAACATTGAACTCGTCTTTGTCTTTTAGAATCAACTTTTGGTGAAATATTTATACACATATTGAACTCATTTTGCATTTTAATCTTGCAATCTTTATATTTTTTTTTGATGTCAGGTGATACTGGACCAGGTTCAATAGATTTAATATAGTTTACATAACCCTCCAAAACCTTTCTTGGTATGGTTCCGAATAATATATCACGTAACTCTTTATTATAGTTAATTTCTAAGATTTCAGTTATTTGTTTAGTTGTATTTACTTGTTTGTATCTTATAAGAATAATAGTAATTTTTTGCTCATCATCAATATCGTAAAATCTTAAAATATCTCCGCAATCGATATTGTTATTTCCTGAAACTTTAATTGAAATATTTTCATTGCAATCAAATTTATTATCATGACAACAGATGTCATATTTTTCCGTATCATTTATTAATTTTGGTAAATCAAACACCTTCTCTCTTATTTCATCATTGAAGAATAATCCATGAGCTTGACTTTGATTATATTCAGTTATAGTCGTCATTTTATTTTTATCCATGGTATTTTTAAATATAAATATTTCAATTTTATATTTAAAGAAAATAATATATTTTGTCTAACCTACTTAAAGACGGCCTACTACATAATGAAGGAAAATTCTTGAATTTCTTAAAAAAGTGGTTGAAAAATTTCTCTTCACATGTAGAGAAAATTCTAATTTTTCAAAATGCAAAAGTTTTTTGAAAAGTGAAAAATGGACAAAAATAAATGTCCAAAAATGGAAAATCAAAAACGTCCTTACTGACGAAATTTTTTGTCTTGATAAATTTTTTTTATCGTCACAAATTAAACGAAAAAAAAATATTTTGTGATTGAAAAATTTTATATTTTTTGCGGAAAAAGGTTTAGGGAGATTTTCTTGTTTCAATATATGAAACAAAATGAAACAGATTTGTCGCCAAAAGTCGCTATTTATCACTCGTGCAAAATGTGTGACTATTATACGTGTAAAAAATTCGATTATAACAAACATCTTTTAACCCAAAAACACAAAAATAGAGAGAATGAAACACTTTTGAAACAAAATGAAACAGAAAGTCACGAAAAGTCGCAAAAAGTCGCTTTCCAATGTGTATGTGGTATAATATTCAATAGTAGAACTACATTATGGAGGCATAAAAAGTCCTGTAATTTTGAAAATGTGGCCACTACAGAATCAAATCAGCTAACAAATACAGTCTCAGATAAAGAGTTGATTATGATGCTTGTAAAGCAAAATACCGAGCTAATGGAAATAGTCAAAAATGGCACTAATAATACTACCAATAATACAAATACTAACTGCATGAACAAGACATTTAACCTTCAATTCTTCTTAAATGAGACGTGTAAAGATGCGATGAATATTATGGACTTTGTAGACTCTATTAAACTTCAATTGACTGATTTAGAGAAGTTTGGTGAAGTAGGTTATGTAGAGAGTCTATCAAATATAATCACTACAAACTTGAAGGCGCTAGATGTCAGCCAACGACCAGTTCATTGTACAGATAGAAAGAGGGAGACGATATACATCAAAGATGAGAATAAATGGGAAAAAGAAGACGAAAATAAGAGTAAGCTAAGAACTGCGATTAAACGCATAGCAAATAAAAATATCAAGTTATTGCCACAATATAGAGAGAAATATCCAGGCTGTCAATATGCAGACTCCAAGTTCTCAGATAGATATAATAAAACAGTAGTAGAGGCTATGGGAGGTTTCGGCAATAATGATGTAGAGAAGGAAGATAAAATCATTCATAACATCTCGAAGAATGTAGTAATAGAAAAGTAATTACTTATTTTTAATATAATTTTTATAATTTTTTCTTGATTTAGATTTTTTAGAATAACGTTTAGTTTTAATATTTTTATTTTTGTGTTTCTTATATTTTTTTGTTTGCTTATTTCTTTTGGTTTTACCACCTTTAGGTGTATAAATTATTGACTTACTAAGTATAAAAGGATCTCTACGACGTGTGAGGACAAAATAAGTAAACGATAATCCAAATATATCATTGTATAAATCTATATTTCCTTCATCAGATATTATTTGTCCTTCATCATTTTTAATTACGCCATTATATAATACTTTACCGTCGCTTATAATTTCACTCGTTTCACATTTAGGATCCATTACAAATTTTCCGTAATCTTTAGATGGAATTCTTATATATCCTTTATTTCCCCAATCAATTCCCCAAGAATTAACAAAAGTAACATAATTTTGCTTAGTTGTTTTTTGAAAATCTGTAATAACAACAGCATGACCACCCATTATACATTTTGTAGGTTTTAATGGCAATGGTTCTGATGATGGTGTTGTTGATGGTTCTGATGATGGTTCTGATGATGGTTCTGATGATGGTGTTGTTGATGGTTCTGTTGATGGTTCTGATGATGGTTCTGATGATGGTGTTGTTGATGGTTCTGATTGCTGATATTCTAAAAGTCTAGATATATTTCTATCTTTTGATATTTCACGATGTTGATCAATTGTTAATTTATAACTGAACGCAACATACATTTGATTAGATAAAGCATCTTTAGCACCAGCAGGAAAATCAGTTATCCAATTATATTCAGATGATTGGTTAGTAATAGGAAATTTATCACGGTTAACACTAACCTTAATTTGATTCGTATAAAGAGCAGACAAATATTTATTAATTATACCTCTGGCTTGTTCATCAACGCTTTTTGATATAACAAATCCTCTTCTATTTTTTGTTTGCAAAGAGTCATCATTAGCAATTACCTCAAAGTCTAAATTATAAAATTTATCAGTATCATCAGCGAATTCATAAAGAATTTTAGATATATGACCACCATCACAACCATAATCACGTTTAATTGTTAGTAATGTATAATAAAATAAAATAATATGATTATATTTTTTACTTATAGGACATTTATTTTCAAACGTAAGCATATTTCTAATAGTATCATTATTATTAATATTTAAGAAGCAGTTTTCGTATTTTTTGTTTCCGCTGTGAAGTTTTTCTAGATCCGGATCAGATAAAGTAAATAGATGTGGTATAATCTTAGTAATTAATCTAGTAATACACCTACTGGCTGCATAAGCAAAACAAATTCCTTCATTACCTTGGTTTTGAGCCCCAACAGAAGTAGATTTTTTAAGTGTAAGTTGTTTTGTAGCTTCTTTATAGTCTAAATCTTGAGAAGTATCAAAATTATCATAAATATCTTGAGAAGGTTCATCAACATCTCCATAACGCGGAATACTAATATTATATTCTGTTACATCTTCATCATCGTCTTTAACTGGTAGGGGATTTTGTTGTATATTTATTTTTTCTTCTTGTGTATCAGATGCCTTAATAGATGGTTTATCTTTTTTTTTAAAAAATGAAAAAAACCTGCTCATATAATAAAAAAATATTTTAATTAGCTGTGATTTCATTATATGGCATTACAATTAAAATTTGAAGTAAGAAATATAAAACAGTAGCGTTAACAGAGAGGCACCATATAGAACCAGCACTGCCATCTTTACGGTAATAAATACTAAATACTAAATATAGCAATAATAGCAAAATAGATTTATAATACTTATTGTAAATTAATGAAAAGAATAAGAATATCAAATAAAATATTTTGACAAACAATTCGAGAGTTATATTTTTAAAGGAAGTCCATTTCCAAGATAAATGACCAGATGGTGAGAGAATAGTATGAATATTAGTTGTAAGGATGTTGTAAATAACAAATATAAACGCAGGTGCAGAATAAGCAAGTAATAATTTATTTCTGAGCTGAATATTGTTAAGTAGAAGTAGAGATGCAATAGGTTGAATAGAGAGGAGTAAAAATCCTAATGTAGATACAATTTTATTTATAAATTGATTATCGAGATTTCTCCATAAAATGAATTCAAATAGTTGCATAAATATGAAAGACAACATAAAAACATAAGCGTATGGATTTTTAAATACATCTATTTTATAATTGGAATACTTATTATTAAAAGCAATTAACAATAATCCAAATATCCCAAAAACAAATGTGTTAATAGATACATATTGATTCCAGCACATATAATATGATTATATATTCTCTCTAAAAATGATATATAAAATAAATATAAAAATAATTTTATAATATTATTATGGCGTCATTAAAAGTTATACAAATAACAATACCACATGATAGAAATGTACCGGATATTATTTCAACATTCTCTCCAGAAGAGAATTATTTAATGTTAAAGATTGGAAGTGATACTTTGAGGGAAGGTAGAAAGGTAGTTACAAACTTAACAAGTGAAGAAGTATATAAGAAAATAGAGAATGATTTTAAAAAGGAAATAGAAAGTTTGGATAATGAAATAGAACTGGAAAAACAGACATCCCAAAAAATGCAGGAGAAGATTGCCCAAATGTACGAGTCGCAAATTGAACAGTTAAATAAGAAGCTAGAGAATGCCATGGTTCAGATAAAGACATATGAAAAAGATATGTCTTCTTCTCTCCAAGAAGAGATTAAGAAAGTAAAAGAGAAGTATGATTTGATGTATAGAGAGAAGGAAAAGCAGGTTGAACGAATGACAGAATCGTATGAAAAAATATTGGTACAGCATTCAAGTAAAAGTACAAGTCATAAAGGTTCAGAAGGTGAAAAAACCTTTAGTGAATACTCTGAGACATTTATTGATTTCAAAGGTTTTAATATTATTGATAAACATACACAAGGTGGTGAAGGAGACTTTCACTTACATTTTGAAGAATTTGATGTTTTAGCAGATGCAAAAAATTATAAAAAGAAAGTTCCAGTTGACCAAAGAGAGAAAATTAAAAAAGATTTAATAAAAAATGAACATATTCATTTTGGTTGGTTAGTTTCTCTCAACACATCAATAGATAAATTTGATAGAGCTCCAGTTATGTATGAATGGATAAATACAAAACAATGTTTAGTTTATATAAATAATTTATCAAGTTTTGAAGATCCAAAAAAGATTTTAAGAATAGTTTGGTTTACTTGTAAAGAATTATACAAATTGATTGAAGATGTTGATCAGGATGAAAATGATATAACTGAATTAAAAGATAAAAATTTTAAATTAATGGACAAAATAAAAAATGTCAGAAAAGCAATAAGAGAGATAAATACATCAATGAATGCGACGCGAAATTTAATTCAAGTATTAGATGATGATTTAAGATGTTTATTAGAAAACGAAACAAATGAAATAGTAACATCAAATATTTCTGTATTTGATGATTGGTGGGAACAAACTATAGAAGTTACAAATGATGAAGTGATAGTATCTTCAACAGATTTATGGACAAGATTTAAACAAGAAAACAAATTAATTATAAATGAAATGAATATTTCAGGAGACAAATTTAAACAATATATAAAGTCAAAGGTTCCATTAGCTTGTATAATTTTAAGAAATAAAAATGCAAATTCAGCATTTGACGTGAAAGGTATTCAGATAAAAGTATTTAATTATAAATCAAATGTAATTGAAAACGAAAAAATAGATGTAGAGTTTAATGAGGAAATATTACAAAAACCAAAAATAATTAAAAAAACACAAGAAATAGTTTTTTCAAAGGAATTAGATAGTAAATTATTAAATGAATATTATTCACATAAAGATATAATGGAAATATCTGAAAAAAATAACATTAGGCCGTGGCAAGTAGTTTCTCTCTTGATGAAATACAATATAATTAAAAAGAGGGATGAAGCTCTAGGATATGATAAATATAAAGAGACTGAAGAATATAAAAGTAAAAAAGAAAAAAAATAGAACACGATATTATGGTATATTTAGGAACGCAAAAACCACGGCTTTTGCTAAGTTGGGTCCCATCCCAACTGTTCCTAAATATAGTAGCGATTTTGACGTCACTCGACGTCAAGTTGATATCGATATAGTCGCACATTATATTTTTTGCATTTATTAGTGTGCAAATTAGTGTGTCATTTGTGTCTGGTTTTAATCATTGATAATTTTGTGAGCAATTTAGCTTACAATATTATCATCATATCATTGGTGTCTTACTGAATATGCTCTCTGTGACGATGAGACCATAAGCCAAATTGAAGACTGAAGACTCTGAGACCATATATGCTCACAAATTAGAACGTAAATACCCAATTCCAAATGAGACC
>Ga0129333_10002981_pt1 | contig 15854 bp, 6 predicted proteins | sample CPB6_08_DNA_FD_94474 | JGI IMG/M metagenome (GOLD analysis project Ga0129333, IMG submission 94474) | Freshwater to marine salinity gradient microbial communities from Chesapeake Bay, USA - CPBay_Sum_0.6_0.8_DNA | ecosystem: Environmental > Aquatic > Marine > Coastal | place: USA: Chesapeake Bay...
CCTCAGGGTCTGCTCCGACGCCACAGTCCAGAAGAACGCACCGCGGGGCACGGGCGGACGCGTCTTCTCGGCATACGACATCTCGTACAACTCCGCGTTTCTCGCCGGATTCGTCGTCGCAGCCAGTCTTGAACCATTCGTGCGCCCGTCACTCGTGGCCGTGATTGTCGCCGCGTGGTTCGCCTGCGGGGCGTGCGTCTCGCTCGTGCTGTCCCGGGGAGAGGACATCAACAAGCCGGACGTCCGCGTGCTCCCGCGTGCAGTCCCCTCTGTCGGGACAGTCCCCTCAACGCCCTGAGTCAGGCCTGGCCGGGCTCCCGCGGCAGGCCCAGCGCACGTTCACCGATGGTGTTCCTCTGGATCTCGTCGGTTCCGCCGCCGAGGGACATGCGCGGTGCGTTCAGCACGTGGTACTGCCAGAACTCGGTGTCATCGTCTGCCTCGAAGGCGATCATCGCCGGGTGCACGGCGGCCGCGACCGACGCAGCATGGCGCGCCTGCTTGGTACGCCACAGCTTGCCGATGCTGGGGTGGATGCCACGGCGCTTCGACAGCCACGTCATGATCATCTCACCAGTGTGCGCACGGGCGAGTTCCTGGCGGATGTGCGGGTCACGGGCCGCACCGGTGCGGGCGGCGAGCGACAACAGGAAGTGCACGGGAAGCGCCGTGGAACCGGCGGCCTTCCTCTCGCCGTCGTCGCTGCCGGCACCGAGCGACGACCTCTCGTGGGCGAGCAGTTGGGTGGCGGCTCGCCAACCATCGTTCACTTCCCCCACAACCCAGTCCTTCGGCACCCGCGCATCGGTGAAGAACACCTCGTTGAACTCCGCATGACCCGTCATCTGTCTCAGTGGCCGCACGTCCACCCCGGGCTGGTGCATCGGCATCACCATCATCGAGATCCCGGCCCTTCCCGGTTCGTCCCCGGTGCGCGCGAGGAGGATGCCGAGGTCGGAGTGGTGCGCTCCGGACGTCCACACCTTCTGCCCGTTCACCACCCATTCGTCGCCGTCCAGAACGGCCCGCGTGGTGAGGGAGGGCAGGTCACTGCCGGCACCCGGTTCGGAGTACAACTGGCACCACACCTCGTCGCCGCGCAGCGCGGGCGGCACGAACCTGCGGCACAGTTCGGCAGAGCCGAACTGGAGCATCGTGGGAACCGCCATGTTGAGGCCGATGCCGAATGTTGACTCCTCGGCAGGCACACGGCCCCGCGCAAGTCGTTGCAGCCGCCGCGCACCGTCGGCAGGTTCCGACCGGCCGCCGTACTCACCGGGGATTCCGAACCCGGCAAGGCCCGCGTCGAACAACGCCCTGCGCCACGCACGTGCCCTTGCAAGACCCGAGGGCCCCGCCGCATCGAGAACTGCGGGCAGTGCGGCGAAGAACTGCTCGACCTCGTCGTCGAACGCGTCGCTGTGTGCCTCCCCCATCGGGGACGAGACTATTCGCCGAGACGGCGGAAGAATCCGTCCGGCGCCACCACGTCGCCCCGGTCGAGGTCACGGATGTCGGACTTGCCGATTCCCATGAGCGCGGAATCGATGCCACCGCGCAGCAGGTCGAGAACGTTCTCCACGCCGGCCTGGCCGTTGGCGGCGAGGCCCCACAGGTAGGCACGGCCGATCATGACGGCCTTTGCCCCCAGTGCAACGGCCTTCACCACGTCGCTGCCGCGCCGCACGCCGCCGTCGAGCACCACCTCGATCTGGCTGCCGACGGCGTCGACAACCGCGGGAAGCGCGCGGATCGAGGCCGGCGTGCCGTCGAGATTGTTGCCGCCGTGGTTCGACACCGACAGGGCCGTGGCCCCGATGTCGACGACGCGGCGCGCGTCGTCGACACGGCAGACGCCCTTCACCATGAACGGGCCGTCCCACTGTGAGCGCAACCACGCGAGGTCCTCCCACGTGGGCAACGGCGTGGTCATCCACTCGTAGTACGCGCCGAAGAACGTGGGTGCCTTCTCCCCCGGCTTTGCCATGTTGGGTGCGGTGAGGTCGGGGATGCGGAAGGTGCGGGCGAACTGCCACAGCCACTTCGGGCGCGCGAGGACCTCGGGGGCGAGCTTCACCGCCGCCTTCAGGTCGACCTTCTCGGGGATCCACGGGCTGCCCCAGTCGCGGCCGTTCGAGAACGACCAGTCGAGCGTGACGATGACGCCCTTCGCACCGGCGGCCTTGGCTCTCTCCATGCGCTGCAGGAGGGTGTCCCTGTCCCCGCACCAATAGATCTGGAAGAACGTCTTGTCGTTCGCGGCGGCGACGTCCTCCACGCTGCGGCTGGCGAAGGAGCTGAGCCCCATGGGGATGCCGCGGTTCTGGGCGGCGCGGGCGATCGCAACCTCACCCTCGGGGTGGACCGCCTGCACGCCGGTGGGCGAGATGATGACCGGCATCGCGATGTCCTGGCCCATCACCGTGACGGCCATGGAACGCTCACGTGGCAGGTTGGCCATGTGCGGGGCAAACCCGAGCTGGTCGAAGGCGGAGAGGTTGTCAGCGACCGTGAGCCCCTTCTCGGACCCGGCGACGAGGGCGCCGTACACGGACCGGGGGAGACGCTTCTTTGCGCGGCGCTGGGCCTCTGCGACCGTCTCGAACCATGCATTTGCCATCGCGCGAACCTCCAGGGGCGGGTGACGAAGTGTACCGATGGGGCTGATTCCGCCCGGAAAGGGCAGGCACCGCCACTGGCGACTGAATCAACATTCGGTCTTAGTATGCACCCATGACATCTGTCCCCCTCCGTCGCCCGTTCTCCCGCTTCCTCGTGGCCGCATCCCTTCTTGTCGGGGTGTCCGCATGCGGGTCATCCGATGACTCGGGTCGCCAGCGCAACTCGGCGCTCGAGGACTGCATCCCGGCCGACGACGGCAGCCTCCCGGATGGATGCATCCCCGAGGACAACGGGCAGGGGCAGAAGGTGGACTGCGAGGCCCAGTGGGACCCGTCCACGAATGCCGTCACGCTGTGCACCGACTTCCGCAAGATCGAGATCCGCCAGCGCAAGGCGAACGGGCAGCCGGTCGGGCAGGCCGAAACGGTCGAATCCGATGCCGGCGCCAATGCCGTGCAGGTGGAGCTGAAGAACGGTGCGGAGAGCATCGATGTCGCGGTGTGGACCGCGAATGCGGGCGGCAACCTGCGCAAGGCAGGGTCCGTGTCGTTCACGGCCGCCGAGGGCGAGCGCAAGACGTTCAGCTACATGCCCGATGCGTCGACCGACGGAACCCCCACGCCAGATACGGACGCTTCCGGCGACGACCAAAGTGTCACGACCGATCCGGGCACTCCCGAGGAGACCACGACCACCGTCGACGAATCGACCACCACAACAGAGGCAGAGCAGACGACCACGACTGCCCCCGAGGAGCCCACAACCACAACGAGCGAACCCGGCGGCGGGGAGTCCCCCGACACGTCCCTGCCGCCCCTCCTGGTGGAGCGCGAGGAGTGCTTCGCGCGCTGGAACGCCGCCACCACCACCTTTGAGACCTGCCGTGTGTTCGATGCGGTCACAGTGGCCGTCTACGGCAGGGACGGACGCTTCATCAAGCGGTTCGACGCCGAGAACGCGTCACAGTTGACACTCGATGCGGAGACCGCCGGTCGTATGGCGTACGCATACGCATCCGTCGGCACACTGATGGACGGCGGCACCAAGGAGGTCCTCCCGGTCTCGCGGGCCCGCGAGTGGATGACGTTCAGCGACCCGGGCGAGGACAAGATGGACTCGTTCCTTCTCGAGTCGACCACCCAGCCCGAGCTCCGCATGGAGGCCGAGACCCGCGACGTGCAGCTGTCCCATTCCCCCAGCAGTGACGCCGGGACGGACGTGATTGTCGTCGACACCCAGTACGGCGACAGCTTCCTGCCCACGACACAGGTTGTCCTCCAGTCCGGATCAGCCGTGGGCGTCGGATTCGTCGCGGTTCCCGCGGCGGTGTCGCACCCGTGGCGGATCTACGTGCAGAACGAGTTCGGCATGCTGAGTCTCGCCGGGTCGGGCGTGTTCCGGACTGACCAGCCATCCCCCACGATTTCCATTTCGGACTTCTCGCTCGTTCCTCTCGCCGCCATCAAGATGGAGACCGACAGCGTCTCGATCGACACAGGGGTCACGATGAACCCCGAGAACTGGGAAGGCGACGAGTGCGCCGACTCCCAGCCGGTTCTCTTCACCAACCCCGTCAGCCCGGCCAAACGCAACAAGGTGACCATCACCCTCGACGCGGACTGCAGCTCACAGGACGGCATCGCCGGTGTCCTCGTGGCTGATTCCACGCTCCTCATGGTCCGGGGACTGTTCGACTCCATCGTGTGGGGAAGCACCTTCTCCACCCGTTACCTGAACAGCATTGAGGAGACCCTCTACCTACCGTCGGGCGGTTACTCCATCTACTACTTCCAGGTGCTCCCGTCGGCCTTCAGGGTCGACGGCATGGACTACGAGGTGAACGCGGCGGGAACGGAACCATCCTGCGCCGCACCCGAGCTGGGAATCTCCACAGACGACAGGATCGCGACATTGACCGGCTGCACGGGAATCGTGAACCTGACCGCCGGGGCGATGCCGTTGAGCCCCGGGGAGAACGACTTTGCCGGCACCCGTTACGTTGATCTCTACTTCGACGGGAACACTCTCTCGCTCACAGGTGTCGAAGCCGGGTGGTGGACTGTGTCGGTCATGGGCGGACGCTGGCAGTTCGTTCTTGCGGACTTCGCCCTGTGCATCTCGGAGTGCGGCCTTCAGGGCTCCCCCGGGAGCGTCGACACGTCGTCACTCGCCGAGAGCGGCAAGATGACCGTCAGCAACCCCGACTGTGCGACCCTCGACGATCGCCTGGGTGTCGAGGCGGAGTTCTCTTATTGGTCGACCTCCACCTACATGCGTTCACGGCCCGACCGTGCGTACAGGATGCAGAGCGCGGACGGGGACGACGGGTTCAACCAAGGTTTCCCGGCATCGTTCGGCACACGGGCAACCTCGCCCGGCGAGTTGCTCGTCGTCGCATCCTGCTCCAGGGGCGGGTACGACGAACAAACCAATTACCGCAGCCTCGAGTCTGTCTCCGTCAACCTGGTGGACGGTTCGGCCGTTTCCGCCACGGTCCCTTCGAATGACAACATCGCCGATGCCGCCGACGTCACCGGGGCGTCGTCGGCCACCGTCAACCTCGTCAACGCAACCGTCGAGCCGGGAGAATCCTTCGGCTCGTTCATCGGCTGGACCAGCACCGCCGACTCGTTCCAGACCGTGTGGCTGAAGTTCACGGCAACGGCTGACGGTGAGTTCGAGATCAGGACCCCGGGTACCGATGTGTTCGACATCGCGGCCGCACTGACCGTGTTCAAGAAGGACGAGCAGAACCGGCTGGGGTTCGTGACGACCAATCTGTCCCTGGCGAAGTGGGTCCTGGCAATGGAGATGTTGTGCTGCAGCGAGGAGGACCTGGTCTCCTACGCAACAGGCATCTCTTTCAACGTGCGGACCGGCTCCACTTACTACGTGCAGGCGCTTCTTCCGGTGTACACGCCTGACGAGGTGACGATCGAGTTCTCGGCACCCGAGCCGGACACATGGGTTGCACCGTCCACCACGGAGACTCCTGAGGACACGGGCACCACGGAACCCGCGGTGACATCCACCGCACCCGAACCGGAGCAGACCACCACGTCCGCACCGGCGACAACGACATCCGCCCCCGACACCACCACGCCGTCCGCCACCACCACGGAGCCCGGGTCACCCGCGCCCACCGACAATGCCGGCGGGTCGGAACCCTCCACCACGGTGCCCGCTGGCGGTGCCCCGGGTGATGCCGCGGTTGTCGAGGACATCAAGCGCTTCATCAAGGACGGCACCGCGAACGAGAGTGCCCCCGTGCTCGCCCCTGCCGGGGATGCTCCCGCGACAATCGAGGTCCGCGAGACCACCGACACGATCACCGTGTCGATCCAGGATCTCGTTGCCTCTGTCACGAAGTCCGGCGTGGCGCTAGACCCGTCCGCCCCCATCCTGGTGTCCACCGGCGGCGGAAAACTGGTTGCCCTTTCGCAGAGAAGAGCTTCCGTGACTCTCCCCGTCGTCGGCACACGCGACCGCAAGATCACCGTGGTCGCGACCGACGCAAACGGCGAGCGGGTCACCGACACGATCACCGTGAAGAAGAGCGCCAAGCCCCTGGCACTCCTCGCCGGGGAGCAGGACGACACCGGCGGGTTCCCCCTGCTCCCTGTTGTGCTCGTCCTGGTTGTCCTGCTGGCGGGCGGCGCGTTCGTTGCCCTGCGGCGCCGGACGAACGGTACGGTGGCGCCATGAGGAGCCCTGTGACCACACGAGTCGCACTCGCTCTCCTGACCGTTGCGTCACTTTCCGCATGCAGCGGCGGCGACAGCGGTGGTGCTGCGCTCGCGCGCACTCCGGCCGCATCTACCCTCGTGCCGTCGGACCAGGGCTTCTCGTTCGCAAATTTCTCCGCGAAGAAGACCACGGAGGAATTCAACGCCGAGGACCTCGTTGCCATGTTCGGCGCGACACCGGACGTGTGCACGGGCGGCAAGGAGCCGTGTGTGCCCACACCCGAGGCAGCCGCGTTCGCCCGCATGGTCAACCAGGCCCGCGCATCGGGACACTGCGAGGGTCTCGTGGCGCTGGCGGCCAGCCGCTTCGTGGAGAAGGTCACCCCGAAGACCGGCGACCTGACGAAGGATTCCGAGGTCACCCACGCGATCCTCCGCGCGTTCGCCACCCAGTTCCTGCCCGAGTCCCAGGACGAGACCAAGCAGTGGGCCAAGAAGTCGGTGGCGGAGGTTCTCGCCGCCATCCAGTCGAGCCTCGCGGCCGACAGACCCGAGTACACGCTGAACCTCTACACCGAGAACGGCGGCCATGCCGTGCTGCCCACTGCCATCGAGTTCCCCGACAACGACACCGCCGTGGTGAAGCTGTACGACTCCAACTGGCCGGGCAAGGAGCGTTTCGCCACATTCGACCTGAAGAAGAACACGTGGTCGTTCTCGTTCTCGGGCCGGGACCAGACGAACGACCCCCGCATCTGGACCGGCGGCAAGGGTGACATCGACCTCACGTCTCTCACCTCGCGCACCAGGAGCTCGTGCCCCTTCTGCGGTGACGGCACGGCGGTGCGCAACACGCTGCTCGTGATTCGTTCCGTGGACCAGAAGATCGAGATTGTCACGGATGACGGCACCGTGTCGCCGGCGAACCCCTCGGCCGGCGGCACGACCATTCGTCCGCTCGCCGGACCCGGCGCCGAGCCCGCCCCGGGCGAGCCACGTGACTACGTGGTCACCATCCCCGCCGAGAACTCCTCGACCAAGGTGAACGCCAAGACCGAGGCACGCATCGTGGCGATCACACCGAAGGCGATCGCCGAGGCCACCACCCCCGCGGGCGGTTCTTCCCAGCCTGTGTCCATCGACCCGTTCGGCATCTCGGTGGCCGACCCGCTGGTCACCCTCACGCTCGCGGCCGGCGACTTCGTGGTCACATCGACCGGGGAGAACAACACGCTCACTGCTGGCGACAACGGGGTCAGCGTCACCGTTGACGGTGCGAACGGAACGCCGGTGACCGTGGAGACCTCCGCGGAGCAACCGGTCATCGAAGTTGCGGGTGCAGGTGCCGACGTTCTCCCCGACGATGCCGCGTACGTCGTCACGGCACAGTCGAACGAGGGCGGCCTGTTCGTCACCACGTTCGCGCAGGACGGCACGCAGTCCACCGCCGAGGTGGAGGGCACGCTCGCCAGCACGTCAACCTCGGCAGTGCTGAGTGATCCGCTCGCCGCAACCCAGGAAGTCCCCGGGTTGCCGCCCGAGGCAGAGCGCACCACGGTCGTCGAACCGACTGCCACCACCACCTCGGTTGCCTCCGGCACCACCGTGGCCGGCGGCGAATCCCCCGAGTCGACAACCGCGACCACGCGCACCACCGTGAAGCCGAGGACAACCACGACCACCGCGCCGAAAACGGCGGCACGCACCTCGGTGACCGTGGGGATGAACCTCGACGAATGGGGCTTCGGTCCGGCCGATCCCGCATCCAGCGGCTTCACGTCGACACTCGAGATCTCGGCGGGCACGTCGGAGTCCTGCAGTTCGGCGGCATGCCTGGAGGGCATGGTGGTGGAAGGGGTCAGTTCCGGCACCGATCCGGCCACCGGGCGGTCGGTCACCACAACCGCCACCTTCACGCTGAGGTCCGTGGTGGCGCCGTTCTCGGCCCGTTGCGGCACCACCGGGTCGTGGCAGGGGGCCACCGCCACCGGCGGCACCTACGGGCTCACGTGCACAATCTCGTCCGTCACCAAGGACGAGACCATTTACCTGCGCACCTGACCGGAAAGATTCCTGCCCGGCGGGGTTTCCCCGTCACTGAATCCTTATTTAGAGTGAGGGGATGAACGTGCCCTCACGAGCCAAGTCACCCATCAGGGTCATCGCCGCCCTCGCATTGCTGCTCGGGGTCATCGTCACCGGCTCCTCCGCCATGCCCGCCGCCGTGTCGGCCGATCCGGGCGAGGCCACCGGCGCATCGACGAAGACCGCAATGTCGCGTCTTGCCTCGGGCAACGGGTACTCCTGTCGTGTCATCACCGGTGGCCACATCACGTGCTGGGGACGCAACGTCAACGGACAGCTCGGCACAGGGAGCACCGACGCAAAGTCCTCGCCGGCGCTCGTCGGACTGGGCGGCGCCACAGCGACCGCGGTTGCCGTCGGTGCGGTGCACACATGCGCAGTCATGACTGACACAACGGTCAAGTGCTGGGGCCGAGGAGAGTTCGGGCGCATCGGCGACGGCAACGCAGCGGCCACCGACCGCTTCCTGCCGATGACAGTGTGCGCCGACTCCGGCTGCTCGACGAACCTCACTGGTGTTGCGTCTCTAGCCCTCTCCTACGAGGCATCGTGCGCCCTGAAGACCGACGGAACGGTCTGGTGCTGGGGCGACAACAACGACTGGCAGTTGGGCACGGACCCGAGCACAAGTGTCACAGGCTCCACGTACGCCCGCCAGGTGCCCAATCTCTCCTCCATCAAGTCGATCTCGTCAGGCGACTACCACACGTGCGTCATCAAGTCCGATGACACGCCGTGGTGCTGGGGAACCGGGAGCATGGGCCAACTCGGCAACGGTTCGTTCTCCACATCCGTCCCCTCGGCCGTGACGCTCGCCGGCGTGGGAACAGTGAAGGCAATTGCCGGCGGGTACGGCCACACGTGCGTCATCAAGTCCGATGATGTCGTGGGTTGCTGGGGTTCGAACTGGTTCGGCGAGACCGGCAGCGGAACCCTCACCATGTACGAGACCTCACTCGTGACCCCACAAGTAGGCGGAGTTGACGTGACAGCGAAGGCCGTCTCGATAACGGGCAACAGCACATGTGTCGTGACGCTCAACGACGAGGTCGCGTGCTGGGGTGGCTACATGGACGGAGGCTCCAACACTGCCGCCGGACTCGGCGGCTATGCCGGATTCTCGGCCAAGGCCCGGGCGGTAGTGGCCGGCACCTCCGGGACTGTTGCGGTGGCAGTCGGTCATCGTCACACGTGCGCAGTGATCAATGACGGGTCAATGACGTGCTGGGGTCGCAACCAGTACACCCCCACCGCAGTGGCCAACGAGGGAGCCTTGGCGAACGCCTCCATTATCAACAGCACCGAGGCCCTCGTGCCGTCCATCACCGGGTCCCAGCCCACCATCACGGTCTCCGACCCGGGGGCAAAGGGAACGGCTGACGCGACGTTCACCGTGTCTGCCACGAACTCGGCCGGGCTTGACACGCTTCTGTTCGCCTACGACTCAACCATCTGCAATTTCACCTCGGCGACAACCGTGACCATCTACTCGACCGGCACGTGCCAGATCGGCGCGTCCAGCAACGAGACCACGGTGGGCAGGACCAAGTATTTCTCCGCGACGTCCACCACCTTGAGCGTGTCAATCACACAGTCGAGCCCCGTGGTCTCGACTTCTGCGGCCACATCGGTCACTTCCTCGACTGCAACACTCAACGGGTCAATCAACCCCGTGCTCGCAAGCTCCTCCGTGACGTGGGCATGGTCCACCACCAACGACATCGCCTCGGCGACTACAGCAACTGGCACAACCCACACCGGGTCGACCACGGCAGCTCTCACCAAGGAGATCACCGGACTCGCGGCAGGAACCAAGTACTGGTTCTGGGTGAAGGGCACCAACTCGGCCGGCACGTCCACCTCTGTTGCGGGGACTTTCACCACAAGTGGTTCGGCGCCCGTGGTGGCCACCGGTTCGACATCATCGGTCTCGTCCAACCGCGCAACTCTCAACGGCACCGCGAACCCGGGCGAAATGGAGACAACCGTGTGGTTCACCTGGGGCGAGAAGTCCGACCTATCGGACGGCAAGAGAATCGACTACCGGAGCATCACCGGCACTGTGGAGACCGACGTGTCGGTCACGGTGACCGGCCTCACCGAGTCCACCCGGTACTACTACCGCGTCGAGGCGAGCAACGGGCTCGGCTCCGCGAAGGGCGACATCAAGTCGTTCACCGCGTCGCGCCCCGTCGGCATCACCATCAACAATGCGGCCGAGTTCACCAACTCCCGCAAGGTGACGGTCACCGCCACGGGCCCCACGGGCAGCACCCAGGTGATCATCTCGAACGACGGCGGCTTCGGTGCGTCGGAGACGTTCGACCTGACGGACGGCACCGCTGACATCAGCTGGACCCTCGTGGCCTCCCGCGACGAGCGACTGCCGAAGACCGTCTATGCCCGGTTCGTGCAGCGGTTCGGCACCCAAAGCAGCACCAACACCGACGACATCATCCTGGACACCACGGCCCCCACCATGACCGGAACCACGGGCACCGCCACATCCTCCTCGAGCGGTGCCGTCACGGTGTCGGCCGTGCGGGCAGCCCCGAAGGGCGGGGTGCGACTGGTGGTGCGGGCGAGCGACAAGAACTCCGGCATCGGCAAGGTGCAGGTGAAGTCCTCGACGAGAGGCAAGGTGTCCGACGTGGCCACCGGCAGCCCCAAGGCGTCGTCGCGCACCGTGCGCGTCAACACCACGAAGAAGAAGCTGTGGGTGCGTGTCGTTGACCGTGCCGGCAACCCCTCCAAGTGGGTCACCGTCACCGTGAAGTGACCCTCCCGGGCCGTGCTTCATCCCGAAGGGTGGGGTCGGCGCCGACCTGCGACTAAACTTTGGTTCATTCCTGACTGGGGAGGCTCCATGTCCCGTTCGTTCGTCTCACGCGCCCTGCGCGCACTCGCACTCTTCTCGTTGGTGGCAACCGCTGCCGCGTGCGGTGGTTCCGGCGATTCCGATGGAGACCGCCAGCGAAACGAGGCGCTCCCCACTGCGGTCGACTTCGAGGTGTCCTGGGTGCCGGAGGGTCGGTCCTTCGAGTTGTCGGCTGCCGTGGACAAGGTGGTGGTCGACCTGGTGGACGGGTCAGGAACCGTGCTCAAGTCGTTCCAGAGCGCCGGCAGGGCCTCCATCACGTCAATCACCGTGCCCGAGGACATCGCATCAGATCTGGAGGCGTCGGCATCAGTCCGGATCACGGCGATGTTCCTGAATCCCGACGACTCCACGGCGGACGAGACCACTCTCGAGTTCGACGCCAAGGTGGGCGCCGTGAAGGCCGCCTCGCTGATGCCGCCCGAGGGTTACTTCGGGGAGGGGGACGGTGGCTCGTCCTCCGACACCACCACAACGACCGTCGAGGAGAACACCGACTGGGTCGTCGGGTTTCCCACGGGTCAGGTGGACATCTCCCAGTTCGTCACCCTGCCCGAGGACATCTCGATTGTCGACTCGGTCGTCGTGACGGCGAGGGTGAAGGGCAACCAGTTCTCCCCCGAGGCCACCTTCCTCATCGAGGCAGAATTCTGGTCGCGCGACCAGCAGGAATCCTTCGGGAACGGGGCAATCGGGTCGAGTGTTTTTGATCCAGCAACGGGATTCACGGACGTCACCTACACGATCGAGATGCGACCGCTACTCGAGTCGTTCCCCGGGACGGGATCGATGCGGATCAAGTTCGTCTCCGACGCGAAGTCCAGCGAACCAGGCTTCCGCGGTGTTGTGATGACGAGCGCCTCTGCCAAGGTCGGCGAGCGGGAACTGCTCACGAACACCGACTTCAACGACGGCAACGCATCATGGACGTCCAGCGTGACCGAGTGGGACGACTGCGTCACCGGCACCGGCCAGAGCCCCTGCGTCGCCCAGGGCTGGGAACCCACCGACCCCAGCATGATCACGAACACCACCACCACAACGGAGGTGCCCGCAGAGGAGACCACCACCACCGAGGCGGAGAACAACGACGCTCCCGGTGACCCGCGCCAGACCATCAGCATCCAGGAGCAGGAGTGCTCGGCTGACTACACCGCATCCACGCGAACCGTCACTCTCTGCCGCTCGTTCGACCGCATCGTCGCAGCCGGGTTTGAGGCCGACGGCGGGTTCGCCGACACCGTGAAGGGCGATGGCCAGACGCTCGTTCTGCCCGAGAACTTCGTGGGCGACAACAAGGTGACGCTGCTGCGCCTGGCAGTCGCCACCAAGGTGGAGGGACTGGAGTTCGCCACCTTCCGCGGCGAGGGTGTGATCCAGATCGGGGCCGGCGACACCGACCTGGAGGGCCACATCATGGTGAGCCCCGAGGGGTCAGAGGCCATGAACAACGCCGGCGAGATCCGCGAGATGGAGGTGGAGATCACCGGTGCCGGCAAGTTCGACATCGACTGGCCGGGCGACTTCTACGACGAGACCAAGTTCGCCTTCGTCACGTTGAACGGCGTGGCATACGACTACTACGAGAACGTCACACCCCCCGACACGTGGGACGACGGCGAACCTCTCCTGTGGCGCGCGTACTCCATGGACGGGTTCGGTCTGCCGCGCCTGGTTGCGAACGGCGCCATCGCGTACGGCGACGATCAGTACGCGGACTTCTACGACCCGTTCTTCGAGCTGTGGGGTCAGTCCGTGACGGTCATCCAGTCCGAGACCGGCGAGGAGATCATCGACGAGGACGAGTGCGCGGGGAACCTGCCCTACCTCATCACCGAGCCCATCACCCCTTCCTCCACGTCTCGTGTCACCCTCACGGTGGATCGTGACTGCGATGACGAGAACGGTGCACTCGGACTCCAGGTGTGGGCCGAGGACAACTTCGATTCCGAGTGGGACTATCAACCTCTGTTCTCGCGCATGGTCGCCACCCGGTACAACTCCCGCATCGAGGAGACGATCGTTCTCGCCTCCGGTGAATACGTGATCATCTGGGGCAACGAGATGTCCCCAACGGGAACCCACAATTACCGTGTCACGGCGCCGGGGTCTGAGGTGTCATGCATCTACCCGTCGGTGGAGGTGGACACCTCCAGCCTCACGGGACGGCTCGACAACTGCGTCACCGGCAACCGCCGCGTCAGCGTGTGGGCTGAACCGCTGGGCGAGTACGAGGGCGACGAGGTGCGTGTCCCCCTGCGAAACGGGGTGCTGGACTTCAGCGGCTTGCCGTTCACGGGACCGCTCGACGTGGAGATCGACATCGACGACGCACCGGACGGCGACATGGTCGTGTGCTGGGAGTCCTGTGGGTCCATGACCGAACCCGAGGAGGGGGAAGTCACAGGAACCTTCGACACCTCAGGGTTCTCTGCGTCAGGCCAAGTTGTCTCCGACCTGGCGTGCGGCGAGATCGAGACGAACGACACCGGCGTGGACTACTTCCACCGCACGTCACCCACCTCGTGGTCCTGGGTGCAGTGGCACTGGGAGGGCGCTTCGTCCCTCCCGTTCGCCGGCGAGTACTTCGCCGAGCTCGAGTGCTGGGACCAGGAGTCCAACGAATGGCGCGAGGGCACCACCTCATTCACCTTGGACGGTCCCATGCCGAACCGCCCTGCGAACGACAACTTCGAGGATGCCTCGGAGATCACCACCGAGATCGGCCGGGTCGAGTTCAGCACCGTGTCCGCCACGTCACAGGCGGGCGAGATGGGTCCGTACTCCAGCGGCGTCCGCGCCGACCAGTTCCGCAGTGTGTGGTTCAAGCGCACGATCGCCGAGGGCGAGGACTCCATCTCCTTCGCGCTCGACAAGCCTGACTTCTGGTCTGTGGTGCGCATCTTCAGGCTCACCCCCGCAGGCAAGCTGGGTCTCGTGGACGAGTGGTGGTGGAGCGCACAGGACGAGGACTTCTACGGGGAGGAAGACGGCTTCGACTTCGGGCGCCGCGTCGAATCCGATGCCACCCCGGGAGCCGTGTTCTACGTGCAGGTGCTCGGTGACTGGGTGTACGACGCGGGCAGGGCGACGCTCGTGGTGAACGGTGGCGACGGCGCCACGGCGACGGTGCCTGCCGGCGACCAGCCGTTCACCACCGAGAACAACACCGACGAGCTGACGCTCCCCACGGTGCCCGGAACGCCCGCCACGACAACTACCGAGCCGGCCGCACAATCAACCACCACGGTCGAAGAGCAGACGACGACCACTGTGGCCGAGGAGACCACCACGACAGTCGAGAACGCGACCACCACCACGGTCACGGACGATGCAACCACCACGTCCATCGCGGGCGGCTCGGCTGATGCCACCGTCACCAAGTACCAGGCAGGCCTCGAGGCTGCGTCCCGTACCGAGGTGGCAACGGTTCTGGCGCCTGCGGACGGTGGTGCCGCCACGGTGGAGGCCCGCAAGGATGCCCAGGAGGTCATCATCCCGGTGGTCGACCTCTACGCAACGGTGTCCGCAACAGGGGCACAGGTGGACACCACGCGGCCGCTGCTCGTTCGCTCGCTCGGCCTGCGGCCGAGGGTTGTGCGCCCCACATCTGACCCGGTGGCCATGCCCGTTGGTTCGGACCTCACCACCCTCACGGTGTCGGGCACCGACGTCTCGGGCAAGCCCGTGTCGGCACCGCTCGAGATCAGGAAGTCCCAGCCCCCGCTCGTCACGGTCACCGGCAACAGTGACAGCTTCGGGGGTTCGTTCCCCTGGATCTGGGTCGCCGTGGCAGTCATTGTGCTGGGTGCCGGCGCCTTCGTGGCCCGCAGGCGATTCACCGCGACGCCGTCAACCGACGGGGACTGATGCTGGTGGTCCTGAGCGGCGGTGGTCCCTGCGCCGTCGCTCAGGACAGCAACGTCAACAAGTCAGCGGGTGCGTGCGCGATGTGCGTGGCCCCGGCCCCGGTGAGCTCGGCCTCGTCGCCGTAGCCCCACATCACCCCTATCGAGCGGGTGCCCACCTCCACCGCCGCGTCGATGTCATGGTGACGGTCGCCGATCATCCAGCACTCCCCGTGGCCCAGGTTGCCGCCGCGCACATTGCGCACGTGGGTGATGGCCCGCTCCAGCAGGCGTGCCTTCGGCGTGGGCGCATCAGGCTCGGGACCGATCACCATCTCCATCATGTGGTCCATCCGCAGCGCCCGCACCGCGACAACAGCCTGGTTCACCGGCTTCGCCGTGACCACGGAGAGGTGGTACGACGCGGCGAGCTCGTCGATCACCGCACGAATACCCTCGATGGGGGGCGTGTTCGGCAGGTGTTCTGCGGTGTAGATCCGCCTGTACTCGCGGATGAGGGAATCACTCATTGACTCGTCGAGACCCCGGGTGCCGAGCAGCACCGGCATGGTCACCTGGAATGCCGGTCCGATGATGAACCGCTTCTCCGCCTCCGACAGCGCGGTCGTGCCGAGGGCGTTGAACACCTGGTCCAGTGCCGACGTGATGCCGGCACCCGAATCAGCGAGCGTGCCGTCGAGGTCCAGGAACAATGCACCGCGCTTCTTCCCCGCC
>Ga0129333_10002982_pt1 | contig 15853 bp, 9 predicted proteins | sample CPB6_08_DNA_FD_94474 | JGI IMG/M metagenome (GOLD analysis project Ga0129333, IMG submission 94474) | Freshwater to marine salinity gradient microbial communities from Chesapeake Bay, USA - CPBay_Sum_0.6_0.8_DNA | ecosystem: Environmental > Aquatic > Marine > Coastal | place: USA: Chesapeake Bay...
CATCAAGAACACTCGTAAAATCTAAATTTGCTATGCTACGGAACCGTGCAGAGTTCAGTTCTCCGTATCCTGCACAGGTTGCTCCGCTATACCAAGACAGCATTTTAGATTTTTCTGTAGATCATCACGCCGTTGCGATACCACGGATTGTCCAACAACACCTCATAATCCTGTGGTCTTTCCAATATCTCTTTTCGTATGGCTCTGCATTTTCTTGAAGTGGTATCGTCCATGCCTACAAAAAGGGAACGGTCTTTCAGTTTTAGATATTCAGCATAAGTGGAAAACTCTCCACCATCAAGAAACAGAAAGTCTATTTTTTCAGGAATAGTGTGCATCACGTTTGGGCAAGCAGAGAATGCCTCAAGGTCTTGTCTGAACCACAGCGATTCATCGGGATGGTTTGATCCCAAGTCCAACGAGTCCATTTCTTCAACTTCAATTATCCTGCCGTGAATCAACTCTGCCCATTGGGGAAGACTGCCTTCCCATGCCTCCTGAGCAGTCCTATACATTCCGCGATCCGCTTCAAGACTAATGAATTTTAGCCCGTCCTTTCCTGAATCGGAAAGACCGCGAATAATGCACTCTGTGCTTCCTAATCCTTTCCAAGTTCCTATTTCAACAACGGTTCTTATGGATGGAGTCTTGGCGCACAATTCGTATATCCTGTCCCCGAATGGAGTTCCCAACAGTATTTGTCCAACTTCTTCCATGATCAATCCTTGCAGTATATGATGGAACTGTTTGTCTTGCCCCATTCGCCTGTTATGAATGTGGATATGTGCATGGGGAAGAACCTCTCATGAAGTGAGTTTATGAGTTTCCACCTGTCAAGTATCTGCTCATGCCCACCATACCATGCGTCCTTGAATGCCACATCTTGCTCAAAGTAGTAGTTGTAGTGCGTGAAAGTTTGGGAAAGCATCTTGGGATCAATTCCCATCTGCCCCTCAATAATCGGCGGCTCATGGCATATGAACTTCTGTCCGCTCCATTTCCACAGGCGAATGTAGCCGAAAGTCCTTGCCTCTCCCCATTCCCCCACTGCACGAAGCCGATTCCCTATGCGGCAGTCCGCACGAAAGGTTCCTGCGATCTGTCCGCTTGCTTCCAATTCGCTTTCCGCATCAGACATGGAACTTTCGGTCCACTGCTCATCAATGTCAATTTGCCAAAGCCAGCATGAGTGGGTTAATTTCCTAACCTCTTCAACGGCACGATTCACCTGATCGTCTTTTGAATTCCAAAATCCATCAGACTCAACGTATATTAGTTTGCTGTTGTTGGCAGAGAGTTCACGCAAAAATTCTGCCGTGCCGTCGATGCTCTTGCCGTTTGCGTGAAGATGGGCAGGAAATTCCTTGCACCACCGTGTGCTGCCGTTTGATCGGGATGCTCCCTCAACCACAACCCAACGGTCTACTGATTGAAGTATCCGCTGATATTGGTTGTTGTGTTGCAGGTGGTGCAGACCATTATGAATGATTGTGAATGCAATTCTCACAATAGATTGTTTTCTATCATGTGGGCATCAATCTGATCATGCGTAGTGAACTTATCTATAGCGTCTTTTTCTGTCTGTTTGTCCAACATGACTTTGAGAAACGCTTGTGTGCTTTCAATCGTGTTGGTGGCATTAGCGGCGATTTCCATGAGTTCTTGCCTGTATTTTTGTTCAATTGCAGAGAACAGCATCTGCTTTCTGTCATCTACACTCAAGTCCTCCACATTCCAGCGAATCTCGGCAGGAGTCTTGGTAAGATCAAACCAATGAGAACCACGAATCTGCCTGTGCGGGATCAATTCAGGCTCCACCTCCACAGCATCCCGCCAATCACCCCTTTCCATTGCACCAACAGGCATTTCGTTTTCGTTCATGCACTCAACTACTGAGTTGTTTTCTACTCGTATCTTTTTTGCCATTTGATTTTCTCCTTAAATACTTGCTTTTTAGTTCCTTGCCCATCTTCTTGATAGGAACACTCCAATCCCCAAATGTCTCCTGTCGGAACAGCCTCACCGAATCATAAAAGGGCGAAGTGTCTCCTACAGGACTCCATATGTAGTAGTTCAGAACGGGAACTATGACCCATGTCTCTACCCCCATGGAACCAGCAAGATGGGCAACACTAGTGCATGATGAAATCACTAGATCACAACCAGAGATGACTTCTCTTGTCTGCTCCCAATTGTTCAGGGCTACCTTGCGGATAAAATCGGGGCATTCGGATTCTCCTTCATCTCGCTGAAGGCATACAAAATCTGCGTCAATTCCTTGCATCACATCAAAGAAAGGCTTCAACGGAAACCTGCGGTTTTGTTCGTCTTCAAAGCGAGGATTTCCCTGCCATCTGACTCCGATTACAGGGCGTGAATTGTTTGGCGTGTGCGTGCGTGGTACATATGGAGTTCCCTTGATGTCTTTGTACTCATAGCCTAGTGTATTGAGTACGGACATACTCGGAATCCAAAAGTCATGATAGACCATGCCTGCTGCTCGGTGATCAATGATTGTTTTCACGCCGGTGCAAGACTTGACGATTGGACAAAGTTCGGGCGAACACGCAACGATCACTTCGCACCCCCGGCGATTGAGATCGGGAATGTACTTGAGCGAATGAATCTGATCGCCCAATCCTCCCTCTAGGTAGTACAATGCAGTTCCCATGCTCTTGCCATCCCAAATAGGGGTAGGAACATCTGGCTTGGGATTGCCAAATGCGTTCTCGTATCTTCCTCTTGCAAGAAGATTCATGCCCTCCTGAAGCCGCCCTTCACGCAAGGCAAACCAACCCATGTTGAATGCGATCTTATTGCATTCAGGTCGCTCTTGCCATGCCTCTTTCAATATGCGATAAGCATCCTCAAATTTGCCTTGCTTTGAAAGGCTTACTGATATGTCAATTTTCTTCGGTCTGATTGCTGTCTGTGTCTCTCCCAACCAAAACCGTGCCTTGTCAAAGGAATCCCAATGATGCCCGAGTATGTCTTTTGCGGTGCTATTGTTTTGCCGAGCAAGTCGGGGAGAGATAGTGTGTAGATTGGGAATACCCCATGCGGCATCATCGGGTTCTGCTACCACTTTAGTGTCAATTGCGTTGAAATCAAAGGTGTGTGCAGGCAATCCCAAAAATTCCAACACACGATCCATCTGTGTCTGTGGTGATTGCAGCAATTGATCGTAGTCTACAAATAAGAAGCACTCTGGTCTTTTCTTGTATCCATCCTCTAGTGTGGCATAGGACGATTTGAGGTGCTGAATGACTCCCGTTGTGCTGTTGAGGAATACTGTGAGATTATCGGGTTTTACAAGTCTTACGAATGATGCTGCACAATCCGCAGGGTGACGCACAGTAGCAATGATCTTTGGAGGATTCCCAATTACCTGATGCATCGTGTCCATAATAGTCGGATTCGCCCATCCTCTGCTCTTGTCCACGATGATTGGCTTGGGTTCGGTTTCATACTTACCCTCAATCAAAGACCTCAATAGGCGATATGCTTCTGCTTTTGGAGCATCTCCTGTGGTGGGTGATGTTTCCCATGTCATGCACACCGCACCCATGAGATCAATCAGACCACTAGTTGCGGTTGCTCTGACTTGCGGATGTTGGTTGAGAATGGCGGCGAGTACAGTAGAGCCGCTGCGTGGAATACCTGATAGAAAGTAAAAAGATTTCATGTTGAATACCTCATTGTAGAACCAAACAGTATGTAGTCAAATTTTAGGAGGTTGATCTTCTGAATGCTGCCCCAAAGAAAAATCCAGATGAAGGAACTTGCCAATTTGTATCTGTTCCTATTTGCACTGGTGATGATGTGGATGAAATTACTGGAACCCCCCCTTGTCCTGAAGTTCGAAGTCCCCAACTCCAAATAGTGCCATCTGTTTTTTCTGCAACAGTAAAATTCGCACCAGCACTTACTGATGCCCAATTTGTATCTGTGCCTATCTGCACAGGAGAACTGCGGCTTATGAAATCAGAAGTGCCTAATTCACCCGAACCATTAGATCCCCATCCCCAAAGTGTTCCCCCTGTCTTGATTGCCATGGTGTGGGCATTTCCAGCACTCACAGATGCCCAATCAGTTCCTGTTCCCACTTGTACTGGAGATGATCGGTTTTGGGTATTCGAAATGCCTAATTGACCTGAACTGTTAAATCCCCAAGCCCAAAGAGTGCCACCTGTCTTGATTGCTAGAGTAAAAAGATTACCACCGGTTGCTTTTGCCCAATCTGTTCCCGTACCTACCTGTACTGGAGATGAACGATTAGAGGTATCTCCAAGACCTAATGAACCACTAAAAGCGTTGTTTCCCCAAGCCCAAAGAGTTCCACCTGTCTTGATCGCTACGGTATGATTACGACTACCATTCACCGATGCCCAATCTGTTCCTGTTCCCACTTGCACCGGAGATGATCTGCCAGTGGCATCTCCTATACCCAATTCACCATTTGAATTGGCTCCCCACCCCCAAAGTGTTCCATTTGTCTTGATCGCCGTGGTGTGAGATTCTGCACCTCTAACACTTGCCCAATCTGTTCCTGTTCCTACCTGAACAGGAGATGATCTATTTGTGATATCTCCTAGACCCAAACGACCACTATTACCAGATCCCCATGCCCAAAGAGTTCCACCTGTCTTGATTGCCATTGTATGATATCTACCGGCACTTGCTGATGCCCAATCTGTTCCCGTTCCTACCTGCACCGGTGATGATTGAGTTGCGGCATTAATTGCAAGACCCAATTGACCGTTGTTGTTAAATCCCCATGTCCAAAGCGTACCATTTGTTTTGATTGCTACAGCATGAGCACTTAAAGCACCAGTATCTATAATTGCCCAATTTGTATCTGTACCAATTTGCACAGGAAATTCACACGTAGGCGGATTCCCTATACCTAATGCCCCATCTGTGTTAGATCCAAATGACCATATAGTATTGTTAGTTCTCGTTGCAAAACTTTGACTATCACCCACAGCAACAGACTTCCAGTTCGTATCAGTTCCAACTTGAACGGGAGATGTTCTATCTGATGCGTTTCCAATACCCAAATTACCATTAGCATTTCTTCCCCATCCCCACATAGTTCCCGCACTTGTAACTGCCATAGTAGAGGAGGTATTGGCACTAATCCTAGTCCATGTGCTGCTGCCAATTTGAATTGGTTTAGATCTGTTTATTTGATCGTTTAATCCCAATTGACCCACACTGTTGCCGCCCCAAGACCATAATGTTCCTGTAGATTTTAGGGCAACTGAATGGTTATTGCCAGACTTTGCATATGTCCAGTTTGTATCTGTTCCTATTTGCACTGGGGATGATACGGATTGAAGTATTAAAACCCCACCTTGTCCTGAAGTTCGAAGTCCCCAACTCCAAATAGTGCCATCTGTTTTTTCTGCAACAGTAAAATTTCCACCAGCACTTACTGATGCCCAATTTGTATCTGTGCCTATCTGAACTGGAGAACTGCGGACTATAAAATCCCCAAGACCAAGTTGACCGTCAGTATTGTACCCCCAAGCCCAAAGAGTTCCGCCTGTCTTGATTGCCATAACATGATAACGACCAGCACTCACCGATGCCCAATCTGTTCCTGTTCCTACTTGTACTGGAGATGATCGGCTAGTCGCATCACGAAGACCTAACTGACCACGACTGTTAAACCCCCATGACCAAAGAGTGCCATTAGTCCTTATTGCTGTACCAAAATAAACACTACAACTCAATGATGCCCAATTTGTATCTGTTCCTACCTGAACAGGAGATGATTGGTTTGTAGTATTTCCTAAACCTAATTGACCAAGATGGTTCCTTCCTCCAATTGCCCAAAGAGTTCCATTAGTTTTAATTGCCATACTAGCATTATTGCCACCACTAACCTTTGCCCAGTTGGTATCTGTTCCTACTTGTACAGGTGATGAACGGTTATTGAGATCTCCAAGACCCAATGTTCCAAAACTACCTGATCCCCATGCCCAAAGAGTGCCGCCTGTCTTGACTGCTAAAGTGTGATTAGTACCAAGATTCACAGATGCCCAGTCTGTTCCTGTCCCTACTTGTACTGGAGATGATCGGTTTGGTGTAATGTCTCCAAGACCCAAACGACCGTAACTATTGAACCCCCATGCCCAAAGCGTTCCGCCTGTCTTGATTGCCAAAGTATGATATCCATTACAAGGAGTGCTCACACTTGCCCAATCGGTTCCTGTTTCTACTTGTACTGGAGATGATCGGTTTATGGTGTCTCTAAGACCCAATTGACCGTTGGTATTCAATCCCCATGCCCAAAGAGTTCCGCCTGTCTTGATTGCCATAGTGTGATTACGACCAGCACTCACCGATGCCCAATCTGTTCCTGTACCAATCTGCACAGGAGATTCGCATCTATTTGGAGAATTTGATATTCCTAATTGTTCATTTGAGTTTAATCCCCATGCCCAAAGCGTTCCGTCCGTCTTTGATGCTACTGAATGATCAAGACCAGCACTTACAGTTGCCCAATCTGTTGCTGTTCCCACTTGTACTGGAGATGATCGGTTTGTAGTATTTCCTTGACCTAGTTGACCGCTTGCATTGAGTCCCCATGCCCAAAGAGTTCCACCTGTCTTGACTGCAAGTGTATGATTGGTGTTAGTGCTGACATTTGCCCAATCTGTTCCTGTTCCCACTTGTACAGGAGATGATTGGTTTACTGTGTTTCCAAGACCTAATTGCCCGTTATTATTGTTTCCCCATGCCCAAAGAGTGCCGCCTGTCTTGATTGCAAGTGTGTGACTAGTGCCTAAACTGGAGGACTGCCATTCTGCATTTTGAATTTGGGTTGGGGCAGAGCATGGGTTTGCATTTCCAAGACCTAATTGACCATTTGAATTTCTCCCCCATACCCATAGCCGATTCACTAGTGGGACAGAATTAATGATCCACCCTCTAAAGTTCGGCAGAAAGATCATGTCACCAAGTTTCCTGCAACATTGAGCACGTTGGTTTGATAGCATATGACGCTTGCCACTGCGTGTTGTCCTGCAAGAGTAAGTCCTGAATAGGAATTCAAGGTAACGCCGCTGCTTGCAAACCGAACGCCACCTGTTCCTAATTGCATGATTGTGCAGGAGTATCCTGTGGCTCCTGCTGCTGTATCAACCCCTACAACACACACGCTTGCGGAATTGAATGTGAGAACCTTTCCGTTGTCTGTTGCTGTAAGGGTGTAGCCGCTTGTTTTTGCGGAGATTGCGCCTGAACCAATTGCCACTCCATTGCCGCAAACAACAGTCAAATCATTAATATCGAGTCTGGTTGGTTTATTTCCAGCCGCAGTGTTAGGATCAACACTGATGTAACTTCCTGCCATTGAATCGGTAAACGACCAATTCATACCCAATCCAGCATACCGTATGGGATTGCCCTGAAGCGTCAAGCCACCAAGGAATGTTGTTTCTTTCAGCCCAATTCCAAACCAAGTGCCTTCTGGTTCGCATCCTGCAACAAAGTTTCCGCTTCCCCTGCTGATGCGGAGGGGTCTTCCTGTGTGTGCTGAACTTGTGTTCAGGGTAAGGGTGTTCTGCGCGGCTTGATACGACTGATCGGTTGTGATCGTAAGATTTCCATACATTGAGTGGGTTTCAGAATTTGCATCAAAACGAAACACACCCTGACCAGATCCAAAAGCAGCCCCACCTATTTGAAGGTTTCCATTGGGCATCCACAATCCACCACCTGCCGCAGAGGTCTGTGGGTAGAAAGCCAAGAATGTTGTTCCGCTTCCACTTCCAAAAGTGAAACCCTGTGTTGCGGTAATGCTTCCTGTTACGGCTTGGTTTCCGTTAAGGGTAAACCCACCCGCTGCGGATATCCCTGAATTGAAAGTCTGCAACTGCGTCCATGTCACTGCATCGCCTGCGGTAATTCCACCACCGCCACTTGCCGTAGAGTTAATGGTAAACGTGTTTCCGCTCTGCGTAATGGTGATGTTTGTTCCAGCAGTTATTCCTACACGACCAGTCAACCCATTGAATGCTGTAACGGCAGTGGTGGCAGCAGTGGATCCGTTTACCGCACCCATAAGGCTGCTTGTGAAAGCAACAGTTCCCGAAGCGTTGGGTAGGGTGATAGTGCGATTTGATGCTAATGACTCGGTAGTTACTGTGGAATAGTATATTCCACCAAGCCCATCGTCAGAAACAAATCTCAAAGCACCCTGTAATCCGATTCCAGTAGCAGGAGCACCAATAATGATCGGATTGGAAGTGCTTGAAGTAATCGTATTGACATACGCTGTTCCAGCAGAAAGACCTAGAACAGCATTGGTAAAATTTACAGTTCCAGCAAAGGTTGATCCGCCCGAGACAAATACCCGTGCGGCACTAAATCCTGAACCCACCCAAAGGTTTCCTCCAACGGTTGCGCCTCCAGAAGAGAAAACTGTTGCTGCACTAAGTCCTGAACCTACCCATAGGTTTCCTCCAACGGTTGCTCCACCAGAAGAGAAAACTGTTGCTGCACTCAGCCCTGAAGCAACCCACAGGTTTCCTCCAACAGTTGCTCCTCCAGATACAAATAGTCTTGCAGCACTTAATCCTGCAAGCATTCTAACATCTTCACTAAATGTTGCTCCTCTATCAACAGTGAGGTGTCCACCCAACGAAACCAAACCCCCAACACGCAGAGTGTCTGCAAAGGTCACTCCACCTGCTGCGGATATTCCTGAATTGAATGTCTGCAACCCCGTGAATGTGTTTGCCTGTGCAGCACATACACCGCCCACTGCACCCGTCAATCCGTTGAATGACCACACAAAGTTCCTGCGAGCGTATTCGTATACGGCATTTTGCGTGGGAACGCGGTTTTGTGAAGCGGCAGATCCCGCACCCATGTCCACGCCACCCGTAACCTCGCCGCCTATCCACCGTTGGTCAGCGGTATTACCGATGAACAGGCGTGAAGTGGTGGTGTTATAGGCAAACTCGCCTGTGGTCAGACCAGACGGATCAGTAGTGCCACGCTTTATTTGAATTCGTGTAGACAATATTCACTCTCCCACCACTATGTAGCCGTCTACGGTCAATACGATCCGCCGTCAACATATACGATTCCTGAATTCCAAGTTCCAGATGTAATTGTTCCAACGCTTGTGAGGCTGGATGAAGTAACGCTTGAACCCAAGGAAGTTCTGCTCAATACTTGACTACCGTTGACCCAATATGCGCCTGATGCAGAAGTAAGGTTGAAGTCTTGGTTGGAATTCCACGCACTTCCTACGTTTCCACCAGCCGTTGTTTGTTTCCATACAAGGGTCTTGTCTGTGGTTCCGCGCAGGGTGATACCACCATCGTCTGCGGTTGTGTCTGATGGGGCGGGGCTGATAGTGTCACCAAGCACAATGTTCTTGTCATCAACGGAAATGGTTGTGGAGTTGATGGTGGTGGTTGTGCCGTTCACCACAAAGTTTCCGCTTACGGTAAGGGTTGCGCCCACAAGCAGGTTTCCAAGCACATTCATGGTGTCCGCAGTCACGCCGCCGCCAGCAGATATGCCTGCTGTAAAAATCTGCTGTGACGAGAATGTGTTTGCCAAATTTGTTCGTGCCACATTGGTGATTGCACCTGTAGCACCGTTCACTGATGTTACCGTATCAGCAACAATTTCGTTCTGCACGAATGCAGTAGTGGCAATTTGTGTGGTATTGGTTCCAATTGCCGCTGTGGTTGCGGTTGGTGTTCCTGTAAGGTTTGGAGATGCAAGGGTAACCGTTCCAGCAGCGGACAGACCGCCTGTAAATGTCACCAATCCTGCAAATGTGGAACCAGTAGACACATATACAGCAGATGCAGTCAGTCCTGCATTAAAAGTATTAAGTGCAGTGAATGTGTTTGGTGCTGCCAACTGCGCCCATGAAGCAGCAGCAGTTCCACCCAAAGAACTCGCATTGGTGGCTGTTCCTGTAAGCGCACCACTGAACCCTGCGTTTCCTGTCACAAGACGACTAAATGTGGCAGTAGCACCTGTAAGTGGTCCATTGATTGTTGCTCCTGCTGCACTAATTCCTCCAAGCGAGTGCAACATTCCGTAAATAAATGCAGCAGACTGTGTGGTTGCACCAATTACCGCAGTGTTGGATCCAAGACCAACCGCGTATGCACCTATGACTATTTCCGCTGTTGTTCCAGTGTTTGAAGGACGAGAATCAGATCCAATGAAAACAGAGTCAGAATTCTGCTCAACTAAAGTTGCTGATCCAAAGGGACCAGTTCCACCGTATCTGCCTGCTGCGTATCCCACAGCAACGTTGTTTGATCCTGATAGGAGTTGTCGTAATGCTTGATTTCCTAAAGCGGTATTAGCACCAAAACTTCCAGTTGGAGTAGAGCGTAGAGCATCATTTCCCACTGCGGTATTGTTAGAACTTCCAGTAGTTCCTAACAGCGCACTTTGCCCGATAGCAGTGTTTGATCCACCATCTATGTTTGCTGATAGAGCACCAATTCCAAAAGCAGCATTTCCAGATACAGAACCACCGCCCCGACCAACAGTAAGATTGTTTACTCTAATGTCGCTGGCAAAGGTCACTCCACCCGCTGCTGAAATTCCTGTATTGAATGTCTGTAGTGCGGTAAATGTGTTTGCCGCTGCCAACTGCGCCCATGAAGCAGCAGCAGTTCCGCCCAAAGCACTGGCATTGGTGGCTGTTCCTGTAAGCGCACCACTGAACCCTGCGTTTCCTGTCACAAGACGACTAAATGTGGCAGTAACGCCAGAGATGGTGTCGTTGAAAGTGATTCCGCCTGCGGCAGAAATTCCTGCACTGAAAGTCTGTAGTGCGGTAAATGTGTTTGCCAAATTTGTTCGTGCCACATTGGTGATTGCACCTGTAGCACCGTTCACGGATGTTACCGTATCTGCAACAATTTCTGCCTGCACGAATGCAGTGGTGGCAATCTGTGTGGTATTTGTTCCTACTGCCGCAGTGGTTGCTGTTGGTGTTCCTGTAAGGTTGGGTGATGCAAGGGTAACCGTTCCAGCAGCGGACAGACCACCTGTAAATGTCACCAATCCTGCAAATGTGGATCCTGTGGAAACGTATACAGCAGATGCAGTAATACCTGAATTAAAAGTCTGTAGTGCAGTGAATGTGTTTGCCTGTGCAGCACACACGCCACCAACGGCTCCCGTCAACCCGTTGAAAGAAGTCACAACATTTGACGGGGTTACAGCAGTGGCAGTAACGTAGTCGGCAATTGCCTTTGCGTTCACAATCCAATTGGTTAACCCTGCGGCAATGTCGGTGCTGAGTCCGCTGATGCGTGCGCCCACCCATGCGGCAGTTACTCCGCTGCCCAAGCCCACATAGAGGTTGCGGTTTGTGGTGTCAAACGCGGGTTCTCCAAGCGTAAGCCCTGCCCCTTGGGTTGGTGCTGCGGTTCCGCGACGAAATGTAATTGTAGTAGACATTAAAACGATCCCCTGTTATATTTTCAACTCTCTTATTTATACTGCCGTGTGGGGGTGGTCATGTGTAAACCCCCCCGTCAACCACCCCTCCGAAAATTCTAAAGTTTTGGTTTAGTTGTATATTTGAATTCATTGACAGCGTGGCTCCCACGAAAACCGTGCCTGAAAGGGTGGCTCCTGCGGCAGAAATGCCCCCGTTGGTTGATAGGGTTCCGAAAACGCGGGTGGATGTGGTGCTGGAGTTACCGATGACCGTTGTGTTAGAGCCGTCACCACGACCAGAATTTCCTATTACAATTTGATTGGTTTGTGAGTCCGCTGATGGGCGAGAGTCTGCACCTATAAAAATTGAATTCGTTGAAACAGTGCAGTTCACCGTGCTAGTTCCCACATAACGTGCAGATTCATGACCCAATGCCACATTGCCAGAACCAGTTGTATGATTGAGTAAACTGCTAACACCCACAGAAACGTTATTTGATCCTGTGCTGTTTAGTAGGTGAGAACTAGCCCCTATTGCAACATTATTGCTGCTGTTGGTGGGCGTTGTGGACGATCCTGCCAACGCGCTCCGTCCAACGGCAGTATTGGAACTTCCTGTGTTTGGACCCCAACGCATCGCGCCCTCACCCACCGCAACGTTGTTTGATCCCGTAGTGATGCTTGCTCCTGCAACCCTACCCACCGCAGTGTTTTGATTTCCAGTTGTGTTAGCCGAAAGAGCAGACTGACCCACGGCAGTCAAATATAGTCCTGAGACATTTGCTTGAAGAGCACTAGAACCAACAGCAGTTATCAATTCTGCACTTGTAAGGGTAGCGATTGATATTTCTGCTCCAGATCCAGATCCAAAAGTTCCTGGACTTGGTTCAAAAATTATGTCACTAGCAGTAAGTCTACTTCCTGACGATATGGGAGTCGCAGCAATTGCAGTAACAACTCCACTTGCATCAGTGGTAAGTTGTGCCTGAACTGTTCCAGCAAAAGTTCCAGCACCCCTCTTCTTGACCAAAGTAACTGTTGCTAAAGTTTGGTTTGGTGTGTATCCACTTCCTCCAGATACAGGAGTGGTAGTGAATGCCGAAATTACCGTTGTAGATGCGGTTGCAGCATTATGCCCTATAGCAGTATTGGCTCCTAGTCCAATGGTTGATTGAGCCAATGCAGATGTGCCAATAGCAGTATTTGAAGGACCAGATGTATTGTATAGTAGAGAACTTGCGCCCACAGCGGTGCAGTTGCTTGCAACAGTAAGAGAGAACGCAGATTGATTTCCTATTGCAGTATTGTTGGCGGCAGTGTTGACAGTTGCTAATGCACAGGTAAATCCGCTAATATTTCCTGCACTCGCTCCTGTTGCAGTCATTACTGTTCCGCTTGTTGCAGTGAAGGCATTTCCTCCGTTTGCAATTGTTACTCCAGTGACAACTCCTCCTGCAATAGAAATATTCACTGTGGGGTAAGTAGCAGCAGACGCACCACTAACGTATGTCAGTTGAACATCACGATAAACTCCATCAGTTCCTCCGCTACCAGATGCTCCAATAGTTACAGTCGCGGCTTGAGTTGTTGCAGTTAATAGTGCATCACGCCCCACAGCAACATTAGAAGTCCCAATTGTGTTATTGAATAGAGATTGATAACCAACACCAACCAAACTGCTTGCTAGATTACGAAAACCAGCAAATGATCCCACCGCTGTAGAAGCAGTACCAGTCAAATTTAATCGGAGTGCATTATGCCCTACGGCAGTATTTGAGTTTGCATTTCCAGTATTTGCTAATGCATCTGTTCCCACAGCAACGTTTTGAGTGCTTGTCGTTAAACGTAATGCATTCAACCCAATACCAATATTTTCAGTTGTTGTAGTGAGGGTTTGAAGTGCATTATATCCTATACCAACATTGTAATCTCCACTAGTGGCATTTTGCAGTGAGTTACGACCTATCGCAACATTGCCGTCTGATCCACTTTGCAATAGCCCACCCGCAGCGACTCCCATTACTGTGTTGTTAGTTCCAGCAGGTCCAACACCAACCCGCGCCCCACTTACAAAAATATCATTGGCAAAAGTTACGCCACCCGCTGCGGATATTCCGCTGTTGACCACCAATCTGCCAAGCGTTGCTCCGCTGCCTGAAAGCCCTGCGGTAAAGTGCGTAAGGCAGTTGAAGGTAACACCGCATCCAGCAGACAGACCGCCGTTAAGGGTGAGCAGACTCCCGATTGTGACGGGAGAATTGCTGAAAGTCATCCCGCCGCCCGTTCCGCCGTCAAATACCACACCACATTGGAATATAGAGTAGCCTCCAGTTATTCCCTCTGCTCCAACCACACGCAGCAGAGGAGCAGACGAAAATCGGCTTCCCTCAACACGCAGAACAGAATCTATTCCTGAAGTCAGATCCTTAACCACCAAATTACCATCTACGTCAACCGTCCCTGCCTTCATGAAGATTTGGGGATCGGTTACATCACTAGTAATTCTGAATGCTGATGCTTTTTTTCCAGTAGTTACTCCAAATATTTTTACTTCAAAAGCATTTTGGCTTCCATTGGTAAGAGCAACAGCAAAATTTCCTCCTGAATATCCTTGAGATCCCCATGCAGCCAAGATAGATGATAAATCAATACCATTTATAATACCGTCTTGATTCAGATCATTTACGTTATATTGTGTGGCATTTGTTAGACGCACCCACTTCGCAGATATTTGGGCTGGATCTCCAGTCCACCCATTAGGAACAACAAAATCATCCCAAAAATAGTATCCAGAGTAATTTTGGACGTATATTCCAGATGTCGGTCCCCTAACCCAAAAAATTTGACCTGCTGTTCCAACAGCAGGAAGATCTGATGTGGTTCCAACACTTCTAACAAACTCAACAAAATAACTTCCGCTTTCATCAACAAGAGAGACATCACCTTCAAGACTTATATTTCCACCAACATACAGGTTATTTTGGAAAGTCACACCACCGCTTGCAGAGATTCCCCTGTGAACGATAAGTGTGCCTATGGTCGCGCCTGCGGCACTGATGCCTGCTTGAAAATGGTTCAGCCCTGTAAAGGTGTTTCCTGCAAGCCCTGCCCCCAATACATCGCCTGTGGCTCCGTTGAACGATTGGACACCACTGATGAATATGGAGTTGCCGACAGTTCCGCCCACATACAGGCTACGGTCAGACAGGTTGACAGCAAGTTCTCCCTGCGTTAGACCTTCGGGAATACCTCCTGCATTAACCTTGTTTTTGATCCGTATTACTGCCATAGCCTATTAGTTAGGCAGGCATTAATATGTCTGCCCGTCCAAAACCCCTTCCTCTTTCTTTTTTCCACGCTTGGACGCGCTCTCTGCCTTTGCAAGTGCCTCTCCCAACCGTTCCTCCAACCACTTGCACCGTGCCTGCTGCACAAGCATATTGGCTTCAAGGAACAGGATTTGGTTGTTCATGTCCTGTACCTTCTTTTGGAGGAGGGGGACCACCACAGTCTCATTGTAATTGGGTTCACTCATAGCAATTCCTTTCTTTTAGGGTTTCATGATCTACACAGTAACAGTACCACTATTTATACCCACGTTCCTCCGTCTACTATTGCCTCTAGTTTGCTGCAAGAGAGAGTGTTTGTGTCTGCGTCAAACGTGATTCCCGCATCAGCATATACAATTTTTGCTCCGAATCCGCTGCTGTCAATCATCGTTATTCTGTAGGTTCCAGGAGTAGTATCAGTAATATTTACGCTTGTTGCAGTTATTCCTGTGAGTGCGGAGAAACTTGCCCATGATGGGGCAGCATTGGTTCCGTTTGATCTTAAATATTCACCATTGCTACCCGCACTTGAGAGAACATCAAGAGAATCTGATGTCTTGAAGACTATACCACCACTCGCACCAACAGCCGAGAGATTCTTGTTAGTTCCGCCGTATGCAAGCCCGATGACAGAAGCGTTCCAAACACCATTCGTAAGTGTACCTACGCTTGCAAGGCTTGAACCAGTAATTACCGATCCAAGATAGGTTGAGGCAAGAACATTGTTTCCACCTATTCGGTAGAACGAAGCAGACGGAATATCAAACGAGTGGGTGCTGCTCCATTCAAGAGAACCATGATTGTAGCAAATTCCTGCAATGGCTGAAGTGGTTGATCCAATGTAGATACCAGCACCATCTGCTTGCGGTCCTGTAGTAAACGTTGAACCCAATACAAGATACTTGTCCTGAATAAGCAGTTGTGTTTCGTTGACTGTGGTAAGAGTTCCTGCAACATACAAGTTGCCGTAAACATCAAGGGTTCCACCAACAGTGGCATTGTTTGTTACATTGAGAGAATTTAGAGTGGCAGCACCACTGCTTGCAAGTGTTCCTGTGTCTACTCTGGTTGCAGTCAGTCCA
>Ga0129333_10002986_pt1 | contig 15836 bp, 11 predicted proteins | sample CPB6_08_DNA_FD_94474 | JGI IMG/M metagenome (GOLD analysis project Ga0129333, IMG submission 94474) | Freshwater to marine salinity gradient microbial communities from Chesapeake Bay, USA - CPBay_Sum_0.6_0.8_DNA | ecosystem: Environmental > Aquatic > Marine > Coastal | place: USA: Chesapeake...
GAGTCGCTCATCGAAAACAAAATTCTTGCCGATAAATAAATTATCTAGCTGTTTCTCTTGGACCTGACGGGCGTACTGAATAATGCCTCCTTCCAGATGAAATACATTTTTAAACCCGTTGTGAAGCATAAAGGCCGATGCCTTCTCACAGCGAATACCTCCTGTACAGTACATCAAGATGGTCGCATCTTTTTTATCTTTCATCATTTCTACCGCCATGGGCAGCTGTTGACGAAACGTATCAGAGGGTATTTCAATAGCCCCTTTGAAATGCCCCACTTCGTATTCATAATAATTGCGCATATCCATGATGATCGTATTGGGGTCTTTGGCCATTTCATTGAATTGCGCTGCCGTCGCATAACGTCCTTTCCGCTGCATAGAAAATGAAGGATCAGCAATACCATCTGCTACTATCTTAGTTCTCACCTTGATATCGAGTACAAAAAAGGATTTGCTGTTATTATCCACGGCAATGTTGAGCCGGATACCCTCAAGCCCTTCTACGCCGTACAAGGTCTCTCGAAAAAGATCAAGTCGATCAGAAGGCACACTGACCTGGGCATTGATACCCTCATTGGCCACATAGACCCTCCCCAGGACCCCTATCGGATCGAACAAGCGATACAGCTGATCTCTGAATACAGCCGGCTCTGAAATCAAAAAATAATGATAGAACGAAACGGTAGTGCGGGCGGTTCGATCTTGAGCAATACGCTCTTTTAGCTCCTTGCGGGAGATACGGTTGTGTAAGGGTGACATCGCTTGAATTTTAGTTCGCTTAGAACCCCAATGGCAGGTTGGGCAAAATCCTAAAGCAATACAAAGATAATAAGACGGGGCTTAGCGAATAAGACTACCCGTTACACCCAGGCGAATTGATGATTGCATAGGACGACCAGGAAGATAAGAGAAGATATGATCGACCCTGAAAATTTTGAACAGGTTATCGACTCCGATGAACCATTCAAAATAGCGAAGGTCTTGATTGACATAACAGGTATTCAAACCCGTAAGCAAATAAATATTCAGCCTTTTGATACCCGGGATTTTATTGGTGATAAATCCTTTAAGATTATACTCTGCATGTGCTAATCCATACAGAGGACGGGTATTGCTGAGCTGATAGACCGGCAACAGTTGAAAGCTGTTGAGATTGCTGGTACCGAATTGCCAGTTATTGCCATTAAAATGGGTATAATCAGGTAACTGTACTTGTTTATTGTTGATAAAACCACCCCACCCGACCCGATAGCGAAAGAGTCCCTTCAACTTAAGATTGAACTGATCGGTAATATCCATTCGCCATTTTAGGAAAGCACCGTCACTGCCGGCAATACCCTTTAGCGATTTGGTCAGTTGCAGTGAAAAGACTGGTGATTTGCCCCCCACATTGATGGTACGCTGTGGCAACTCAATATACCGAGCCCCCGGTTGCCAGGTTAATCCGGCAGTGAGTAAAAAGACCTGGTGAGGGGTGATATTGGCGCTCAAGATATCCGATGGGTAATTGGGCGAATAAGATTTACTGGGCTTATCACGCAAGGTGAAATCCGTGATATTATCCATCGGAGTCCGGTGTGCATACTGCACCGAGGTATTGAAAGAAAATCCTGCCCCGATACCCGAAGCAAAGCCCATGCGGGCAAAAGTAGAAAGGTAGGTCTTGATCACATTGTCTTCGTAGAGCAAACAAGAAATCGTATTGTTGCGCTCATCGATGGGGCTTTGACTATTGAATTGAAGTACCTGACGGCCAAAAGAAAGCGATACAGAGCGTGAAAGTTTTGATCCGAACAAATACGAAATACTGGCGCGAGGATTGAATTTCTGATTGGCAAATCCGTAACGCAATCCGACCTCACCACGTAAGGAACGCCGAGATCCTGTTGTGTCGAGGTCTCGGAAAAAAGCGAATACAGGCTGAAAAACCAACCCTTCGGCCGGATTGAAATTCAGTTGCTGAATTACGGGGTTCAATGATAATGAGCTGATCTCTCCCTTGGCGTATAACGGCTGTCCTAATAAGAGCAGCTTTGGGATCGTAAATTTATTACGTACTTTATTTAGCGAATCAAGGTAGCGCGGGTCTTTTTGAACAATCTCAAGACTATCTTTTTTAGTGTAATCTCTTTGCTCGTCTGGCATTAGCGGAACAGGACGCATCGATTCCCAGTAGGCCACATCACGCTTGTTGGCGCTATCGGCATACCGAAGCAAGGTTCGGTCGAAAAACTTCTTGACCCATTGGGGTCTTGTATTATAATCGGTATATACATTCACGAAACTGCCATAGGCATCGAACCCGAATTTTTTGACCGCAGGATAAAGCACTTGGCTATACAATAACCAATCTCCCCTTTTATCGGGCTGATACAATTGTACCAGGCGTAAGGTATCAAGCAGCTCCAATTGCTGCTGACGGACCAACAATAGATCGACCGAATAGAGTTGCCAATCATCTTCTACGATAGTGATTTCTCCGCTGAATAGAGGCTCCGCTTTTCTCCGGGGCGACACTTGTAAGCGACTAATGGCTTTACCGTTCTCATAAAAAGTTCCCACTAACTTGTAACGATAAAACGAAAGTGCATTGCTAGCCAGCGGAGAAATAAAACCACGGGCAGTGATCCGCGAAGAAATCATCACATTGTTCTGGTACAGACCATACTGATCGGGCACGGCCAGTCCATACCCATCACTGCTTCCACTGACTTTAGAAGAGATCACTTCGACCTTTCTTTTTGCGGAACCCTCAATAGCAAAACGAGAAACCGTCTCGGACAAATAAATGATTTTTTGCTGACTGGAATCGCCATCTTCAAAATCTACCTTCTCGCCCATGAATTTTTTGGGATAGGAACGTAATCTCAACTGCCCTTTAGAATACACCTGACAACTGTAGGCTCGCGTACGATCGAGATTGTCCTGCTGACGAGCAATGGTACTGCGGATAATAGCATAGGCAGGATCTTCCCCTTTGGTAAGTACGACATCGGGCATGGTCAGCTCTTGCGGCTGTAGAATAAAATTGACCTCGATATCTTTATCAGCGACAGTGATCATATTCTTCTGTTGCGCATATCCAACATGCTGGCACAGCAGGGTGTATTTTCCAGGAGCAAGATTAAGCTCATAACGCCCTTGACTGTTGGCGATGGCTCCTTTAGTAGTGCCCACGATCGAAACAGAGGCGTAGGGTAACGCTTTACCCTCGGCATCGACAACCAGTCCTCTCACAAAAGAAGCCCTTATAACCGTTAAGGGGAAAAAGAAAAGAAATAAAAAGAAAATTCTGCCCATGTTTCAAAAGCAAAAAATGGATACTATTTCGGGGCAGTAGCTCTGGCATAATACCCACATAGCGCGGCCAGTCCCGCCAGTAATCCTCCCAGAAATCCTGTAATAAAAAGTAAGGCTGCTGACGAACCTCCGAGCGGAAGCACCAGTGCGATCTTTTGTGAAAGCAAACTTTTGTTTTGCCAATCGATCCACCAAGCCATCCCGCCCCAGGCCAAGAACATGCCTAAAAAACCGGCTGAAAAGGCTTTAGCCGGAGTCTGGTGTACGATTGCGCCTACTAAGGCAGCGGCTACGACAAATCCCCACCAGGGGATCAGCGATGTCATTCCCATTGCCAAACCAGTTAAAAAGGTAATGAGAAGCGCAACAGTAAATTTCATGCGAAATAAGTTTTAGGATTTTTTAAATTCAATGACCCCTTTGATCCGGGCATCCCCTTTTTCATCGGCACGCATCAGCCAAAGCGGATGATACGAACCTTTCTCCCATATTGAAATGTAGTCATCATAGAAACGACTACCTGGATTACCGCTTTGTCCGCCCGGGTATATGCCCCAAGCCTCCGTCTTATCAGATAGATGAACGATCATTCTCCAACTAGGACCATGACTATGCTTGATCGCATTGACAATATTGCCATACCCTCCCACCTTTAATCCCTTTCGAGCAAAAGCTGGCAGTGCCTCTTTTAGCAAATGGTATACTGAAGGATTCATGTGCTGTGACCACTCCAGTTTCCCCTCTGCCTTTTTTGTATCGAGTACCTTGCAGGCTCTTTTAAAGGCCAATGTTATCCTCTCAGGTAAGGTCTCGATGACAGGGGTATTCACATCATCTGCAAACTGCAAGGCAGAATCGCTGGCCAGCAGTTCCAGGGTTGTTTGTTCAGTAGGCATGTTAGCCATGGGATCGGTCCTCATCAACTCATCTTTCCAAATAGCCGACTGTACAGAATCCCAAAAACACTGAAAGACCGTCTGGCCGATGCTGTTCGGAGAGGCCAGTAGATCCCAGTTGGCGAGCGCATCGCGATATTCTTTTTCTCCGCTCGTTAGTTGTTCACTTCTCAGATGCTTTAGCAAGAGCGGCCTGAGATCCTCTGCCGAAGTATTGAAATAATCCTGGTGTAAGGCCATCATATCTTGAGGCGTTATCTGGTTCATCCCCGCCAACTGCTTGTCAATACGAATGCCCCTGGCCGTTATATAGGCACCAGGAATGAAATAGGGATAGGTACTGTCTGCCGCACGTTGGTTAGCACTTTGTAAAAACCCTCTTTCTGGATTCAGGCTATGCGGATTCTCTTCTTGTGGAATAAAGCCTTGCCAAGCATAACTGCTGTCCCAGCCGGGCATGACATACAGCCCCTGTCCGGGCCAACGGGCCGGAAAACGTCCTTGTTGCCAAATAGCGATATCGCCGGACTTAGCGGCGAATACAAAGTTTTGACCGGGACACTGAAAGGTTCGAATAGCCTCGACATAATCAGCATAATTACGAGCCCGATTTAACTTATAAAAGGTCATACCCTCGTTGCTGGGATCGTGGGCAGTCCAACGAACAGCAAGGTTCATCTTATTGGCGTATCCATTCGAAAAATGCTGATCGAACATTACCGGTCCAAAAATGGTGTAGGCCACCGTATCGTAAACCGTAGTGCTGTCTTTTACCTTGATCTCTTCGATACGAAAACGGGTGGGCTCCCAATTTCCGTTATACCAGTATTCCTTGCGGGAGTCGTCTTTGAAACGGATCTCGTAATAATCTTTTACATCTCGCTGCGAATTAGTCACACCCCAAGCAATACTATCATTAAACCCGATCACCACCATTGGAGAGCCCGGTAGGGAAACCCCGTACACATTACTGGTGGGCGTAGTCAATTGCATCTCGTACCAAATTGAAGGCAACGAAAGCTCCAGATGAGGGTCATTGGCTAATATGGGTGCACCACTTTTGGTTTTACTTCCTGCTACTACCCAGTTATTACTTCCGTTATCGGGATCGGGTTGGTAATGAGAATGGGCTTCTATCGTGTCGCGATGACTGAAATAGAGCGAGTCGGCCGAAGCGGGAATTACCGGCACTATGGCGGGCTGCACAAATGCAGTACCTGCAGGAACAATCGGAAGCAATGAATCGGGCACCTGGGGATAAAGCCGTTTTAGCTGATCTGGTAAAAAGATCGATTTTGCATTGGTGCCTGCAAGATCATTCTCAGTGCCGGAAGACAGCATCTTGGCCATCATCTTTAACAGTAAGGCAGTACGCAGATTACTCCATCGCTCAGGAGTAGCTTGCATCAACTTATACTCAATAGGAAGTTGCGCCTCGGTTAGCTGATCGATATACGCATTCACACCCGCTGTGTAAGCATCGAACAAGGAACGGGACAAAGGATCTTTTTCGATCTCGCGCAAGGCGTTCTCCGCTGCAAATACCATACCGAGACGGCGTTGCTCTCTATCGAAATTAATTGCCTTGGGTCCTGCCAATTCACTGGCACGGCCGGCGGCTGCACGTGTTTGCAAGTCTATTTGAAAGAGACGAAACTTTGCATGCAAATAGCCTTGTACAAAGTAAAGATCTTCGTCGTACTGAGCGAATACATGTGGCACCAGACGGTCATCGAAATAAACAGAAGTATTTCCTTTCAGATTAGAAAACGTAAGATTGGCTTCGGGAACAGCATCAAAAGGTTCCGCATTTTGCCAAAAGCCGATATGGGGGCTGAAGAACTTCCCAAGCGCGGGAATCTTTCCAAAAGGCTTATTCAAAACGACGACCAACGCGGTCGTTACCGTTGCGCTAAGCAAGAAGGGGACAAGACGCATGGTCGATTATTTATATACCAAAGATAGGGATGTTATCAATCGGCTTTTTTCCCACTGAGCATGGGCACAAAAGAAAAACTATCGTACACCTCTTCGGTAAAGTCTCCGTTTTCTGATCGGATTATCTTTTTCATCTGCTGTACATCTCCCTCTCCTACCGGCACAACCATCCAACCACCGGGACGAAGCTGCTCAAGCAATTTATCGGGGACAGCCGGAGCGGCAGCCGTAATAAGTATCCGATCAAAAGGAGCATAGGTAGGTAAGCCGGCAAAACCATCACCATAAAAAAACTTGATACCCGATTGCTCTTGTAACCAGGTAAAACCACGATTGATATCGAATAGTGCCTTTTGCCTCTCGATCGTATAGACTTGTGCACCTAAACGAGCTAAAACAACAGCCTGATAGGCACTGCCGGTTCCTACCTCGAGGACCTTTAGAAATCGTCCGGCAGCCAGCAGCTGTGTCTGGTACGCCACCGTATAAGGGTGAGAAATTGTCTGCCCCTGCCCTATCGGAAAAGCCCTGTCTTCGTAGGCGATCTCATCAAAAGCAGAATCCAAGAAGAAATGACGCGGCACACTGCCAAGGGCAGCTAATACCGCTTCGTCATTGATTCCCTTTGACCGAAGTGAATCCACCAGTTTTTTTCTAAGACCCTGGTGCCTGTACGTGTCTAGGGTTGGCCTCATAATTTCAGATCGGCAACGATGCCTTTAATACGAGCGTCTAGTAATGAAGCAACCTTTTCATATTCGCTGGCCTTGGATAAAGTCGCGTGAACACTAACATAAAACTTGATCTTGGGCTCCGTACCGCTGGGACGCGCCGATATCACGCTTTTATCACTTAGTACAAATTGCAGTACGTTCGAACGAGGTAGCTCAATAACAGAGGAGGCACCAGTCTGCAGGTTACGGTGCTCACCGGTAGCAAAATCAAGGATCGACACAACCGAAACACCATTGATCGTGGCTGGAGGCTGTTGACGAAAACGATTCATCATATCGGCAATCTGCTGTTGACCGTCCATTCCCTTTTTAGTAATGGAGAGTAAGTGCTCTTGATAACAACCGCATTGGACATAGAGATCGATCATCTTTTGATAAAGTGATCTTCCCTTTTGCTTTTCGTAAGCTGCCATTTCGCATAATAATGCCACGGCACTAACTCCATCCTTGTCGCGGACCTGATCGCCGATCATCAAGCCAAAACTCTCCTCGCCACCAATTATATATTTTTCGGCACCCTCTTTTTGCCTGATCAGATCAGCGATCCATTTGAAACCGGTAAGGACACGATAACAATTGATCCCGTATAGCTGCGCAATGGCATCGATCATAGGAGTCGTTACAATGGTGGTAATAACCATATCGGCGGGAGAATCGATCCCCTTTGCTTTGCGGGCCTCGAGTAAATAATTGAAGGCCAGTGCCGCGGTTTGGTTGCCATTCATCAAAACCCATTCTCCCTTGTCATTTTTTACTCCTATCGCCAACCTGTCGGCATCGGGATCGGTACCGCACAATATATCGGCATCGATCTGTTTGGCAAGGCGAAGACCGTACTGCATAGCTTCACTCTCTTCCGGATTAGGATAAGCCACGGTCGAAAAATTGCCATCCGGTATGGCTTGCTCTTGCACTACCTGAATATCCTCGAAACCGAAGCGGCGCAGAACAGCAGGCACCAAGGTGATACCCGTACCGTGGATAGGAGTATAAACAATCTTTAGATCTTTCTGAGCGCGGATAACTTCGGGATAAATACTTAAGCCGGCCACCATCTCGATATAGGCCTCGTCCATTTCTTTTCCAAGCAAGGTGATCAAGCTCTCTCCACCGGACCAACGCACTTCATCGACTGATTGAATTTTTTCAACTTCGGCGATCACGTTTTTATCGTGCGGAGAAACCAATTGTGAACCATCATCCCAATATGCCTTATATCCGTTATACTCTTTTGGATTATGAGAGGCCGTACAGACAACACCCCCCTTGCATCCCAGCTTTCGAATGGCAAAAGAGAGTTCGGGTGTAGGTCGTAAAGACTCAAAAAGAAATACCTTGATCCCGTTGGCAGCAAAGACATGGGCCGTGGTTTCGGCAAAAAACCGGCTGTTATTACGACTATCATGCGCAATGGCAACCGAGACCCCTTCGGTGAAGCAGGCCTTTAAGTAATTAGAGAACCCTTGCGTCGCCATCCCTACGGTGTACTTATTCATGCGGTTGGTTCCCACCCCCATCAAACCCCTAAGCCCACCGGTTCCAAACTCCAGCTCACGATAAAAGGCATCAGCCAGTTCAGCAGGGTCTTGCTCTTGCAATCGCTTGATCTCTTCCTTTGAAGCTTCATCGATCGAGCCCCTGAGCCATGTCATTACTCTTTTTGCTATAACCTCATTCATCAGGTATAATTTTCGAGCAGTAAAGTTATCAAAATTTATGCGCTCGTTGGTTGGTCGCATACTTGTAGCTTTGTAATAATGTATCGTCTTTTTTTGATACTGGCTTTGTCGTTGCTGACACAAGTTTCTGCCGTTGCACAAGATAGTGCCCTGCTACAAAAAACCTACGCAAAAAGAAAGACCATTGTTACAACTGCCAACGTAGCCGGATACGGAGGCACCATGGTGGCCTTGTACAGATCTTGGTACTTGAACTACCCTCGCTCCTCTTTTCACACCTTCAATGACCTACCAGAGTGGAATCAAATGGATAAGGCAGGGCATTTTTACAGTGCCTACATACAAAGCAGTGCCAGTACAGCACTGTGGAAATGGGCCGGAATGAATAAAAAAACGCGTGTCTGGGTGGGCGGACTTAGTGGTGCAGTCTATCAAACCGCCATCGAAATCTTAGATGGATACAGTGCCCAGTGGGGATGGAGCTGGTCTGACTTTGCAACGAACCTGCTTGGCAGCGGTGTGTATATTGCCCAAGAGCTCGCCTGGGAAGAGCAACGTGTTCATCTTAAATTTTCATTCCACCGAAAAAACTATATCGATCCAATGCTTAATCGCCGGAGCGATCAGCTCTTTGGCGATGGCTGGAGCGAACGGATGTTAAAAGATTACAATGGCCAAACCTACTGGGCTAGTGTTCGCTTATCTCCCTTTTTTAAGGACCGGCGTCTTCCCCCCTGGCTGGCATTATCTGTGGGCTACGGAGCAGAGGGGCTTTTTGGCGGAACAGAGAACAGGGCTATCGATGCCAACGGAATGATCATTTTTGACAGAACGGATATTTTACGCTCAAGGCAATGGTATCTTGCTCCCGACATAGACTGGAGTCAAATTAAAACCAACAAAAAAGGGCTGAAAGTTCTATTTACATTTTTGAATGCCTTTAAATTTCCGACTCCGACCCTTTCGTATTCGAAGGGAAAATGGAGGGTCCACCCCCTCTATTTCTGAACGTATTTATCATAATTTAGCATTCTAATTCATACTCATGGGATGGTTGGAACCTCTTGCTTTTGCCTTGCTCACCTTGGTGGCCGTTGTTTTATTCAGTAAAAAGGTAGCGGCGATACGGCGCAATATCTTACTGGGAAGAAAAGAGAAGATCAATGACCAGCCTGCAAAACGATTCAAGAACATGCTACTGCTGGCGCTGGGTCAAAAAAAAATGTTCAATAACCCGCTGGTGGCGATTCTGCATGTCTTTGTCTACGCTGGCTTTATTATCATCAATATTGAGATCATCGAGATCATCATCGATGGACTTAGCGGTTCGCATCGAATTCTCTTTCCGCTCTTTCCTACTCTTTACCCCTACTTGATAAACAGTTTCGAAGTACTGGCCCTCTTAGTTCTGGTAGCCTGCGTTATCTTTTTGATCCGGCGAAATGCCCTATACATAAAGCGGTTCGTGAGCAAAGATCTGGATGGCTGGCCCCGTACCGACGCCAATTTGATCTTGGTAACCGAGATCGTACTGATGGGACTTTTTCTTTTGATGAATGCCAGTGATACGATGTTGCAACAACGTGCGTTGGGTCACTATGCCGATCAGCAAACGGGAAATTTTTTGATCTCTTCTTATTTTCACGGAGCATTGGATTCTTTTTCTGACCAAACTCTTATCATAACAGAGCGAGCCAGTTGGTGGCTGCACATTATCGGCATCTTTGCTTTCTTAAATTATTTGCCTTATTCAAAGCACCTGCATATCGTGTTGGCATTTCCCAATACCTATTTTGCCAAATTGCAACCCGCTGGAAAGATGGACAATATGCCCTCCATTCAGCAAGAAGTACTCTATGCCATGCAGCCAGCATTGGCCCCGACCGATGCCGCCCCAGCCCCTCAACGCTTCGGGGCCCGCGACGTAATGGACCTTAGCTGGAAAAATTTGATGGACGCATACAGTTGTACCGAGTGTGGAAGATGTTCCTCGGCCTGCCCGGCTCGTCAAACAGGCAAACTGCTCTCGCCCCGAAAGATCATGATGGATACCCGAGATCGTCTCGAAGAGGTAGGCCGTCAATTGGACCTGAACAACGATTGGCAGGGAGATGACCGCTCATTGCTTCACACCTATATCACTACCGAAGAATTGATGGCTTGCACGACCTGCAATGCTTGTGTAGAGGCATGCCCGGTCAGCATCAATCCGCTGGATATTATTTTACAGTTGCGCAGAAATCTGGTGATGGAAGAAAGCCGAACTCCTGCAGAATGGGCTGCCTTGTTCAGCAATGTCGAAAATAATTTTGCCCCCTGGAAATTCAGCCCCGATGATCGGGACGGATGGACGCGATCAGTTTGAAGTATTCGTAACTTTTTCTTCGATCTGATGTAAGGTGTCTTTATTGCGAAGTATCTTATATAGCTGCAGTATTGCAGTAAAGATAAAAACGCCGCCTATGATCCAATTGACCATCTGTTGATTGTTTTCTATTCTGTGGGCTACAAACTGACCTCCGAAAATAAAAATACAATTACCCATAAAAGTGCCGATCCCGATACCCGCTATATAAAGATAGTATTGCCTTGCATCGGGCACCAGTATTTTTCGGGAAAAGAGAACCGCACTCCAGCCAAACCAAAAGGGAATTTGTACAGGATTTAGCGCACTCATCATAAATCCCAAAACCAACTTTGGAAGTGCTACCGCTAACACAGGATTAGGGGCAGGTTTTGTTTGCATAGCAGTATAAAAACTGGAGAAGGCTAAGGCAACCACCACCAAAACAGTAAGCCAATCCAGTAGTTTAAGTAAGGTTCTTTGCTTTCGCACCCAGTCCATGGCCACCAAAGAAATGCGCACGAATATCATCTCTGCCAGTAAAGAACCCAAAGAGAACAACATGGCAGATTGTACCCCCTGCCCTATAGCGATCTGCATAGCCGCAATATTCAGTGTCCCCAACGGAAGCGATCCCAAAAAGCTCACCAGCATGCCAACAAAAAAAATCCGTACAATATTCATGATATAAAATTAAAAAACAGATCAGTCAATTTTTTCAAGTTGCGCAAAATGGCGACGAGCCTCCTTCAGGTAGGACCAGCCCTTTTTGAAGGGCCAGTGTCGATGACCTTTTTGATGATTAAAAGCGCTTATCTCGTATAGAACGCTCCAGTGCCTCAACAGAACACGATAAGCTTGCCACAACGTTAAACCGGCATCATAGATATGATTAGGCTCTGCCCCACATCCGTTGAACTCTAAAATAGAAAAGGAATGCCCCTCTTTAAGTGCCTGCATAGAGGCGCATTTAATATCATAGCGACCATAATAAAAAGAAGTCCGCTGGCTAAGGGAATCCAAAAAAGCAAGAAGCGTGTCATCTACCTCGTGCATCAAATCGATAAAGCGGGCTCCCCGGTTATGATTCCCGGCATAGGACAAATAAAAGATCTCTCCATCCGGAACTATCCAATCTAACCGACCAGGATGGCGATGTCTCATTTCTTCGGCACGCAGCGACGCTCGCGGGTGCTCCGCTATCAACTCTTGTAAAGTGGAGCGACCATTGCCTTTGACCTGTAATAACTCTTTTTCGATGCAGCCTGAGATAGTGCCTTTTGCTTCTCCGGGGTGCCTATAATAAAATATACTGATCTCTATTGGCAACTCTACCAATTCTTGGACCATATAGATGACAGGCATGCGTTGGTGGTACTGTTCCCATTGCTGCCAATTTTCAATTTTCCGAAACAAGATCCCTTTCATTCCCACATCGGGTTTGACCACAAAGGGGGGCTCAAAACCAGCTATGCGGACAGCTTGCTTCGCGATCTCTGCCGGAGTAGAGGGCTCTATGTAATATGTTTTCGGATAATAATCGCTAGGCAGTTGATCGTACATTTCTTTTTTACCCTCTCCTTCCAACCCCCCAAAGGTGATGGTCGGATTAGAAGAAGTAAAAAACCAAAGAGAGCGGCTTTTAAGACAATACCAACACCAGACAGGGAGCAAGGGAAAGTACAGAACAAAAAAGTTCCATTGTTCCCAGCGGGTCAATAAGTGATAGAGTTTTTTCATGCAGGCGGTTACAAAAGTAAGTGCAAAAGAGTCAAGCACAATTTGAGCCATGCCCTCGAAAGCCGTAATTTTATCCCCTAAAACATTTACCCATGCATGTACCCACCGTAGCAGAACTTGTTGCCCAAGGCAAAGCTCCTGAGATCTTGTTTTGGGTAGGTTGTGCCGGAAGCTTCGACCAACGAGCCCAGCGGGTTACCAAGGCCTTTGCACAGATTCTCGATCAGGTACAGATCAATTATGCCATTTTAGGAAAAGAAGAATGCTGCACCGGCGATCCGGCCCGCAGAGCAGGTAATGAATTCTTATTTCAGATGATGGCCTACCAAAACATACAGACCTTGAATGGATATGGCATCAAAAAGATCGTGACTACCTGTCCGCATTGCTTCAATACACTCAAGAACGAATACCCCGAACTGGGAGGAAGCTATGAAGTGATCCATCACACTACCCTGTTGCAGCAATTGATCAACGAAGGGCGCATCAAACTGCTGGGCGGTGGTTCCTTTGCCGGCAAAAAGATCGTTTATCACGATAGCTGCTACCTGGGAAGGGCCAATGGTATCTACGAGGCCCCTCGTGAAATACTGGAATGGCTCGATGCCGATCTGGTAGAGATGAAACGTTGTCGCACCAATGGTCTTTGCTGTGGAGCCGGCGGCGCACAAATGTTCAAAGAAGAAGAAAAAGGAGATATCCGCATCAATACCGAAAGAAGCCAAGAAGCACTGGCTACCGGTGCCAGCATTATTGCGGCTGCTTGTCCCTTTTGCAATACAATGTTAAGCGATGGCGTTAAGTTGGCTGAGAAAGAGGAACAGGTTTCCGTACTGGATGTGGCAGAGCTGATCGCCACCCGGTTGGGAAAATCATAGCGTAATGTCCGAAAAAAGAATAGCTGATGAATTTAGCATACACTCACTTATTACCAGCTGACTTTGCAGCAAAATCGCGTGTCTGGATCTACCAATCCACCAGGCTTTTTTCCTTGGCAGAAGCCTTTGCTATCGAGGAGCGAATCGAACATTTCACAGCACAGTGGCAATCGCATGGCCAACCCGTTAGAGGAAAGGGATTTTTATTCTTCGGGCAGTTTATCGTTCTACTGGCCGATGAATCAAAGACTATGGTAAGCGGATGCAGTACAGACAGCTCGGTAGCATTCATCAAACAAATTGAAAAGGAATTTTCTACCCCTCTTCTGGATCGAACCCAATTGGCCTTTGTCGTCAATAATAAGATCGAGCGCTTACCCCTTTCACAGATAGAGTACGCCATTGAAAATGGATATATACAGGCAGATACGCTGTATTTCAATAATACAGTAACTACTAAAGAAGCGCTGGAAACTAACTGGATCATTCCCGTCTCCGACAGTTGGCTTTCCAAGAAACTAACGCGCGCCTGAAGATCTTTTTCCACTGAGCAGGTACGCGATGGTAAGGCGATAGTTCTGTGTTCTTGTAAGAGTAAAACTTTCCAGTGAAAAATTGGGGCCGAACGTAAAGCTCTTACGTTGTTGGTTGATCAAGGGATCGATCAGGGTAGCCGTAATAAGCAATTTCTTTTTTAAAAGTTTTCGTTGCACAGCCATCTGCATTGCGACCGTCCAGTTGGCAAAGCCTTGTGGACTGGCAAAACGGTTCACATTAATATTACCATTGGCATTCCACACATCACTTGCTGTCCAAGCATAGCCTATAGACGACGAAAATGAGGCCCCATTTCTGAATTTTCGAACAGTGATATCGTAAGGGCTGTATCGTTGTAAGGTAAGGTTAGCATTAGCGGTCAGCTTAAACTGTGAAGAGAGCGTAATGCCATTCCAGCTGCTGATCTCTATCTCTTTTCTTCCGCTGATATTCTCCCAAGTCACTTGCGTTTTGCCCCCCTCTAGTAAAGTACGCACAGGACTGAAAATAGCGGTGAGGCTGTTATACCCCAGGCCCAGGTTCAAAAAATAAGTGCGGCGGGTTCTACTGAGAACCAGGTCGAATTGATGAGCACCAGATGCCTCCAAAAAAGGATTCCCAAAACGTACATTATAGGGATCAGAAAAATCGATAGTCGGATTCAGCTGCCCTATTCCGGGCCGGTTGATCGTGCGACGATACGATAAGGTCATGGACAACTCGTCTTTCCACCGCTTATTAAAATTGGCAAATGGCAACCACGATGCATAGCGATTATTCACCTTTCTATTCTCGCTAAGTAAATCAAAAGAAATGATCGTCGGCTCAAGCACTAACCCTACTGTTAGGCTGGCTTCTTTTCCAACAAGTTGCCGCAAAGACCCTCTCCAGTTACCTACTTCCTGATAAAACCAGAGGTCATTGCTGAGTCCGGGCAAAGGCACTATGATCTGTTCCGGTCTTTTTTTATAACTCGCTTCATTGACGACATGATGTGCCCCATGCTGATAAAAGCTTCCCAGTGACAAAAATGTTTTTTTATTCGCCAACATCTTATCATAGAATAAGCGAAGGTTGAACGTATTGACCGACTGATCGATGAGTTGCTGCTGAAAAGAATCGACCCCGCTGAACTGCAGATCAGGATAATAATAACGCTGGTAAAAGATCCTGTCATTCTCTGTGGTCGAAGAGGAGTAGTTGAAAACCATCTTGAAAGTTTCGCCAGCTTTGGGCTTATATTGATAGCTAAGGGTCGTTGAAGGATTGTGCCCATCGTTGCTTCCCGTTACCGTTCGATCACTGACCCGACTGATCTGCTGAAAACGGTTGAGGTTGGTAAAACGGGTAGTGGCATCATTTTCCGTTTGTTGGCTATTGTACTGAAGAGTTACTGTAAAGAGGGACCGAGGGTTAAAATCATAATCGAGCGAAAAGCGGGCCACCGGACGCTTTGAACGATTCTGATTCTGATTACTTATTGAAAGGTAATTACTACTATCTGCGTAGTTATTTTGCCGCAGAGAAGAGCTTTCTCCGGTAAATTTATTATCACTATAGCCCGCCGTAATATTCAGGGACAGTTTGTTTTTTCGGTACGAAAAATTGGCGTTCAGGTTTCGCTCTCCACGGGTACCCAGGGCCATTGAAAGACGAGCATTTTTCCCAACCCTTCCCTTCTTTGTAACAATATTAATAACCCCTCCCTGCTCATTAGCATATTGTGGCGGGGGTTGGGTCATCACTTCGATTTTTTCAATGGAACTACCCGGCATGGATTCCAGCAA
>Ga0129333_10002987_pt1 | contig 15833 bp, 27 predicted proteins | sample CPB6_08_DNA_FD_94474 | JGI IMG/M metagenome (GOLD analysis project Ga0129333, IMG submission 94474) | Freshwater to marine salinity gradient microbial communities from Chesapeake Bay, USA - CPBay_Sum_0.6_0.8_DNA | ecosystem: Environmental > Aquatic > Marine > Coastal | place: USA: Chesapeake...
ACGGTCATGGATGCATGCTGGACAGATAGCATTGGGGCCGTCGATTCGCATGATTCGACCCCACCCCGGGTCGCCGATAATACGGCCGTCGGAAAGGCCCATCGAGTTCCTCCCACATCCTCGGCACTCGAATGTCGTCTCAACTGTTTCCATGGTTCTAGTATATCACTTCGCTGGGGGACTTTGCACCGTCTCAGGATGACACCAGAATCATCCGGAAAAGAAGGGCCTTGGTAACCCCATTGAGTTTCCCAAAGCCCATCCTAGGCCAACGTCGTGTCAATCGCCGATGGAATGGCTGCCCGTCTCCACCACCACGGTCAAGGTCTCCTCGGTACCATCAAGAGCCGCCGGGTTCGAGTAATACACGTTCTTCCGACCCGGGAACAGATCAAGGAACCCCTGAACCACCTTGCGGGCTGACTCTTGGGTACGCTCCCGGTGCTTGTACAAGGGATGCAGACGGAGCTTCATAAAGAATCCCGTGTCATCCGTCCAGGCACTCTGCTTCAACCAATGGCCAAAGTCCTCGAGGATGACGTTGTCTCGCTCCATGTAGTCGGCTTCCACGGCCACGTGCTTGTCCCAAAGACCGGCCACCTTGCCGGCCAGGTTGCGGTTCGAGGTCTTGAGAAGATCACTGGGCTTGATGCTGTGGAACTGTCCGTTGATCATGGTCTTAATATACCTCATTCAGCTGTGACTTTGCACCGAAGCCCAACAAAACCTCCGTGAACTTCAATCACCGCAGCGACAACATCAATCGGAACGTTAGGATACACGGTGTCGGTCCACTTCCCGGGTTCCTCAGCATACTCCCACAGGATCGGTTCGACCTTCGAAGGAAACCCTACCTCAACAGTGGTCCACGGTCCAACATCATTCTGCGGAGAACAATAGTGATACATGCCGGCCTGGACAGACATCTTGAATCCATCCTTGCATTCCACAGGTGGTCGAACCCTACAAGCAGCAGTGTCACTTAGATACCGCCGAAGCTGATCCAAGACAGAAGTTACTGAAAGCATGGATCAACCCGTGTATGGGTCGATGTGGCCGTCGTCGTGATCGTATTGGTGGAATTGTCCAACGTGTTCTTCACCTCGATCGTGGACTTGGCCTCAGGACATGGAACAGGATCACTCTGGACCTGGACCGGGGTTTGCGGACGACTATCCGTCACGAACGACGCCGTGTCATACCTGTACGTGCAACCGGACAAGACCAATGAAAAAAGAAACGCCCTTGTCATCCGTCAAACTCCGCATCGTCTTCTTTCTCTTCTACCACGGCTTCTGTCTTCTTTCGCTTCTTGGACTCGGCCTCGGCCAGGTCGACAACGCTCCGGACCAAATCGAAAAGCTGGGTGTTCATGTCTTCTGCAGACCCCAAGATCTTCTTGACGTTTGGATCATCCGACAGGTGGGGAACTTCCTTTGACAGATCCAAGTGCAAGGTGTTGATCTCCCTCCTCACCCAGTCGCGCAGATTGACGATCATCGTCTCGTGGTGGCTCCAAGTCGTGTGCTGTGCTCCCTTTACCTTGCCCATCAATATTCCTCTTTCTTCCTCTTCGGGTTGTTCGAACGCTTCTCCCGCTTATCCTTGTGCGGGTTAGATGCGGTATGACGTTTATTCATCGCCTGAACCATGCTGTTTCTTGTGATCTTCATGGTTCAAATGTATCACATTCAGGTTCAACTTTGCACGCGTACGCTGGTCAAAATTGCAACTAGTTGCATCTATACAGCCCTACCTTTGTGGTTGGTTGCCGTTGACTGTGTGACAGTCTTGAACTTGACGTTTGGGGTTCTCTTTTGGTACCCCATCTGGCAGGACTTACCGACCATCATCCCAGAGTTGACCCACCAAGCCTGGCGGTATTCCTCGCGATCCGCATGGGAATCAAACTTGAGAACGGTGAGGCTTCCCTGTTTGCCGTCGCCGGCGGACAGACCAAGATACTTGACAGCAGGTTCATCGCTGCAATCGGGGCAAGTATTGATCCGTCCGCCGGCGAGGCGCTTGGCGAGTGAATGAGGATCGAATGGTGCACCACAAGAAACACAATCTCGCATGATTATCTCCTTAAAAGTGCCCTGGTGGGTCCGGTGGGGGACGATCCCACAACCTGTCGGTTAAAAGCCGAATGCTCTGCCAGTTGAGCTACAGACCCGTTTGATGGTTTTAATATACCATCATCAGCGGAGGTTTTACACCGCTTCAATACTTTTTTTCAATCACAGTCAGCGTCTCAGGCTCAACGAAGTCGACATCCTTTGGGTTGCCAACCTTGATCACACGAGCCTGGTGCTTGTTGAGCTCGTAATTGAACACGATGCCAGTAATCATCCACGAACCTTCTGCATTGTCGCGGGTGACAAAATCTCCTGATGCTGCACGCTTCTTCTTCTTTTCCATGTTTCCTTTATTGTTCCTTATACTACCAAAATGAACTAATACTTTACACCGACTCTAAAACTTTTTTTGCCAACCTATGTAATATTACATTATGGCAAAACGAAACAAAGAAACAGCTAAACTAAAGGCTGGCATCACGTTCTTCAGCTTCCTGTCTCAAATGGCTTCCATCGCGGAAGACAAACAAAGAAAGAAAGACATCGATAACACCAACAGACTCCTAAAAGCAATCAGATATCTCTTAGGCATCGAAAGATAATCGGTGGGACGTGCTCGAATCGAACGAGCGACCTTCTCCTTATCAGAGAGACTATCTAACCAACTGATATAACGTCCCGAAAGATCTAGGTATACTTCTCATTCCATTTTTCAATCTTTTCTTTAAGTTGTTCAACTGTCATTCCACATTTTTCGCCTTTAGACACGTTTGACCCATGTAGCATTAATCGACAATTTGCAGGATGAGAAATTATGCTTGGATCAATGTTATTTTGGTAACCGTACTTTACGGAAACTATGTGATCACGAGAAACTCCGTTAAGATTGTTGCCACGATTCTTCGCAGAATACCACCCATGCTCTTCTATCAATGAGAAATCAAATTCTTCTGGATAATCTGCGAGATTAAACTTAAATACGCAACACATTCTATAGTGATAAAGCGTGTCTTTTTTTCTTTTTTCAAGAGGTATTTTTCTTAATGAATTTGCTGCTTGAATGATTGCAAGATTTTTTTCGCAATTAGGGTTTAATTTGCAGCATGCCATATGTCCCCCTAGTTGATGTCCAAACTCAAATGATTTTCCGCACCACTTACATTCGTGTGATGTTGTTTGTTGTGCTGCTAATCTACGTTTTGCGGTAACCGAAGTACCTGCCAGCGTTTCTTTTGAAGGTCCTCGAGGGCGTCTAGTATGAGATGATTTATGTCCTCTCATTTTTCTAGAACATTGAAAAACCTTTCCACAAAAATCGCAAATCCATTCTTTCATGGATATAAGTATTAGCTCATTTGGTTGAGTGCCAAAATTTAGTGGACCGAGTCAGAATCGAACTGACAAGATCGCCGTGCAAAGGCGACAGTTTCCCATTAGCTTACCGGCCCTAACATTACTATATATGGTGTTCAAAGAACTTTGTGGAACGGGAAGGATTCGAACCTCCGTAGTCGTCGACGGCAGATTTACAGTCTGCTCCCTTTAGCCACTCGGGCACCGTTCCATTGGAGCCACCTGTCAGGATTGAACTGACGACCGCCGGTTTACAAAACCGGAGCTCTACCGCTGAGCTAAGGTGGCAAAATCTTGTTTTCAACCAATGTAACTATACACCGCTAAAGAGAACATTAAACTCGTCCTCAAAAGCTTTTGAAACTTTCCCCATGAAGTCAACTGATTCGATCGTATCCATCACAGACACACGATCACCAAGGATCAGCTTAATCCTACCACGGCTAGAAACATATGCTCGAAAATCTTCTTTGCCAAAAGACAAAGTCCAAGTTTCAGCACGATCTGCAAGAGATACGACGTTGTTCATGGTTCAATCCTACAACATTCTACTGTGACTTTGCATTGAGTTTCGTAAGAAAAGATGGTGACCCCGGCGGAATTCGAATCCGCGTAGCAGGGATGAAAACCCTGAGTCCTAACCGCTAGACGACGGGGCCAAAATTTAACTTTGTTGGGGTGCATGGAGTCGAACCACGATGAGCAGATTCAAAGTCTGCGGTCTTGCCTTTAGACGACACCCCAGCGGAGAGACAGGGATTCGAACCCTGGGTACCCGTGAAGGTACACAGCATTTCCAATGCTGCTCCATAGGCCACTCGGACATCTCTCCATTCGGAGCGGAGGACGGGACTCGAACCCGCAACAATCAGTTTGGAAAACTGGGACTCTACCATTGAGTTACCTCCGCAAAGTTTTTGTTGTCAATGACTATAATATACTATTAGGCTCAGAACTTGTATTCTTCTTTCTTTGAAACGTTTTCACTTCAGGAAAATATTTTTTTAATATTCTTCGTACATGAGTGTGAGAACATTCCATCTTTTTTGAAAGTTTCCCTACAAACCCAAGTTCTAATAAATTAATGTCTTTCAGCGCGACTTTCCATTTGATTATAGCTTCATCATCTAGAGCATTATGACCTCCACCGGACTTTCCACCCGATGATGCTCTCTTTCTCATAATCTCTTTTGTAAGTTCAGTGCCATGCTTTTCAATCATTTTTGTGTAACCTGATTTCCATGTACCTGACTCTTTTTGATCGATTACATTATCAGTTGGTGAACCCCAATAAAGATGTTTTGGATTAGAACATCTTGGATTATTACAGGCATGACAAACATAACATGTTCGACCGCCGATAGTAGTCCCAAGAAAGTGTGCTAATAAACCTCTAAAGATTCTTGAATCACCACCAATTTCTATACATGGTTCTTCAAGCACAAGGTGAGAACGTCTCTGTTCTCTAGAACTTTGCATGTATTCTTTAATGTCAATGAACGTTTTCATTTGAACCTCCGACATAAATATATATTTAGATATGTAAGAGGTTCAAATGAATTTAGCGCATCCGGTAGGACTCGAACCTACATGAGACAGTTTAGAAGACTGCGACCTTATCCATTAGGCGACGGATGCATGTTTTCAACGGGTGCCCAGGGCCGGAATCGAACCGGCAAGACTTACGTCGCTCGATTTTAAGTCGAGTGTGTTTACCTATTTCACCACCAGGGCATATCAATCAAAGGTGCCCAAAGCCGGACTTGAACCGGCAAGGCCGAAGCCGTTCGATTTTGAGTCGAATGTGTTTACCTGTTTCACCACATGGGCATTGGTGCCGGGGATATCAGCCTCCCCGGCGGGGGCTCCAAGTTCACTCTACGGGATATCCGCGACCACGGACCTTGATCTCTCGTACCTGTGCAAAGTACGATGATGTCCCGTCTGGTCGACGAGCATTGATGTTGCTGGCACAAGACTGTGCCTGCTCACGGGTATAGAAGATCTCTGAGTTGTCAATCGTGTCCCAAATTCCTCGGGTACGACCTGAATAGGTACGGGTGTTGAGGAATCGGCGGCTGTTTGCATCGCGAACGATGAATGCAGTGTAAAGCTTACCTAGTGTTCGATTTGTGTTTGCCATGGTTGTATCCTATATCAAATTGTTGTTATTTTACACTGCTCAGTTAACTTTTAGAACGGCGGTGACAGTTGATTGACAGATGCTGCACCCGCAAGTCCTCGAACCTGAGTAAACCACGTCGTTTGATCCGAGGTTATAGATTGGACCATGGTAATCTTCACCGTTAATTCGGCGCAACCCTGTCCACGACTTGAAAAGATCTTCAGTGACTTCAATCCAAGTATCGTTTTCTCCTAGGCTTACCTGAAGGATCTTTTGTCCGATTGAGTCGTCAAAGTTTCTTTTGGGTGAATAGATTTTTAGTTTATTAGTTGAAGATGATTCTTGTTCCATCGAGCTTCCTCAAATAGGTTTTAGAAAGTTGGGATCCGAGACGAGATACTTCGATCCTCCAAAAAAGATTGTAACGTATGGTCGTTTGATGACTCGGCTCTTTGTTCCAATACAGTCAACGTATGTTCTACCGAGGTACATGATAGGTGCACCTTTAGGTACATAGATTGAAGAATTTAAGTAAGAAGCATCGTAATCTTGGACGGCCATAAGAAGTGGGTGAGGAAACCCGCTGTTTACGTAGCTAGATGGGTTTCCGTAACTAGCTAAATGATAGTTTGCCGTACAAATTTGACCGACGAATGAATTGTTCCATGCTTCCCGCAGTTCATCATCTAAAAGGTCAGGCTCTGAAGTGTATGCCGGCATCCGCGGACGCTTGTACAGCTCCGGAGTTTGTCCTGCATTCCAGGTTACTTTTTTCCTGTTCTTCATTGCCTATGGTTATACTGTAACACATCTTACTTGAACTTTACACTGGTCAAGTTTTCTTTTTTAATCGTTTCATGGCAATATAGGCATCCATGATGTTCTTTCGCATGTCAGGAGGAGCATTACCCCATTGCCACAAGACAGAGTCTTCTGCTTGTTTCAACTTCGTCTCAAGTTCGCTAGCAATGCTCTCTAACTTCTCTTCGACAAGAGGAGAATCCTCTGGAATCTCTATGTTCAACTCCGCCGCGATTCGTAAGATCTCATCAACGTGACCTTCATCAGCGGCCTTGTTAGCAGCAAGGTATAGTTCTGTCTTCTCAGGATCATTCTTTGTTCGATCAGGATGTGTCATCAACGCAATGGTCTTCCAAAGCTTCTTGATATCTTCAGGAAGTTCCTTTGCTTGTTTTGATTCAACAACGCTATCTGCCGAAGAAATTTCAGGACCTTCGCCTTGGATTTGAATCTGAGGCGCTGGTTGAGGTTCAGGATCGCCAGGAAGGGATCCATCAGTAACATTCAAGAGTTCTTTCATGAACTCTTGTTCGTATTCTTTCAATGCATCATCGTGATATTCGACCTCTAACCTAAGATGTTCAACCTTGTATGTTAGACTTCGAAGCTTCTTCTTCTTGCTTCGACTGCTCATGATCATATCTAGGCATCACAAGCATTCTTTGAAATTAATCTTATTGTCTTTTCATCTTTTTTTTAAAGATTAATCTGGACCACCTTCCTTGAACTTGGGATCACCTACTGCCCACAGTAGATACGACTTGAGCATGTGCGCTTTGATTGCAGAGAAACGTTCGTCGTCAATTTGTATTCCTAGTTTTGTTGCAAGCTTTCTTCCTCTGTGCCATGCTTCAAATTCTTCTTCCACAATGGTGCAACGATGGATAAACTTTCTTCGCACATTAGGATCTTCGGCAGGATACCCATGACGAAATCGAAGTTCAGTCGTCTCGGTCCTGTTATCTATGAGCAAATGCCCACATTCATGTAAGAGAATAAAAAGCTGCTTTTCTGTAGATTGAGTTGAATTAATGTAAATGACTCGTTTTTCTCCGACGTATACGCCTCCACACTTCTTGTTTGTAAATTCAACTGCAATTCTTTTTAGATTGCACCAGGCAACTAACTCTTTCAATCCATTAATTAAAGCGATCTCATCTGACAAGATGTTTGCCTCCTTTGTTCTAGCAGAAGGAGGCAAACCTTTCACTCGTCTAGAATAACGAGACCAGGCTTTGTCCTCCCACTTTCGCGGATCGAACTCGGCCATGATCTCACCTCACTTCGACTTGGCTTTCTTCTTGGTCGTCGACGTAGCCTTGTCGATATCGTCCTTCGGAACACTCAAGGCCTCGAGGATCGAACCAACGCACCACTTGTGGATGCTCTTGGTCAACTCAAGCTTCTCAACACCATGGGCCGTAAACTTCGACCATGCGGCAACTCGAAGCTCTGCCGGAAGATTCTCCATGAACTCCTTCAGGTTCTGTCCCTGCGTGTCATTCACGGTTGAGATGTTCTTCGTGATGTAGTCGGCCAACTTTTCAATGGCCACGTTGAGCTTCTCTTGCCCAAGGCGAGCAATCTTCGACTTGACCTTGGGATACTCGTTAAGAATTTCCTCACCAGTGACCTGGGACTCGATCGTCTTCACATAGTCATGGAAGGCAATGGTGGCCTCTGTACCAACGTATCCGAGGCAGAGCGGGTAGAACATCTGGTCATCTGGCTTCTCCATGACGCCAGCCAGGACGAGAGCGTTGTTAAGACGTTCCCAGGATCGGCGGCTTGGTGAAACTGCAGAGGCATCCGCATTCTTCGGAGGATCGAGCCACTTATCATTCGAGGCAAGAAAGGTGATCACGTTATCGTGAACGCTACCGGACTCCTTGGCCCAGATGAGCCAATCCTCTACGTCTGGGGTAAGGTCGACTGCCCAGAAACGATCGAGGAGGGCTGGATCCATCTCATTGACGGTATAGGTACCACCGGTGTTGATGGCCGCGAAAACGCGAGTCTGCGGATGGAGCTTCCACCCGTTGAGCTCACGATCGAGGACGACCTGGAATGCTGCCTGCATGACCTCAGGTGTGGCTCGGTTGAGCTCATCGAGGAAGAGACACATCGGTCGTTTGCATGCCTGCTTGTACCAGTCCGGTGGGTTGAATCGAGTAACCTCACCGTCCGTAGAGGGAAGACCGATCATATCGCCTTCGGACATTTGAGAAAGACGACGGTCGATGACTTCGAGGTTGAAGCGCTTGGCGACCTGTCGGACGACCTGGGACTTGCCGATGCCGTGGGCACCACGCAGAAGGACCGAGGTCTCGCCGGGAAGAAGAGGAGCAACCTTGAGAAACGTACGAACTTGCATCGTGGTCATGGTGTGTTTCCTTTGACTTTCTTATCTTACCTTGTTTTCTCTGGACTTTGCACTCAAACAGGAGTTTTTGCTCCAGGATCCCACCCCAGGTTGTTCTGGGCCATCTTCAAAGCCTGGTAGGCCATGAGTAGTTCGCTGAGAACGGAAGCGTCAGGATTATATAGGCGGATCATCTCGTCGACGACTGCCATGGTTCCTTGAAGACGATTGTAGGCCGAGATTTGTTGTTCTTGCGTCACAGGATGTTTCCTTTGCTAATCTTGATCTGAAGGGTCTTGTAGGCGGTTCGCCAGTTTTTTTCCTGTGCGGAAGAAACCACCTTTCCATCGATGATGAGATACGCAGTGTACGGAGACTTCTTTCCTCCTCGCGTAGGGGGTCTCTCACCGCAGACTTCGATCTTGCGGTCAGGATACATAGTTTCAACAAACTGACGGATCTGGTTCTGCGGTGAGATGATCTTCATGGTTACATCTTACCCTTTTTCGGGTCAACTTTGCACTGAGATTTGCTATCAACCATCCGTTCCGGTCGCGACATGGACCTCTGAAACGAGGTCTACGTCTGAGGTAAAACAGTAGACGTCTCGCTTCATTCCAGGAATTGAGACATAGCATCGAATCCGTTGTGCCTTGCTGACGGTACCGGTCAAACCGATGAACTTTGGATCACCTCCGATGATGCGAACCTGCTGACCAGCCTCAATCTTTTGTGACAGTGCACGTTCGGTCGCCTTGACGCGATTGAAGTGCTGGAGGTGTAGTGACAAGGCCGTAATCTGCGCTGCGCTGAAGTTCGTGGTGGCCTCGTTGAAGAGAAGTTGAAGCTGATCATTCAACTCAGGAAGCTTGCTTGCAGCACGATCGATCTTCTTCATGTGCGCAGGACCCTTGGTTTGTGATGCCTTTGAGGCCTTTCGTGCCTCACGCTCGGCCTTCAACTGAGCCTGCTTCTGGGCTCGAAGAGCCAGCTTGTCTGCCTTTTCTTCTGCAGTCATCTTGACCTTTGCCTTAGGCACATCAGAGGCCGCATCCTGAGGAAGTCCCTCCTTCGCCGCTTTCCGGGCCTTGGCCGCCGCAAGAGCCTTGTCGATCGCAGAGAACTTCGTGTCGAGAGTCTGAGTCGTATCCATATGTTTGTTCCTTTTCCGTTTCCGTTGTTGTGCGGTTAATACCGCGTTGATATTCTGATTCTACCCTGACTTGATCTAAGTTTACACTGTCGTTCTGAATTTTTTTTTCGTCGTTGAATTCCTTGTTGTTCGCGTAAAGAAACAAGCTAAACGTCAAAACAACGGTTTGCATCCCGATGATGACAGGAAGAATGTTTTCTCCAACGTAATCATCGAACGAATTGATTCTTCGAACGAGCGAATCACGGATCATTGAACCTTCGTAAACTCTGTCTTCGGGGCGAAATTCACCCACACGTCCTCGTGAAAGTACATGTCTGGAACTCCCTTGAAGATAGAAGCAGGAACCCACCCTTGAATTCCAGGAACTTGAACTTCGCCTGTGTAACGTGGTCCTTTTGCTTCTGGTTCTGGAACTGCAGGATGTCGGGCATCGAATTCATCCTGCGTCAACGTCTTGAATTTGATCCTCATGCTCATGTGATGATTATACCATACTCAAAAGAAGATGATAACCAAAGTTGTAGCCAGGAGCGCGACCAGGACAAGGTATTCCTGAATGCCGATGATCCTTGTCCTCTTGAGTCCGTCCATACATCAAAGGTACCATACCCGACAAGAACTTTGCACAGAAAAAGAAAAAAACTTTTTTTTGCAAGCCGTGCAAAGTTCACTGCGGAAAAGTTATAATGGTTCTAGGTTGAGGAATGGCGGTGAGGAAAAAAAGTTCCCCGCCCAGTGCAAAGTTCGCAGCAGAAAGGTTATAGTAGAACCATGAAGAACACCGGACGTTACGAAGGCGCAGTTCTCAAGCTCCTCCCTTCTTCCCCCAAGAACTGGGTGGAAGGGCACATCGACCTCCTCTCCGCTGCATGCGAGATCGATCGCCTCACGGATCGAATCGTCCAGGACTCCAAGTCGATGGCTCGGAAGTTCGAATCCTACGCGGCAGAGATCGCTGCCCGAAGCGAAGGCTGGGATCCGACCGGTTACTCCACCATCCGTGACATCTCGACCAACACGGCGAAGCTTGAGTCTGAGCGGAGGAACTTCAACATGCTCCTCCGGGTCCTCTTCGGCCGGGATGCGGTCAAGAAGCTCAATATTGAAATCGCTGAGGAATCTCGAGCGGCGTGAAAAAGTTCTCTCACTCGGTGCAATGTTCAACCAAGAAAAGGTAGTATTAACCATGGCAAACAAACTGTCCCCGTCCACCCTCTCCGCTGTCACCACCTACGTTGCCTCGCGCCCCAAGGCATGCCTCCGGCAGCTGTTCGCCGGAGCTCAAAAGGCCGCCGAGGCAGTCGAACCCAACGTCGATTCGACAGAAGTCGAAACGGCACTCATGGACCTCCGCCCCCAGTGCGGTTACGCCTGCGACGGTGAAGAAGGCCCCAACCCCGATGGTTCCTACGGCTGCCCGGTCGCCGGCCGGCCCGTCTTGTAATCGGTAACACCACCCACCGGGGCGATGACTCTCAAACCGGTGGGACCAATTGTGCAACGAGTTGCACAAACAAGTGCAATGTTCAACCAAGAAAGGGTAATATAAACCATATGGCAAACAACAACATCACAGCAGCCTGGAAGTGCACCCCGTTCGACCTCAACTTGCAGGCCCAGTTTCCCGGAGATGATGAGCCAGTATACATCGTGAAGTACGCAGACGGTACAGGTAACATCATCATGGGTGGCAAGCCTTCCCTGCGGGCCGGTGTGGCATGGGATGCGGAGCCTGAGGGCTTCCTGGTCGAGGGCAAGCCGTTCTACCGGATTTCAAAGGTGAAGCCTAGCCAAGTTCCTTGAACCAATACCCACGGTGGCGATGACCTTCAAAACCGTGGGACCAATTGTGCAACTCGTTGCACAAACCAGTGCAATGTTCAAGCCTGAAGTGATAGGATAGAACCATGATCGACAATGACATCATCGATAACGGAGAGGTTGACGAGATCACCCGCGCTCATCGAGCCGAAACCGCGAAGGTGGCAAATAAGCCCATGATCGACCACCTGCCTGATGCGGTGGAAAAGGATGAAATGGGGATGCTTACACTCCTTGCTGCCCCTGGTGAGAAGATCATCGTCGAACGTTATGCGACCATCTTGAGGGGAAGTCCGTGGCTCGACACGAAGACCTACACGATCGAAACGATCAACGCAGCAAATGGTGATCTAGGGTTGTGGGACGATGACCTGGGCAGGTCTGCAATGAGCAACTTCATTCAAGGAACCAAGTTAGGTTATCGCTTCAAACTCCCTGCCGGCCGGGTCGGCATCGGTCATCGTAAACGTGGCCGCCCGCGGAAGAACCCCACCGGTGTGCCAGAAGAGACGAAGCCTGTCCAGCTGGATGCCAACGGACAACCCGTCAAGAAGAAGCGAGGCCGCCCGCCAGGAGTCAAGAACAGGCCACGGGAAGAAATCGTCGCCGAAAAGAAGGCGAAGCTTGAACAACGAAAGACGAAGAAGCGAGGTACCAAGTGAAAGACATAGGTCTGACGTATGACGACGTTAGGTCAGCAGCAGACATGTTGCGGCGCTACGCCCGTGGGGTCGAAACCCACCTCTACATCAACATGAAAACCGACCACGCTCGTCGTGAGATCTCGGAAGCTTATAGGCTCGCTGACGATCTAGACGGCATCGCGGCGAAGATGGACACGGTCTCACCCATGGATCTCGGATGAAATACGTACAACATTATACGAATGTCATCTTCGCCCTCTTGCTCGTTGCATCTCTCACAGTCTCAATCATCGATAGAGACATGGGAACAATAGCATTAGTCCTCATCACTCTAGGATGGGCAACAACTCAAATCGTTAAGAACGCCGTCGTCTCCATCGCAATCATCCTCTTCGGCGAAGAATAGTTTGCAACTCGTTGCACCAAACAGTGCAATGTTCAAGCCTGACGTGTTAGGATAAGAATATGTTCAGCACTTGCGAAACCGATTACAACATCGACCGCCACCTCCTGTCGTTCCTTCAGGACGCTCCGTTCTTCGCGGAAATGTCACGGTACATCCGCAAGACCCCGACGAACGATCTTCCCACCGCAGGCGTTGCATTCGACCCCGAATACGACGACATCACCCTGTACTGGAACCCTGAGTTCTTCCGCTCGCTCAGCGATGCAGAAATCCGTGGCGTTCTACTCCACGAGTTCTACCACCTCGTCTTCCAGCACCTCACCAGCAGGCGCAAGACTCCACCCAAGATGTGGAACATCGCCACCGATCTCGCCATCAACTCCATCATCGTCTCCGGCGAGAATAAGAGTTACGCTCTCCCAAAAGGGGGTCTCATCCCAGGCCAGTTTCCGGTTCCTCCAGGAGATCGAGAATTCACCAAGGAAGAAAAGGATGCCATGCCCATGGCACAACTCATCGAATCCTTCCCCCACTCTCAATCTTCCGAATGGTACTTCGGTCGCCTCAAGCAGAAGGCCGAACAGGTCCAACAACAAATGCAACAGAACTGCCCCGTCCACGGCAAAGGATCCAAACAGAAGGGCAAGGGTGACCCTCAAAATGATCCGAATAATTCGGACGGTGGAAACCAACCCGAAAATTCGAAGAATTCTCAGGAAGGAAACAAGAATGACCACGGCCATGGTGACGGACATCACCATGGCAAGAACGAGCAACAATGCACGTGCGGTGAAGGCTGGATCGATTCGCTAGACGACCACTCCGGCTGGGATAAGATCCCCGAAGAAATTCGTGAGGCTGTCATGGGCCGCGTCCAAGGAATCGTCGAAAGGGCGGTGCAGAAAGCCGACGGGCAGGCCAACGGCTGGGGCAACATCCCAGGTCACCTTCGGGAGGAAATCCGCAAGTCGGTCAGCCGTGTCGTCGATTGGAGAAACGTGCTCCGCCAGTTCGTCGGTAGCCTGGAACGAGGCAACAAGACCACCTCGATGAAGCGTATCAACAAACGCTATCCCTACATCCACCCCGGCAAGAAGCGTGGCTATGCAGCAAAGCTCCTCATCGCCATCGACCAGTCAGGCTCCGTCTCCGACACGATGCTGTCTCACTTCTTTGCAGAACTTGATTCTCTTACGAAGCGAGTCTCTGTCACGATTCTCCCATTCGACTACACGGTCGCGGAGGAAGGAATCTTTGAGTGGAGGAAGGGACAACGCCCTGCTGCCAAGCGAGTCCGCGGCGGCGGAACAGACTTCGAGGCCCCCACTCGATTCGCCAACGATCCCAAGAACCGAGGCCGGTGGGACGGCATGCTCATCCTCACCGACGGAGAATGTTCGAAACCTTCTGCATCTCGCATCAAGCGCGGGTGGGTCCTTGCCGAGGGATGCAAGCTTCACTTCCCCACGGACGAAATCACCATCTCTGTCGACCCTAACCCACACCGCTCCGGAGCCTGGAGGTGAGCAACGTTCCTTTCGGTTCGGCTTGGGCAGTGCTTCCCTTCATCCCACCTGCGCTGAGAGGAAAGGAAGTCGCCCCTTGGGGAATCCAAACAAGAAGCCTACCTGCCAACGCATACTCTGCGAGAATCGACAATTTCATCGGTGAACTTGACCCAGGGACTGTCATCATCGTCGGAGAAACTGTCGATGATATCTCCCTCGAAAAGCTAACGAAAGTTGGTTATGCTCAATGGGTCGAAGTCCTCCTTCCCTTCAAATGTTATGTCAACAGGGTTCACTTCAACGCAGATTCGGAAACGCTTCGCCAAGTCGGGTAACTCACGATTTTTGCAACTCGTTGCACGGTCTCTCCCGCGCGCGATACACGATTCACGCGTGCGTTAACGCGCATAAGATCTCTTCAACGATTGATCTTCGTCGAACAGAGACGGCATCCATAGTTATCAGTGGGCGGGCCCGAGTCCCAATCAACTCACCCCTTGCGGGCAGACAACGAGTAAACCATCCAACAGGCCGGCACCCCGCCCGTTTTCCTCTACGTTTTTTCATCTTGCGGTGAAAACTTCTCTCACTCCATGGTATGATATTCATATGAACATGAAACTCAAACTCGCGCTGACAACACCCCTCATCGTCCTCCCCTTCATCGCACAGGCAGAAACACCTGCCATCACGCAATACCACTCCACCATCAACCAAATGAAATCCATCCAGAAAAAGCTGGCCACCACAGCCGAGGAAGCCAAATCAGACAGGGACTCAATCAAATACGTCTGCATCAACGATAGACTACGCCTCGTCAGCGGCACAATCGAACAAGCAACCATCCGCAAGGAATCCCTCGAATCTGCCATCGCCACAGGCAACACCGAAGAAGCCGACCACCAACTCCTCATCATCGATGCACTACACAAACGCGCCACCGTGGCAGCCGAAGAAGCCGACCTCTGCCTTGGTGCAGAAATCGTTCGCAACAGCGAGGAACAGGTCAAATATGAGGTCGACGACACCATCGTCACTCCTGACCTCAACCCACCCACACCCTCAATGGTCATCGAACCCCCCGCTTGCGCCTCTTGCTACCGCTGAGCTCATCTCCACTAGCACGAAAAGCAGACAGATTGTGCCCTAATGCTCATGGGAGATCGGCGGTCGTGCCGGCACCGTCTCAACGAAACAACGAACTCATCAGAAAAAAATGACGTACGTCTGCACTTTCAACGGCGGAAAACTTACGATGACGAATACCTATGCTTCTTAGGGCGCCAAATAGACCCTATCCACCTAACCCCCTGCCCCCTCGCCAGGGGGATTTTTTTGTTTTTAGCCTTGTTGAGGGCTGACTTTGTAGCTACCGGTCGTATCCACTTGTCGTGTGAGATGGGAGGGTTTTGTTAGTTCTTGAGAGTCTGGGTGAGCATGGGAGTGGTGTGATGAGGTGTATGGTGGTAGGAAGTGGTATAGAGTGGTACGAAGTGGTGTAAGGTTGTGGTGGTGTTGGAAGTAGAGGAAGAGAACGTATTGGTGATGAGTCGTAGAGGTATTGTAGGATGGACGTGGG
>Ga0129333_10002988_pt1 | contig 15830 bp, 14 predicted proteins | sample CPB6_08_DNA_FD_94474 | JGI IMG/M metagenome (GOLD analysis project Ga0129333, IMG submission 94474) | Freshwater to marine salinity gradient microbial communities from Chesapeake Bay, USA - CPBay_Sum_0.6_0.8_DNA | ecosystem: Environmental > Aquatic > Marine > Coastal | place: USA: Chesapeake...
GGTAATGGTGGTGGCAAGAACGTTGATGATCGTTTTTGGCAACCAGAAGTTGACGCTGCTGGCAACGGATACGCAGTTATCCGCTTCCTCGATACGCCAGCCGTCGATGGTGAAGATGGTCTTCCTTGGGTTCAAATCTGGTCGCATGGCTTTCAAGGTCCTGGTGGCTGGTATATTGAGAACTCGTTGACGACTATCGGTAAAACGGATCCTGTTTCTGAACACAATACAGTTCTTTGGAACTCTGGTGTTGAAGCCAATAAGGAAATCGCACGTAAGCAAAAGCGTAAGTTGACTTATATCGCGAACGTTCTTGTTGTTTCTGATCCGAAGCGTCCGCAGAACGAAGGTAAGGTTTTTCTCTACAAGTTCGGCAAGAAAATCTTTGATAAGATCAAGGAAAAACTTGAACCGCAGTTTGCTGACGAAACGCCACTCAATCCGTTTGATTTCTGGAAGGGTGCAGACTTTAAGGTCAAGATTCGCAACGTTGAAGGCTATCGCAATTATGATAAGTCTGAGTTCGCTGCGGCAGCACCACTGTTCGAAGGTGATGATGCTAAGATTGAAAAGGTATGGAAATCTGCGCACTCACTCAAGGATTTCTTGAAGCCAGAAAACTTCAAGTCCTATGATGAACTCAAGGCGAAGTTGGATCGCGTTCTCGGTGCTGGTGGTGCTGCTGGCGCAACCGCAAAGCGAGTTGATGATGAGGAAGCAGCCGCTCCTGCTATTCGCTCAGCCCCAGCAAAGAAAGTCACTGCTGAAGATGTCAACGTCGATGATGACGATATGGCATTCTTTGAGAAGTTGGCGGCAGAGTAATTTTGATTAGAAAACGGTAGGTGTTTTCGGGGGGACTTCGGTCCCCCTTTTTTATACTCTGTTTATCACATGTGGAAATTGTGGATTCACTGCAGAAGGATTGCTTTTGTTTGCGATAACATTTGTTCTTAATCCTAAGATAGCATTCTTAGTTTCTTCACCAAATACATCAAGTTTTTTGGCAACTGCTGCTGCGCCTTGAGCAGCACCCATTGCTGCTACCATTGTATCATCATTTGCTTTTGCTGCATCTTGATTGGTAGTATTTGATGTTGTAGGTGGCGGTGATTCGGCTTTGGTTTCTGACGCTGGTAATGCCGATACAGCAGGCATTGACATAGTTGCTGTAGCAGCATTTAAATCATTTTTGTCTATAACACCATATGGAGCAACAACATCTAATCCTTTGTTTAATTCGTAGTATCTTTTTGTTTTAGGATCATCTGCTCTAGCCAACGAAACCTCACCTTTTTGCGCTAACCCAGGCAAAAACACATAAGCATAAATTGTTCCACGATCTGCACCTTTAGGTAATTTCCAATAATCAAAATACTTCTCAACATATTGCATTTGCCCAGCGCGAGTCATCATTCTTAATGCGCCTGTTGTAGTGCCTAGTGTTTTAGCAGTATCTTCTGTAAATTGGATTAATCCGCTCGCTGTTGAATTTGGATTTTTTGCTGCAGGATCTAACGCACTTTCTCTATACATAACTTGAAGCAAATCTTGTGGATTTATTTGAAATTTCTCAGAAACCCTTTTCACTTCACCCATAAATTCTAAGTCTGATGATTTTACTGCTTCTATCGATGCAGCATTTACACCACCCATTCTATTAGCACCTGATGGTGTTCCACCAGAAGGTTTAGATGTCTGCTCAGATTCTGGTATTGTAGTTTTTGGTGTCGTTTTTGGTGGTTTATCTTCATGAATAATCTCATAAATTTTAGTTGCCAAATATTTTGTATCTTCTCCACCAAAAACTTCTGAGAGTAGACTTGCAAATGTTGCGAATGTTCCACCGAGTATAGCACCACCCATTGTTCCAATACCAGGAAACAATGCTGTTCCAGCCAATCCACCCATCAACATACCAACACCAGTAACACCAACTGTATCAACTACACCATCATACCCAGCAATCATTTCTTCTCTAAATTTATTTTGCGAAATTAAACCACTAGATCTATTAGAAACTGCAATGGACATATTAGATAAATGATATGCCAAAAGCCCCGCATTAACCGCAGGAAATCTTTTAATTAATCCTCTAAGTAGTGGCTGCACAAATTTAAATTTACGTGCCTGATTTACTGCTTTTGTGTATTTCGCTACACGTTGTCCTGCTACCTTTTGTGCTTCGCGATAACTCATTCCTTCTCCACGAAGCCCAGGAATCATTTTATTGATCATTTGCAAACGACCTTGGCTCGCAGTTACAGGTTTTAATCCTGCCTTGCCTCGATCTCTTAACATTGAAATAGCACCACCAACCATTCTTGTTGCTTGATATGCTCCGAACCCAGCAATATATGGATCTATTCCTTGGCTCGCTGCTTCAGTTATTGGATTATCATATGCAGGTTTACCTCCCATACGAGTTCCCATTCTTTGCATTGCGCCAGGAAGATTGTATAAAGAGTATGCAGCAATACCCAGTCTGGCTATTCCAATAGATCTAAGCGCACCACCTGCAAGTAATGCTAATGCTGTTGGATTTTTTAATAGTAGTGGTAGAAAAATTTTAAAGAAATCTGTCTCAGATTTTTCTTGTTCTTTTTTTTCTTTTGCTTTTGCAGTAACACCACGAACTTTACCTTTTCGCCCCTTAACTTTTAATTGCTGCAGTTCTGCATTAATTTGTTCTATTTGACCTTTTATAGTTTTACTCAATCCAGGAACTCTGACAGCTCGATCATTAAATGAATTAATATTCATTCTTCTTTGTGTTTTAAATGCACCAAGTTCACCATAGATACCACTAATAAGTGCAGTGTTTCTTTCAGTAATTGTTGCAAGTGTATTAATTTTTTTATTGAGACTAGCAATAGAAAGTGCAGTAAATTGTTTGAATTGTTTATCTCTTTTTTCTTTTTTGGCTTCTTCTTCGTCTTGTTTTTTCTGTAATGGTGTTCGCTGCCCAAATGATGCTTGTGCCACTGTTGCAATAAACTCTGATTTGGTTAATGTCCTAGCCAGGTTATAAACTGAAAAGCGCATAGCCAAATCTTCGCGCACCATCAATCTAAATGCAGTTGATAGTGGAACCTTTTTTCTGGTTTGTATTGTATATAATTGAGAGGCTATGGCTGACAGTGACATTATTTTCTCTTAGACTTCTTTAATATTCTTGATAGATCCTGCTGTGCTTCTACATTTTTCTGTTTGAGTTTCTCGGTTTCTTCCTTCACCCAAGTGTTCACCATACCAATGTACATATCTCTTTCCCACGGAATCATGTTCTCCAATTCTGTAAGAGTATATTTGTATTGGTGAGTCAATGTAAACATGTTTTCGTAGTAGGCTTTTAAATTAGCCCCACGAAAACTTAGGTAAAAAAATCGGTGAGACCCTCCATATGCAAGTTGTGGTTAAATCCACATCGTTCGCAAGTATGTTTAGTATCATAACTAATTTTAGGTAAATTTTCAAAAAACGCCAATATTCTATCAAACTGTTCTTGAGTAAGAGAATCTAGAAATTGAACGAATTCTTCTTTAGGGCTTTCATTTGCATAATACATACCATTCTCATCAAACACATAATCTGCACACTCATAGATCATGTCGAATACTTTTTCAGTTTCAGTTGAATTAGTCATGTCAGTGATTGGTTTAAATGACTTTAATGTCGGAAATTTTAAAACAATACCAATTTTATCAGTAATATAAATTCTAGGAGACAAATCGGTGACAGGTGGTTTAATGTCTAACACATTGATCGAAACTGGCATCATGTGTTTACATTCAACATCAACGTCAATGCCTTCTTCGTTTTTCTCAGTTCCAGTTACGTTACGGCAGATAAAAAATGTTTCAATTTTTTCTCCTATAGACCTTGAACGCAGATTTAAAAACAAATACTCAATATCAAAGATCGGTAATTTGTCTATATCTAAATTATCTACTAAACAGTTATTAATAATCTGTTTGATTGTTTTGTAAATTGTATCTTCCTCATTGCTTTGTAACGCCATGAGAAGTAATTTTTCTTCTTTAACCAGAAATGGTCTAAACTTTACTGGGTTGGGAAGTGATACTAATTTCAATTCAAAAACAGGCAAATCAAGTTTTGGCAAAGGCATAATTACTATTCTCCATCTCCAAAGTTATAATTTGGCATTGGTATGTTTATTGGTAAGTTTTTAGCGTATTGTTCCATTTGATCTCTTAAATCTGCATCATTAACTTGGAGTCCTCGTTCTACGCGAGATCTATTAGATCCAAATGCAATTTCATAGAACATTGTTACGCTTAATTTATGGTATCCATCATCAGCCCAGTTACATGGTAATGACGCAACACTGGTAGGAAATGCATTGTATATCCTAACATTTAAATACTGTTTTTGTCCAGCATAGCTGTCACCCACATCGTTAAATTGGATGAGTCTTAAATCAGTTACAATATCATCGAAGTATCTATTGTTTGTGCTGGTAAATGACATATTGTCTATCCAATCATTAAAGTAATCATATATTCCTAATCTGGTATTATGATAAAAAGATAAGGTTATCTCATTATAATCACGTTTAAATGGTGTTTTAATTTTTTGCTGACCTGGAATTAGATAGTCTAGCGTAGAAGCTGTTCTACCAGGAAGTTCGATAGAATCACACAAAAATGTAAATTCGCGCAAATCAGAAACTGATCGATCGTTTAAAATTGTTGGATGCCTCAACAACATAAAAGCAAATTTACAAGATCGAAGTAAATTGTGGTTAGAAATTCTATGAAAATCATAGAATTCATCTAAATCATTTAATCTATTTTCTCTCGTTCCAGTTACTGTAACTGTTGGTAAGCCATCTGGTCCAATTGTTATGTTTTCGTTTTCTGCCATTACGTTTTATACACCATCTTTGCGGTAGGTAGAAAGATCGCCGTTTCCCAATGCATTGGTTCGATATAAATTAACGAAGATCTTATGTGATTCAGCAAATATCGTTTAATACATGGTTCAATTAATTTGTATCGACGCGATCTGGTTAGTAAGTCATACGATAAATTTAATCGAGTCGAGTCATTGTATTTATCGTTATTAGCAAAATCTAAGAGTTTATCCAATAGAGCCAGACGGTTGTATGGATCCAAGTAATGCAAATTTAATGCAAGGAATCCATCTGAATACATTTCCATAGGAATTACTAATGGGAATTTGTCATAAACAGGAAGGGTGTCTTTGGTTTTAGGGTCGTAACTATAAAAGTACATACGACCGATAAAGGCTTTCGGTGAGATGCGATTGGCATCATTTAGGATATTAGAGCGATCACTGGGAATGCGGAGTCGACCAATTTTATCACCGAGCCATGCTCTGGCTGCGTCTGTTCTAGGACGAATGTTCGCCGCTGTCATCTCTCTACTGATTTTGTCGAATAACGATGGCATTAGATTCCTAGATCTTTCTCTGTGATAACTCTAAAGGTCCAATTTCTATCCTTGCAATACTCCAATGCAGCTTGCCATTTGGCTTCATTTATTCCCCAAGTAGCAACTTCGCGGATGTATTGTTTTGTAACTTTACTTCGTTTATGTGGGGGCATCACTTGACTATATGGCTTAACCTCTAAAATCATAGCATCAGATTTACCAGTTTTATTGCGAATTCTAACAAAGAAGTCTGGAAAATAACGATGCCAACGATTATCTATTGGAGATAAATAAGGTATGACTATTTCCTCATTAGACCATTCGATAACATTCGGATTATCGTCTAGGTGTACCATAACTCGGCGTTCCCACAACGATCTGTACCAGATGTTTGTAGGATCACCTAAATATTTATTGGTATTTTTAGGACTAAATTTACCGCTGTAAGCCATCAAGTATTTATAGGATTATCAATGACTTTAAAAGAAAATGTCAGAGGTTCCACAACAACAACTCGAGAAGACGCTGAACGTCTAAATCGCGGTGAACAGGCTGTTGGCTTTACAAGTGTTGCACAAGACACCCCAGTAAATTTTGGCACTGCAGACACATTTACAGGCAGTGAAACTCCAGGTCAATCAAAACCTGTTGGTGAATTAAAAATAAAAGCATTTCCTGAAATCATTAAAAATGGTGAATTTCCACATGTGCTGTTTAAAATTTTTAGATCCGCCAGTGTTGCTTCTCCTGGAGCAGCTAGAAACGATATAACAGGAGCAAGTTTAGTTGCTGGCGGAACAGCAGTAGGAGCTTTTTTAGAAGGAATCCCTGCTGGAACAGCAGCTGGTGCTGCTGGACTAGTATTAGGTAGTAGCGGCACTCTAGGTGGTGCTTTAGTTGCAGCTGGCTTAACAACAGGTACTGGACAAAATTTAGTAAATGCAACTGCGAATCAACTGTTTGGTCCACAAAAAGAAGGAAAAACATTCACCGATACTGCAAAAGATTTAATTAAGAATTTTTCACTTAAAAGAAATATAGACCAACTTGAAACTGCCATTGCTCTTTTTATGCCTGATAACATCACAACTAATTACGATAACGAATATCAAGCATTGTCAGTCACAGCAACTTTAGGTTCGATGGGATTCGCAGCCCAAGCACTAGCAGCCAGAGACAATACGACAGGATTTAATCCCGATATGAGTCCTTATGTTATGGAAGGTGCGGCAAGACTAGCAGCTAAAATTGCTGGAGCAGATGAGGATTTTACTCGACTTGGATTATTTGCAACAACTGGTCTTGTAAATAATCCGCAGTTAGAAATGATATACAGCTCTCCAGTCCTAAGAAAATTTGTGTTTGATTTCAGACTAGTTCCGAGAAACGTTGTTGAATCTCAAATAATTAAAGACATAATTACCACATTTAAATTTGAATCTGCACCCAAAATTCCTGAAGGATCAACAGGAAGATATCTGATTCCACCAGCGCAATTTGAAATATCGTTTCATAATGGAGCAGTTCAAGGTGAAGAGAATCAATATCTCTTTAAAACTAAAAAATGTGTGTTAACTGGAATTAGTATTGATTACACACCAAATGGTTATGCAACATTTGGTAATGGTGCACCAGTAGAAACTAGATTACAACTGCAGTTTACAGAAACTGCAATCATAGACCAAGCTGCAATAGATAAGGGTTACTAATGTATTTTAGAGTTTTTCCTAAAGCACTATATTCGTTCGATCTTACGGGATCTAGTCCAGTTGCAGTTACTAATATCTTTTCTAGATTTAGTTTTTTGCAAGAAGTTTTAAATAATGCGTATGCATTTTATAAGTATCAAATAGTTCAAGGCGATACTCCTGAAATAGTGGCGACTAAACTATATGGCGACCCAACATTGCATTGGGTAATTTGTATGACCAATAATATTATTGATCCACAATTCGAGTTTCCCTTAGAGCAAGCTGCATTAGAGAGAAAAATTATTAAACAGTATGGATATTCTTCTATTGCTGAGGCGTATGCAGATATTCACCATTACGAATTGGAAGTTAAGAAGGTGTTGTCAGAAGTTGATGGAGCAACAAGTACCACAACAAACACTAGCATCATTACGTTAAGTCAATATAACTACACATCTAATACTCTTCAATCAAAAGGTCTTGGAACTGCTAATTCAGAAACAGTAGGTCCTATAACATTTTATGCAAATAATTCTAACGCTAACAGCGCAACAGTTGCAACCTTAACGATGACTTCAACCTACAGCCCTGTTTATGTTTATGACTATGAAAATACACTTAATGAATCTAAACGACAAATAAGGATCTTAAAAAGCGAATATATACCTGGCTTAATTGCAGAACTAGAAAATGTATTGAATGGATAATTTAGCAACAAAAGTAACATCAAGCAAATCTGTAAGGATTATTGAATGTAAAATTATCGGATCGAATGGGCAAGTTAGAGATTTAAAAGACCCAATCATATTCGATAACATTCAAATTTACGAGAGTTTGTATTCTCCAGTAGTTAGTGGAACAATACAACTTCAAGAAGGCGTAAACTTACAAGCCATAGTTAATGCTCATGGTAATGAGTATTTGTACATTTCATTCAGTCGTCCAGGTGAAGAAGGCGTGGAAAGCAAATACCAACGCACCTTTAGAATATATTCTTCTTCAATGAAGAAGCCTATAAATGATAGTTTAATTCAAACATACATCCTACATTTTTGTTCTGAGGAGATGCTTTTTTCTAATCAGCAAACAATTTCAAGAACATTTAAAGGCGCAAGCCATGCAGAACATGTTAGAAACATTCTGCTTCAAGATTTAAAAACAAACCCAAAAAGAGTTGTTAGAATAGAACAAACGGCTGGTAATGACAAACACGTGTTAACAAAATATAAACCATTTGAAGCAATAGAATATTTTGCATCACAATCATACAGTAAAAATGAAACTCCATTTGTGTTTTTTGAGAATAGAGATGGATATAACTTTGTTAGTTTAGAAACACTATTGAATAAACAAACTCCGATAGAACCTGCATTAACTTACAGCACAGCAAAGTTTACATATGAGCCTAGCGTTGCTGTTGGTAAAAATTCAAATCAAATAAAACAGTTTGAATTTACGCAAGCATTTGACACGTTATATGGAACTAAAGAAGGAGTATATGCTAATAGACTCTACACATTAGATTTAATCCGCCAACGATATGCTACTTATGATTATTCTATAGTTTCAGCAAAGTCTAAAAATTCATTGGTTGCAGGAAATTTTCCAATAAACGATGCACAAAACAGATCAGGTAAAGCACTCTATGAGGAATATAATGCTGCTCCAAATTATTGGTTGACCAATTTAGGATTAAACGACACCGAATACTTGGCAGCAGTCAACACTAGACGCGACACATCAATACACAAAGATCCATACAGAATAACCAACTCTGACGTTGAATTGACATTGGTTCAACGAAAAATGCAATTAGAATTTTTAGAAAATACTAAACTTTGGTGTATCGTTTCTGGAAATCCAAATTATTCTGTTGGGTTTACAATAAAAGTTGATATTCCTGCGTTCATTCCTAATGCTGTTGGTTCTATTGCTACTGATGCTTATTACTCTGGTGAGTATTTAATAACTAACCTTCGTCATTCGATAACACCAGAAGATATTGAAACTGTGTTAACTCTTTGCAGAAACAGTATTAATACTAAAATGGATGAAGCAGCAATCGGCAGTTCTAACTATAAAACCGCGAGAGCATTTTAATGACACCGCATTTCTTAGGATTAAACAATTTTGTATGGTGGTTTGGTGTGGTCGAAAATCGCCTAGATCCATTAGAACTTGGTCGTTGTCAGGTTAGATGTTTTGGTTGGCACTCAGAACGTAAATCAGACATCGAAACTGAAGATTTACCTTGGGCACATCCAGTTGTTCCATATGGCGTAAAAGCAGTTCAACCACCAGCAGAGGGAACCATGGTGTTTGGATTTTTCGCTGACGGCAAAGAAGCGAAATACCCAATTATTATGGGTTCAGTTCCGAGTATTCCTGATGATCAAAATAGATTAGAAAATAACGCAGTAGGATTCACTGATCCGTATGGTGATGGGAATAAAGGAGGATTTCCTAAACGAATTAAATCAGCTAGTATCACACCAGATACAACTGGTGTAAAAATTCAAGATGATGTTCCAAAAAGAAATCCTGGAATTAATTTAAATGAACCAACAACTTCTAGACTTTCAAGACCTGTTCGCGGTAAGGAAGAAGATGGAAGTTATGGTGGTATCTCATCAGAATCTATTGCTGGAACAACTATCGATATACAGAGAAAAACTAGAATAACCAAAATTCAAACTGCAGCAAATGATACTTGGGACGAGCCATATCCATCTTATAATGCGCAATATCCATTTAATAATGTTACTGAAACTGAATCTGGGCATGCATTAGAACTAGATGACACAAACAATTTTGAACGTGTGCAGTTATCGCATAGAACAGGCTCTACATTAGAGTTCCTCCCTGAAGGACATACAAAAATTAAGTCTCAAAAAGGTCGCTACGATGTAACTATGGGTGACCATAGAAATTATGTAAATGGATCAAAATACGAAACAATTGATTCTGATTATTTTCTTCGCGTAAATGGTAAAATTCGAATTGAGTGTGATGGATTTGAGTTGGTAAGTGGTGGTGCTGCAAAAATATCGGCAGGACAAGCAGTATCAATTTCAGGATCATCATTTGCAGCTTCTGGATTAACGAGTGCGACAATGACTGGCGGTGTTACCGCAGCAGTCAACGCAGGTGTTTCTGTCAAAGTTTCGGGTGGAGTTAGAGCGCAGATGACGAGTCCTGGTGTTGCTGGTATGCAAGGTAAGAAAGTAGCAATGATTGGCGAAGGAACAGAAATTATTGGCTTAGTGAATCAAACATATGGGATTCAAGACACAAACTCATGTATTCCTCCAGTTGCAGATAAAGCATTAAATGTTCCTGATCCGCCTCTTCAAGATGTTGGTCCGATTAACGTGCCTGCGCCGAATTTTGATTTTGGAAGCGGTTAATTTATGGCTACTGATTCTCAAACATATTTAATAGATGGTGCTCCTGCCAAAGAAGGAACACCACTCACAAAAAATCAACTTCGAGCCATCCAAGTTGACAAAAAAAACAATCCTAATAAAGAATATCCAGAATGGGTGGACAAAGAGTATACAACACGAAAAGATGAAGTCTCAGCAACTGCCGATAAGCCTATAGTTGCTGCAACTGGTCGAGTGCCTTCTAGATCAAAGCCACCTAAAACTGAGGTATTTGCACCGAAAGCGCAAAAAGAGTCTAAAGAAAATCCAGTAATAACACCTAAAGTTGCTGCTGGTTTAACCTATAGCGATGTGTTTCCAAAAAACAGTAATATTAAAATAGAAACTGGACTAAACTATGACGGCAGCAGAAGTTTAAGCACCACAGCGCCAACTGGTGAACAAATTGTTACTGCAGCGAATGCAATTTATGATAGAATTGCAGCAGGAAATGTAGAAGATCAAGTAAATGTTGAGACTACATCGCAATCTGCAGAGACAGCAGTACCAATTGGTTCCTCAGCAGAAAGAGCTGGCGGCGCACTAGGAATTCCACCAGAATACCAAGCGTATTATTCAAGATTTAAAAAATTACCACCTAATGCACCTGGTCAGATTATAGATGGTGTCTATGTGGCAGGTGCATAAATATGTGTCTAAAACCTAAAGATTTAGCAACTTATCAAAAAATAACTGCTAAAATGTCAAAGTTTATGCTTCTTTCTGAAGAAGATATTAAATTTTTAAAAGAAAATGGGCTGCATCAAAAGTACACTGGTTATATGGTTTCGTATAACATAAAAAAAGATTTAGATAGATTGGAAGAATTTGCAGCAAAAGAGACTGAACGGATCAAGAGGAGTGTTGTGTCTTCCTAGGTAAAATTATAGGCAAAATTATTAAGATTATCCTCTGCTTGATAGGAGGATTACCCCTACTCCAGACACTTGCACAAATGTTCTCGTGTCTGCCTGTTCCTTTTGCAAAAAATGGAGGGTTCAACTTTGCCGACACAGCACTCGGGAAAACATTAAATGATTTGGCTGCAGCTGCTAAAAAGGGTAAAGACTTTTTTAGAAACGGATTGAATGAATTTGTTAATAAAATAACTGGTGGAATTAGAGATAATGTGTTGGGTCCACTCGATAGAGCAACAGGTGGATTCTTTAATGATGCCAATGCATTTTTAGATAAATTTACTGGACCAGAAGGTCAAGTTAGACTAGAGGCAGCTCTGCCAAATCTTTTCGGTAGAACTGGTGGTGCGATAGCGAATGCGCGCACTGACCTTTTAAACGCATTAGGTGCGGTGCAACAAAAATCAGATACATATACTATTGCTGGATTCAGCATCGGTGAGTTAGTTAATCTTGCCGAAGAATCAGATTCGCTGGCTCGTGCACTTAGAGACTTTCAAACACATACTGATAATCTTTCTGGCACTGGTGGAGCTGGAACTGCATTAGAAATTCAAAGATTATATGGTAATGTCGTATTTACAGGCGCAACGGCGAACATCGCTTCCAGCAATCAGGTTAGCCCAAATCTAAGTGCAACACTGTATCCTGTAACAGAACTCGGCGATTTAGTAATTATAGACAATCAGCCAAGAATTATTATTGACAAGAACTTTACTGCAGCTCCAGCTGGAACTGTGTCAGTGGACACAACAACAGACAATGTAAAAGTTACAACAACTTCTGTAGGTACTCTAAACCTTGCCAGTCATTTAATTTCTACTAGCGGCACAATTACTCTTAATACTAACATGTACATCTCTGTAAATGGCGAGGTGAGGCAGGTTAATACCATTAATTCGCTTGGCGATTATCTAACGGTTTATAATCCATTTTATGAGTCTGCAGTAGCCAATACATTCTATGTGGAAACTTCATTTAATGTAAATACTGCTTACACAACCACTAAAACAGACCAAGAAATCAAAGTTCAAACCTCATTTGTCTGCAACTCAGTGTGTTTGGATAATGTAATTACTGGTGTTGGAACGACCTTTACGTCTGACCTACAGGCTAACAATAAGATCTATTATGACGCAAAAGAGTATATTGTAGTCTCGGTTACAGATACAACTATTGTTGTTGATGATTACCTCAGAAAAACCAAAAATTTTGCTGTGTATAAAGTTACAAACGAAATTCCATATCTTGGACTAGATGAAGATTTAGTGGATCCAGATGGTATTGTAAACGCATTTACAATTCCGAGCACAATTACTGGTGATCCAAACTTCATGAATGGGTTTACTACTCGCGTTCGAAGAGCCAATGGCGTGTACCAAACAGTTAATGCAGGGTCACCAACAGATGCTGCACAGTCTTTGTTCCAGCAAAAATTAATGGAAAAAGTTAGAGAACAATTAAATCAAATGAAGTATGACCTTCGCGATGATGCAATCAGAGATCTATCAGATGCTGAGGTCATTAATAAATTAAACAGCACCATAACTCGATTTAAAAATACACGAGACGAAATAAAAGATATAATTGCCCAGGATAAGGCAGTATTGAATTCAGTCAAGAGTCTTGTAAAGGGTATGGTTAAGTTGTTCTCGCTATCTTGCTCTAAGAAAAAGAAAAAAGGTGGTAGCCCAACTGACTCGGACGATTATTTGGATTTAATCCTATATCCAAACCCAGAACGCCAAGGCTGTGACGCTAACACCAGCGACTTTATTGTTATTTTAGACGATTTCGATGATGAATATAATGACCCAGGAATAACCTTACCTGAATTATCAGCCAATACTGCAATTGAACCAATTACCGACTTTGATAACACGAACTTGGTCGGTGGTCCATTGCCAAATCAAGGAACTGGAATTGGTGATGGGGAAGGTAATGTTGGTGTTGATCGTGGTGATCCAGATGTGAATGCTCCAGAAGATCCATGTGCAAAACCTTGCTAAATACGTCGAGAGGTGTATAAATGTCGCTTGACGTCAGAGTTTATAAAGATTTAGATTTAAATTTTAGAGCGCATCCAGTTACGAAAGACGTCGTCAAACGTACAGGTAATGCGGCAATTATTGGTGCATTGAGGAATCTTATCCTAACAAACCCACTTGAAAAACCTTTTCAGCCATTGTATGGTTCTAGGGTTCGTTCTTTATTGTTCGAAGACGTTTCGTTTATCACTGCAAATATTATTCAAACTGAGATTAGTAATACAATTAAGAATTTCGAGCCTCGTGTTGGTGTCGACGCTATTCGTGTACAGGCTAATCCAGAACAGAATCGTTATGATGTTGCGATTAGGTTTTATATTAATAATTTGGAAGCACCAGTTACAATTAACTTTTTCCTAGAGAAGATCCGTTAATGGCTAATACAGACCAAAAACTAATTGTCACAGAATTAGACTTCGCACAGATTAAAAATAATCTAAAGAATTTCCTGCGCGATCAATCAGAATTTACTGACTTCGACTTCGAAGCCTCTGGTATGAGCACATTGTTGGATGTTCTAGCATACAACACACATTACATGGCGTATTATAACAATATGATTGCCAATGAAATGTTTTTGGATACTGCTATTCTTCGTGATTCTGTTGTTTCTCACGCTAAAATGCTGGGATATACTCCAGTATCAGCAGTAGCCCCAAGAGCAACAATTAATCTACAGATTATTAGACCAGCTGGTGATACAACTGCATCATTAACACTACCAAGATTTACTCGATTTCAGTCGACGCCATTAAATGGCGTATCTTATACTTTTGTTAACACTGAAGCAAAGAGCACAAATTATGATCCAACTTGTAATCGTTTTTGTTTCGACGATCTTTATATTTACCAAGGTCAACCATTAACATACACATTTACTTACAATGCCACCAACAACCCAACTGCATCATTTGAACTTCCCGATGCTGGTATAGATACCAATACTCTTGAGGTTTTAGTACAAGAATCATCCACTAGCCTAAGAACCGAAAGATTTACTCTAGCAACAGATGCAACAACAGTTTCCTCTAACGCAGCAGTGTATTATATCGATGAATCCCGAAATGGAAAATATAAAATTTATTTTGGTGACGGCGTCTTAGGTAAGAATCTTGTAAATGGTAATATCGTAATCGCAAATTACATTCGCACTGAAGGCACGGCTGCAAACAAATCTAATGCGTTTTCTCTGATTGATTCAGTTGGTGGATTTACAAACTCTATTGTTTATCCGATCAAATCAGCCTCTGGTGGTGCAGGTCAAGAATCGATTCCTAAGATTCGCTTTAGTGCACCAAAAGCCTATGTTTCTAATAATCGCGGCGTGACTAAAGAAGATTTAATTGCATTAATCAATAAAAATTATCCATATTTTGAAGCAGTAAACGTATGGGGTGGTGAAGAAAATGATCCACCAATTTATGGTAAGGTGTTTATTGCAGCAAAACCAACTCTTGGATTTGAAATCACAGAATCTGAAAAATTAGATGTCATTAATAATATTATTAAGCCTGTGTCAGTTGTTACTGTTATTCCAGAATTCGTAGATGTTGATTACAACTATTTGAGTATATTTGCTGAAGTGTTTTATGACAAAACAAAAACAACTCGCTCAGCAGATGCAGTAAAAACTGTCGTGCGCAATGCTATTATTAATTATAAAGACACTGAACTAGACAATTTTAACAGTAGATTTAAACTTTCTAGATTATTGCGTAACATTGATGACTCTGAAAATTCAATTTCTTATTCAGATGCAGTAGCAGTTATTGAAAAAAGACTTATCCCACAAATTGGCGCTTCTAGAAACTACACATTAGATTTTGGAACACCTATTTCTCGCGAAGATCCATCATATAAAATTTATTCTACACCAGCATTTAGACAATATGATGCTGATGCTGTTCTTCGTAAATGTTTCTTAGAAGAAACCCCAGGAACATCATCTGGTGTTGAATCTATTGAAATTGTTTCTGCCACAGGGAGTTATCTAACTGCGCCAACAATAGCCATTAATGGTGATGGTGTTGGTGCGAATGCTTATCCTATTATTGTAAATGGTAAAATTACACAGATTGTTGTTGACAAACCAGGTGTAAACTATACAACTGCAACTGCAATTTTATATTATGAAGATGAAATCGATACCACAGCAGATTTTACTGTGAATGTTCAAGGTCGCTACGGTACAATTCGCAGTTACTTTTTCGACGAAAACAATGTTAAAACTACATTAAATGCATCTGCAGGAACTGTCGACTACTTACTAGGAAGAATTACATTAAACGAATTTGATCCTGTTTCTATTGAAGATTCGCTAAAAATCTTTAGA